>OJKW01000189.1_pt1 | contig 59128 bp, 82 predicted proteins | sample 1596591 | NCBI WGS metagenome assembly OJKW01 (sample SAMEA4350166, study PRJEB24818) | metagenome | biome: human; feature: gut; material: faeces | place: Denmark | collected 2013-09 | reverse complement strand
TTTCAGGACCCCCTCCCCTATCAAAGCCGGGACTTACCTGTCCCAAACTACTGATAGAGGTAATAATATTCAATTTTATTTGTTTATGATGATTCTTCTGATGAATACATCATTTTCTTTGCATAATCAGCAAACTTTTGTGCTGTTTCTTTATTAACTTTCACATAATTTCCTAACAAATCATACTTAAGAATCTCATTCATTGCTTCATCAATTTCAGAATCATTAAAAGACTTTGATAAATTGTCAGAAGTTACACAAATTCTATCTAAGTAAGAACAAGTGTTGTAACCTTGCAACGAATCGAACATTTGCCATTCATCAAACTGTGTGAAAGGATTGTAAGGATTGTCGGAAGTTGTTAACATCCAATCATTTGAAACTGTTTCCATTGCTTTGTCCTTTCATTAATTACAAGTACTTAGAAACTGTGCTTGTTGAAACGCCCATTGCAGCTGCAATCTCTGCAATAGTGAATCCGTTTGCACTATAAGACTTAATACGACTAACCTTTGCATCACTAAGTGCATTTGTTTGTTTCGGTAGAGCTCTTTGCTTTAAAGCATCTTGATCACAATTCTTAAAGATTTGTAACTGTTTGCTATTACTTATAGCGCCTGCTTGAATGGCTTCCCATTCTTTATCATCAATAACTATATTTGGCTTCTTAGCTCCATATGTAGCTCTAGCTGTGGCTAATGCTTGCGATTTAATTTTCTTAAGTTGATCCTTATTTTCTTTGTCTGTCAGAGAAGGGCTCTGTTCCTTCTTTTCTTTCACAATTATGTTTGCATATAACTGTGCCTGGCGTTCTTTAGGGGCATTCTGTAAAGCTAATTTAAGTTTGGCATCCAGGGAAGCGCACTGTTCAGCATACTTCTTCTTAGCCTTAGGGGAGTAGGTGGCACTAGGGGTATTCAGTAGGCTTAGTCTAGCCTGATTACCTAATGCTTTCTGCTTATTGGCATAGTCTGCATAAGCTAACTCTTTCTGATCATGTTTGTCACCGACAAGAGCCATAGCATCCTTAGCCAGCTCCATCTTAGGTACCGAAGTGGTACGTAAGGAGGTTACTACCTGGGTAGTCCCGTTCTTTAGGGTCTTGGTGGTGGTATATGTAGACCCTGTCTCAGTGTACAGTTTCTCTCCTGTCTTAGGGTCTATGTAGTGCCTAGTAGTCTTGCCAGTTACTGGGTCAGTAATGTACTTACCTTCCTTTCTTTCTGGCACTGTCCTATCTTCTGACTTAGACCTTGAGATAATAGTTGAAGCTCCGCCTCCACCTTGCCACTTCTTCTTAAGTTCATCGATGCCGTTATCAATTGCACTCTGCTTGTAGTCTAACTTATGTTTTTCAGAATCAATGACAACCATCGAATGCCTAACAGCTCTTTCTATTTCATCTGTTGGTGCACCCTTTAATGTCATGTCTGTAATAAGATTTGATACTACGCCCATCTGCTTCTGTTTGTATGCAGAAGTAATAACCTTTGCGCCATTAGCAAGCTGCTCATCTGTATACTTATACTTCTTTGGGTCGAAGTCTTTCAATCCTTCAAGAGGCTTATTGTGTTTGATTCGTACTGATGAACCACGATTGTTTGCTGGTATAACCATGACGGTGTCGCCATCAAAGTCTGCACCTGACAGTATACCCGCTACATGTGAGTTGATGCCAACGGCGTCCTTCGCATTGCCCAATGCTTTCTTTGCTTTAGCTTGATTGTTGTTGACTGTGAGCTCTGGTATCTCGAACGTTCCTCCATGAGGGTAACGAACCAGGCAAACTTTTTCACCATTCTTATAGTTTGGAGCATAAATCTCCTTATCACTCATTGATGGGATTGGTAGTATTACTTGCATAGCCTGCCTTGGTAAGGCTGCAGCTTTCAAGTGAACCGCTGAGGCATCACAGTCATCTGCAAATGATTCCAACAATGTCTTTTTAAGAGCTGGGTTCTGCAATGACATGATTTCATTGTATTGTGTCTTCTTCTCATCATAAGCCAAGTTGAGCTGCTTCTTGATAAGAGGTAAGTCCTGCTTAGATAAGAACTGAGATGACAAAGACTTCGCATACTCTGACCAGTCACCTTCTTCTCTAAGCTTGTTTACTGGTGATAAGCTATAGCGAGGCTCATCTTTCTTTGTAGATTTAGTAGCCTCTGAATATGACTCACCAACCTTGACATACTTTCCATTCGGGTCAGAATAATATCGCTGACCATTAGCTTTTATCAAAGCTCCGAAAGGATTGTCCGGGTCATCTTTAATCTTCTTAAAGACATCTTCCGGTGGTGTGCCTTTCTTTTTGTTAGTGTTGAAGATAATGTCAACTCCATCAGGCATCTTATCTGGCGAGTACATAGCCATTCCTTTGAGGTAATGGGTTCCGTCAACCATGATACGAACCTGTGCATAGCTAGAGTTGCCTAAAGAAATATCGTCAACACCTCGTCTGATTTCGATTGTTCCATCTCTATCAATACCGCCATCTTCTGCATAGCGAATCATTACTCGCTTACCATCGATGCTTGTAGGCTGTCGAACTACATCAAAGTGTGCACCGCCATCTCTTGAATATTCAGTGACAGTATGAATCTTGTCTGGGTTGTGAATAACATCAGACCATTCTGTTCCAGGAGGTGCTAATACTTTGACAGTTGTGTACTTTCCCGGATTGCTAACTTGAGGTACTTTTACTTCATGAGTTACATAACCTTGGTCCGTCAGCATGGTAACTGCATTCTTAAGTCTTGTTGCTGATACATTCATATCAATTTCTACGCCAGAACCAATATCAATATATCCTTTATCATCAACATTCTTCTTAAGCACATCAGCAGTTGTCTTGGTGAGGCTTGCCTTTTCTTTAGCTTTCTCATCTAACCATCCTCTAACTGATGATTCATTCTTGCCCATAATACGGCCAATTTCAGAAGCGCGGTAGCCTTTTTCCTTAAGAGTTTGAGCCTGCCTGATATTGTTAGCTCGTTCCTGAGCTACAGCATTAGCTTTCAACTCTCTAAGTTTAGTTGTCGACACTCCCATACATTGGGCTATTTCTTTTTCAGTCATGCCTTCTTTTTGAAGCTCTTTGATGTAACCCAATGTATCTTTTGATCTCTGAGGATTTTCGCCAGAACCTTTACGGTATCTACCAGAACCTGTTGGTGAACCATCATAAGGCTGTTTGGTGCCATAGTGCATTAGCTCTTGTTCCATCTCACATTTCCTCCGAAATCAAAAAGTTTGTTAACATCTTGTCATAGGCTACGATTCTATCCATAATAGGTAGAATATCGTCAGCTTCTGGTATTGTGACTGACACTTCGTTGTTCTGATAAATTCTCAGTTCAATGTCTATGCAGCCTGGTTTAAGTTTTTCCTGCAAACAATAAAGACTGGCATATGTCAGAAGCTGCTCAATATGAACAGGTGACAATCCAGTCTTTAAATCGAATATCATGAGTTTATTCTTTGAGAATTTGAGCGCGTCAGCATGACCAAATATAGGTGGCAACTTACCGCGGCTCTTAAACTCTGCTAAAGGTGTTGCAGAATATGATACTGGAACTTCCGTGTCCATACGGAATCCAATAGCATCATTTGTGTAAGTCATAAGATTCGGGAATATACGGTCAACGTAATACGCGACTACATTTTCAGGTATTCCGTGAATCAGCAGATGCTTACGTACTTCCTTCTTGTCAGACTTTAGTATCTTAATACGATATCTAATTGCATTCTCTGCATACTCGTGAATTAAAGTTCCGACTTCCTGAGCGTATCCAGAACATATCATCCTGAAAATATCATCGGGTGTCAGATTCTTTGTTGCCCAACGAGTTGCCTGACTTGGTGGAAGTTTGGCATGCTTACCTTTTAGCATGTCCGAATACATCATCAAGCTCATCTAATATCTCCTCCTTATTCTCTGGATAGATAAATCTTGCGAAAGACATATCGTTCCATTTGTTCACATAATAATCTTGATTTGGTCTATGACTTGCTTTGCTCGATTGCTTGCACTCAAGAGCAGCCCACTTGTCGTTATGGAGAATTAAAAGGTCCGGGGTACCTTGTCTATACCCTGCATCATTCTTCATAACAACGCATCCGTCATATCTGGATTTTATTTCTTTAATCAGACCTGACTGGAATTTGCTTTCTAACATAATTAACTCCTTTCGTGCGCGCGTAAAAAAATAAGAGCAACCAATTATGGTCACCCTCTCACTATAATCTATGTTTTTTACGCGATTGTGGTTCCGTTTTTATACCCACAAAAATATAAGAGCAACCGCGATATACGGTCACCCTCTCACTATAGTGCGTGTTTTTTACGCGATTGTGGTTCCGTTTTTTGGTGGCTCAAATTTAACTGGATTCTCAAAACGGAATCTAAATACGTCAGTTGAAACATGTAGAATATTTGCAAATCGAGAAATTGTATAGAAGTTAGGAATGCGTACACCATTAATATATTCACTGATTTGTTTTTGCGAAACTCCAGATGCAATTGCTAACCGGTGTTGTGTCATGGCGTGCATATACATATACTTTTGTAACTTGTGTCCAAAATACTCATTCATCTTCTCTTTACTCATTGGAAGCTTACCTATCTTAAACCACGTCTCCTCCATGTAATAAAATATTTCATAAGTGTCATTATAGAATTGAAACGTAATGGACGCTTCTTGCCAATTTAAAGAATATGCTTTTATTCGTGAAATATACTCATCGTCGCAGTAGCATATGAGTCTGCGCCAAATATCTTCATCCATTTATTTTACCTCCTTAAAATATGCTTGTGGACGTTTGGCCACTTTTAAAGCCCATTTTATTTCTATATAGGTAAAATATTACATATATATAATATTTTTCAATTTTTTTGTCCGATTAAAGAAATAAAGTGGGCAAATGGCCACAACACCCCTCAAACCCGCATAAATACTGGGTTTCTTTGTGGCCACTTTGGTGTTTAAAAGTGGGCAGAAGGTGGGCAAAGTGGCCAAAAAGTGTCCAAAATGGTCATTTTTCAACTTTTCAATTTACACTTGTGGCCACCAAAGTGGGCAAATGGCCACTTTTAAAAACACTAATTTTCAGTAAAAATGGCCAAAAATGTCCACAAAAATCACTCAACAACAGGCATCAAAAATGGTTTCCCGCACAACTTTTTGATACGTAAACCACCAGCAATAAGGTCATTTTTGTTAACGCATCTGACGTAATCTCCGCCATTTCCATGGACCAAAATCCTAAAATATCGAGGGTATTCCCCTATCAAATAACCCTTAAATTTCTGGCTTTCGACGTCAATTTTACTGCCTCCTGGGTACTGTTTTCCGCATGAAACAGCTACCAAATCACCAATTTTGCAAGTCTCAGTGACCCTTTTTACTGCCAAATATGCATTCAAAATAGCATCATTTCGCTTCTCAGCAACCGAAGATGACCAGCCATCCTCAGCTTTTCCAGACTCATATACGTTAGTTTTACCTTTTCTGCCCATTTATTTGTCCTCCTTTTCGCAGATATCATTAATTTTCTTCACAAATTCCGGGTGTTTCTGTCCATATTTGTACATGTCATACACTTTTGGCTCATAATATAGCTCTGCACCACATAATGGGCACTTATTTCCTGGCTCATCCAGCCCAACTTCTCTGCCACAAAGCTCACAATACCCCCTAATTTTGCCATTTACCTTCAAATAAGGCCCTGTAATATCACTTTTCATCATCAAATTTCCTCCTTAGAAACTTGCCAATTTTGTTACCAGCTGTAATAAATAGCCACATAATTAGTCCAATAACGCCTGCAATAATAAGCAAAGGCCATAATAATACTGTAAACATGAACAGGTGTTCGCCAACCTCGTCCAAAAATGCATTCAAAACACTTCCAATCATCAACCCAATTGCTACATATAATATAAAAAGCACTGCCAAAATCATAATTTCCTCCATTTCTTAGTAAAAAATCACAAAAAAAATAGGACCTGTTTCTTTTAACAAGCCCTAAATTTGATTAACGAAACTCATATGAATTTCTATCTTTTATCAAAATATCTTTATGTTTGCATTCCGTAGCCCAATATGCCTTCAAATATCTAAATAAACTATTTGTGTGAATAGTTATTTTAGCTATTTTCTTAGGATTTGGTGCTCCACCTTTAAACATTCCTATAAAGTACGATGAAACATGATAACGATAATTCATATAAATCACTCTCCTTTCACTATAGCCAATGTATTCTACGCGATTTCTATTTCTTCAAAAACTTTGACATTTCCTCAAAAATATCATTAATAGTGCCGTTATCACAACTCTTACTCATCTCGCCCAAACACTTGCTAATTGCAGTCATCTCAACAGCCTTGCAAATCCTTCCAACAAGTCCACTTAAACATAAATATGCCAAAATCACAACAATTGCTACGTTTAATACATCCTGAAAACTCATTTTTGCACCTCTTTCTTCCTTATTATAATAGCTTCGTACCGGACAATTTTGATAAGTTATCAAATACGTCCCATGACTCTTCATTCATTTCTCTATTTGATTCAGCCTGTACTTCCTCTTTCGCCTTAGCAATTTTCGCTAATGACTTAGAAATGCTATTCAAGCTCTTATCAATACTGGTTATACGCTTCTCCATACTAACCAAGCTCTTATCAATACTGTTCATATGCTTCTCCATACGTTTCTCAAATTCGTTTGTCATATAAATCAATCCTCCGTAAATCCTAAAATAAAATAAAAACTAACAGTCAATACCCACCAATCTGGGTTATATGCATGCAAATGCAATAGCCCGCACAATGTGTTAATAAATATTATCCCGGCAATAAATCGCATCGTTCTAATCATAGAGTTCTACCTTATTAATCGCAATCATTACATCTACAGTTGCATCCATCGCTTCATTAATTGACATTTCTAGCACCCCGCATTCGAGATATTTATCCGATACTGCATCTTTAAACTCTCGAAATATAATCGCTATTTCATCATTATTTGCATTAATGAGTCTGACATCATTGTTAATGTAGCCTAATATGTCTTTTAATTTAGTCATCTGTTTTCTCCTTTGTGCCATTTTTATTTATCATTCCACGCTCATAAGCAAGAAATAAAGTAGCTAATGCTTGCAATGTTTTATATTGAAACCCAAAACCACCACGTGGTGGAGTATAAATTAATATTCTGTCATTCACAATTGCATCATAAGCTGCACGAGTAAACTTTATCTGGAATTCAGATAATTGCCAGCCACAAACATTTTGCACAAAATCTATAATATCCATTACTTACTCGCCTCCAAATTTCCAACAAACTCAACAGTTTCCGTTCATAAGCAAACCCAATATCGCTTACCTTCAAAGTCTACATAATCACCGTCGTAGTTGTAATCCTTATCTGGCTGTGATGCATAAGACATTATTCTGATTTTTGTTGTATTGTTCATGAATTATTCTCCTTATTCTTTTTCTTTTCTCCATAGCTGCAAAAGTCATCTAAAAATATACCCTTGCCCCATATAGTGCACCAATATCCACTAGACCTAAATCTACAGTCCCAGCAATGACATTTAGCTTTAGGTACTGCTGCAGGCGGAATATGACGACGAATCTTATGAGTTAGCTTCAATATCAAATCCACTATCAGCCACCCGGCAATCCCAATCAACATGACTAAAAATATCATGTCTAAAACATAATGTACGTTCATTCCTTTTTATCTCCTTTTAAATAATCAATCTCAAACTGTATGAACTGCTGAGCCTTCTTCAAATCCTGAACAATCTCATCCTTATGTCCAGCCCTTGAAATATACTTAACCGCTGACCCCAGATTAAAATTTAAGCCCCAGCTTCGAATAACATCTTTCGGCTCAGGGCTTAGTCTTTTATAGTGTTCTGGTGATATAGGACTGACACGTATTTTATCTGAAATATTGTAATCAGTATCAAAACAGTCCACATTTTTTACTCTTTCCATAATACGAAACTCGTTATCACATAATGATAAATTACTGCATATAGTTACACGCGGTATTCGTGCTATCTCTTTTGATGGCATGTTTTGTATGAAATCATTTATTTTTTTGCCTACTTCTAAGCAGTAATGTTTATCCCGGTCGACTAAATTACAGCGTTTTTGTATAATAACGATAAAATAATCTACCAATTCATTATAATTCCATACTTCTAGTTCGCTTAATATTGCATCTGTGAATATGCATTTCCATTTATATTGTTTATCTTTCATTTAATTTTCCTCCTTAGCTGTCAACATCCTTTTGTAATGAAATATACGCCAAAACTAACAGCCAATATCGCAATTTCCGAGATAATAGCGTTTTTAATAGCTTCTTTCCAATCTATTGTTGTTGTGCTATTTTCTGTAAACCATAAAAATATGTTTATGCCAGTTCCAAGTATCAGTATTCCTATAATAAGTTCCATCTAATTTTCCTCCTTACAATCTATAAGATTTTCTCGTATTTGGTGTATGATGCGCCGACTAATTATTTCTGATGGTACCGATTCAATTTCGGAAGTGCTAATACGTATGCCCACAGCCATATTTGTTTCGAGGTTTCGGGACTTAATAACAAAAGCACTCAGAAATGGTTCATAACATACATTAATTTCAATAGGATATTCAGCACATAACTTTAAAAGTTCTATCATTTACATTCCTCCTGATAATAAATAACCTCTAAAGCAAATAAGTAAAAATATTACTTACGAAACCAAAGAGTGTATTATATTTTCTTTTACTGTAAAATCTGTAGCACCAAAAACAAGCCAACAAAATAACAAAACATGTTTATTGCAGTGCGTATCAATATATATCCAATCATCTATTCCTCCTTATCAGTGCCTAACAATATACAATAATGTAAATGCTAGTCCTATAATAGCAGCCGGCATAATATTTCTTGTAATATCGAATAGAGCCAACACAAGCCATACGCATAATGAAATCGCGCCCCAAAACATACAAAATATAGCAATTAGTGTAAGACCAAATCCAACAGCTGCAATAATACTGGCTAGAAATTCTATGATTCTTTCTTTCATTTCTCCTCCTTAACCCAAGTCTCTCTAACCGGGTAAATATACTTACTTTCCCAATCTGGGCAGAGAGTATGTACGCAAGGCTTTTTATTGCCAATCATACATTTTCCTCTCCACCAGAATCGACATGCTTTAGTGTTAATCATAATTCTATAGCTAAGCCCGCATTTTTGCATACTTCCCCATAATTGTCCATTACACAACCTGCCGGAACATGATATGATTTGATGTCATACTTAATTGCAGTTAGTCTTTCAATATAGCAACCACTCCAATCGAAATCATCATCAATTCCAATGAAAATATCAGCCTCAGATAGCTTCTCAAGTGATTTGCCAAGATACCATACCGGCTGATGTACATTCTTTGGTGGATCATCCTCAACATAGCTATCAATAAGCTCTAACTCTTCGCCTTCGTATACCTCAGCAATTTTCTTCATCTTCTGAATACTAGCTTTGATTTCTTCCTCTGTTCTACCTTTCATAGGTACACTTACAAATAATTTTTTCATAATATTTTCCTTTCTGTTAATCATTCCAGTCGTCACAATCGTAAGTATAAGAATATGGTTTTCCATCGCCAACAATGATACTATCTAAAAAAATTAAGATTCATCATTTTACTTAATTTGCGTATATCATTAAATACATTATCATCAGTTTGGGACGGGTATGTACTCCCTGATGGATGATTATGCACAATTATAAAACTGCTTGCTCCGGTCAATAAGACTCTTTGAAATATAGAAACCGGGCTGCAATTAGCATCAGTCATACTACCATGCGATACTTCAAACACCGCATTGGGTACTAATTTCGTGTTTAAACATATCAGCCAAAGATGCTCCTCAACTAGATTTTTAGCATCATATACTGCATCCATAAATTTATCTACGATTCCTGGACATGTTAATCCTTTATATTTTAAGCTTGGGAAGTCTTTTGACTTGATTTTCTTAAGCTTAATTACAGTTTCATCCTTCATAATGTCATAAAAATATACTCTCATAGGCTATTAAACTCCTTTCCATATTTCCTGAACCACTCATGGAATTCTTTAACGCACTCTGGGCATAAGTCATAATAACTAGAATTGTAAGTATCTACATATTTGACTGATATGGCAGCAATTGCATCGTTATCGTCCGGTCTTTCATAAAATTTATTACATCTATCGCATTTACACGCTCTACTCATTATTTGTTCTCCTCTTTCTCTGAAATAACCTTTGAAATATAGTCATTAAAGTTTGAGCCAGATGTATTGGTGCCCCAAACTTTCTTAGCTAAGCACATGAGCAAACCAACTTCTTTTGAATATGTATCCCCATCCTGGCAGCGTACAATTGTTTTGCTATCATCTGCCCAAATAACAATAGTACATGGTCCTGAATATATAACCTTCTTAACTTCTAATGATTTTCTTGACATATTATTTTCCTCCAAATTAAATAATTCTCCGAATGCTTCTTTTAACGTTTTCCTTAAATTTGCAATACCGCTGCTAAACAATGATGGTAATTCATTAGCAGAATAAACATCCTTATAGATACCAAACGGCTCTGGTTTAAAGAACTGATCATATCGCATTGTTACTCGTTTTTGCTGCAACTGCATTTCGCGCGGTTTCATCCATTTGTCATGCACATATGTCATTCCATTACGCGAATTAAAGGATTCTGGCACCTCTCCGGGTATGTGTGATAATGTTGTCATAATTGATGTACCAGCCAATACTCTAAGATTTCTTTCATCTGGATATCCAGCCTTTGCAACCATTGTTCCCACTATTTTAAATATATCCTCGCGGGTTAATAATTTTCTATCAAATGGTATAAGATAAGGTTTGCAAATATCCATCCAAACCTGATCGTTCATGCATGTTGGCCTTACATCAGCTGCACTATAAGTACCATATACGCTATTAAGTGCATTTTTTATTGCTTTATCATCTAAAGTTCCCGCTGTAGTTGATAACAACTTTTCGTTCATATTATTCATTCTCCTTTCTTGAAAAACGGAACCTGATCAACATCACCACCTGGAAGTGTTACAGATTGCATTACACATTTCTTTTCCTCATCCCAATATATAGTATCGAGAATATGGTCAACACTTCTCTGAACCTTTTCATCCAGCAGCTTTAGTGACTCCCACGGTTGTAATCCAACCATTCTACGTAACTTAGTCAGTGTACGATATGACCAGGTCTTAAACTTCATTGCCATAGGCTCGTGACTAAAATATATAAGCTGGTAAATACCTTCCTCAGATATACCAATTTTAAATGGATTTCCTTCGTACATCTCGAAAACATAATCGCGATCAATATCATTCAGTACAACATCTGCTGATAAATCCAATGCATCGCAAATATCTTCCAAGTCAGCAACCCATAACCACGAACCTTCAAACTGTACAAAATGAATTGAAAATCCATTCCAGTCTTCTACTTTTTCGTTCAACAGTATCTTGTCTCCTTTCATCTAATTAAATAAATCCATAATTTTATCCGCTGTGTCCGCCATTGTAGAAAATAAGATTTTGCTTTCCATAGATGGCGCCATGTCTGCAAATCTCTCCATTCTGTCCTTATAGTCAACTACAATATTCACCGGCGGTTTTGTCGGATACTTATTCATCTCTGCTAAAATATCCAAAGCTGCAATTCTTGTAATGAACATTTGATTTCGCTCGCTTTTATCCATGAATTTACTGCTTTTTTGCCATCCAGGATTTTTCACAAATGTTACATATATTTCTTGCCGTATTGTTTTATACATTCCGCCGGCTCCTTTCTATTTCTTGTCTTTTTCTTCAAACTTAACTGGTTTGTGAGAATATAAATTAGTTGGTTCATGCAAACAAACATTGCAAGTGTCAGCATCCTGACTTTCCTTTTCATGCACGCATCTTGGGCAATATACGTCGAAACGTACTTCTTTATATCCATCTTCGTTCATTATTTATCCTCCTTCGAATAATCAACAAACTGCATAGTAATCTTGAATTTTGTAGGGTCATTTTTGTCCTGGCTGACAACAGGCTCAAATGCCTCATAATCATCTTTGCTATGTAGGAACATACATTCCTTCAAATAATTCACCTGCTTGAATGAATCTTTGATTAAAAAACACTGTTTAATCTGATTCAAAGAAACAAACCCCGATATACGAAACAATCTTCTAAGCACAATAATATTTGAATTAATAAGCTTTTTGTTATCCTCCGCATCGGGTGACCACGCTGAACTAGTCTTCCTTGAAAAAGTAATTGTCTTTGTTACCGTCTTCATTTAAAATATCCTCCTAATATTAGTATCGTGTGACCAACCGCCAAATGTATCATTATCGCCGTACGCTCTGACGCTTACTGTGGCTCCATCCATTCCGTCAGCAATGAAATCATCAGTATAATTAGTACTGTAAAATGCTGTATAGGTCGTATCGTATTCTTTCCATGTTCCATCGGCTTTTGTGATACGCACCTTATAGTATGTTGCATTTTCGACTTCTGACCACTTTACCGCCACGTGACTGTAATGAAAATACCTTGATGCACTCTTGAAAAATGCGTACTTCACTGTCGGAGTACCAAGTACACATTTTTCAAGCCAGTTTTTTACGGCGTTGTCGATTGCGTCTTTTAAAGCACCATCGGGCTCGAAATTGATATCTGGAATCTTCACAGATGGCGGATTAAGTGGTGGTGTACAAGCTGATACTGGTACAGCATTAAAACCCGCCATTGCAATCACCATAGCTATTATTGTTCTTTTCATTGTTCTTTTCATTGTTTTATTCTCCTTTACTTTTAGACAAAAAAAATAAAGAGAGTGACCTGCTGGATTCGAACCAACGACCTCTAAAGTTTCCTTTAGCGCTCTCACCATCTGAGCTAAGATCATTCTCTTCATTATAGTCAATGTTTTTTACGCGAAACTATTTATCCATTTAGTCTCATTAAATTTTTTCTTTTGAGCTAATGCTCTTCCTATAGCCAAATCTATCGGCGCCTTACTCTTAAGATGATAGTAATATAAATCTATAAATGGGGTGTTGAGTCTGTCTATTCTACCAATTGCCTGCATCATTGTCTTATATGAATAGTTCTGGCTGTAAAATATAATTGTGTCTGTCTTAATGCAATTCCAACCCTCACAGCCTGCAGTATACTGAACTAAATATGCCCAGTTATCTCCATCTGGCAATTCCTGATGCTTATGGCCATTCCACTCAGCTACCGTACACAGCTTAGGTAAATATTCCAGCAAAATATCGCGCTCATAATCAAAGTTGTAGAATATGATTGCTTTCTTGCGCTCATGCAAAATATCAATAATACTATCTATCCTTGACAAATCTCCATTTACACATTTGCGCAGCTCATAACACAATTCTGATGCATTCTGAATAGGCTCGTCTTTTGTATAATTCCATCTGTTCTTTTGAATATCTTTATATGTGTCTTTATTGTACTCGACAGAAATATAAAGATGATGCTGAACTGTTTTCCTCATGAAATCCATATCGACTAAGATGCTGTCTCTTAGTCTAATCAATCGACCTGTGTCTACATATCTATCAATCTTTGGATAACTCGAAAACGCGGAATATACTATGTGTTTTTGATTAAACTCTGTCCTATTCTTAAAGAATCCATTTGCAATAAATACTGGAATATAATCTGACCATGTATCTCCGGGTGTTGCTGTAAGTAATATCCATTCATTGCTTCTAGCAATTTTAATAAAACTCTTTGCCCATGTACCTCTACCTACAGCTCTCTGCTCATCAAATATAAAGAAAGCATTTTTAACTTCTGTATATTTATGTATATTATTCCAACTATCCACCACAACAGTATTAGAATATATGTTTACGCTTGGGTCTGTAGATAACAGAAAGTTAATCATGTCGCCATCCCATTCATGAGTATCTCTTTTACGAGCTGTAGTGATAATATAAAGGTCAGGAGGAGTGCCTTCACCGTCATCCGGCATTGGAATATAATAGCCTTTGCTAAATATCCCACCATTACTGTAAAAGTAATATGCCAGAGCAGTGATAGACTTTCCCGAACCTGTACCCCCATTTAAGATACAACCATTTTTCATCTTATCAAGAGCTGCTTCCTGATGAGGCTTCAACTGAATACTCAATAGAATCAGCTCCTATCATTTAATTATCAAACTCACGGTTCCACTTAGCTGCAAACTTGTCCTCGTGAATTTTGACATACATAGTTCTCAAATATGCCTTGATACCTGTGCCTCCCATCTTGCTCTCCCAAGGTGAACCAGAAATAATCAAGTCAGCAGTAATAATCTCAGCACTGTCAAGTAAACATACTGTGTCCTCTGTAAGAATAGTTCTTCCACCTGACTCCGTGAACATAGTGATCTTTGGTGGAAATGGGTCGAAACGTACTGCAACAGACAGATAATATGTAGGCTCCTCTGCATTTACTCGCTCCTTGATGTTCCATCCATCTGCCTTAAGCTGCATTGCTAACTCTGGGTCAATAATTACTCCGAACTGTCTTGTTCCTTCCGGTGAATAATCAGTCTCTTTTCCACTGAAATTCCTAAATCCGAATACTGCTCCTTCAATCTCTAAATCGTTTGGTCTGTTTGGTCTACTCATTGTGATTCTCTCCTTTTTCTTTTAATGTTTTATATAAAGACGCTGAATTGCCAGCACCCTTTACAACTATTTTTAATTGTCTCGCGTCTACGAGTTCATTTACTGCATCCATTACATGCCGTTTTGATGTACACGAAGATCTAGCAATTTTTTCTAATGAAATTCGGGCATACCCTTTATTCTGTTCCTCGGTATCAATAACTGACAGTACCTTTGAACGCCTCAAATCTTTTCTGTCGTTGCCCAATGTTGCTATCTCCTATCTGTATTTCTTATTCTCGGAGACTCCATATGCATAGCGTCCTGAAATCTGTGCAAAGACATTCAGCATTGCCTCGTGTTTCTTGTTACTTCTCTTGCTTCTCTGTGCATGTTTTGATCTTGTTGCCATTGTTCTCATTCTCCTTTACTTTCATAAAATATGGTGTTTGTTTAAATTTTGCTCGAGCTGTAGCCGTCTTTTCATCGTTTTCTTTTCCGGCCTTAGTTAAATATTGTAAATATCTTTTATTCATTGTTACTCCAATAAAAAGAGGACCCAAGCGCTCGAACTCAGGTCCTCAGAAAATATAAATTAATCAGTTACAATTGTGATACAGTTTTTATTGTGGTTATAATAGTATAGGTTATCACTTAAAATAGCCTCGGGGTCAAGTGTACCATTAACTTCTCTAATCGTTTCACGGACATCTTTGTAAAATGGATTTGCCGGAAATACTATTATCTCATATATGCTCGATGGAATAATATATAAGTCCATTCTGAATGAAGCTAAAAGCTTTTTATTCAGTATGGTCCTAGCTCCATAGCATCCAGCGCTGTCTGTAAGAACGTTAAGAAACATGTCGTCAGGAAGAACATCACTAGAAGACTCTCCTATTAGGTCACATAAGCTTAGCACTCTGAAATCTTCCTCATAAATATTGTTCCTTGCAGCATAATCCAGTTCACCAAGCGATAAGTTAAATTGCGTCATGATTTCATTACTTACTGCAATGCTCCCATGGCACTCCATAATCTTGTCAATGGTTACTGTGAATCTGTACATAATGGCTAAATCCAAATATCTGCGATGAGGGACTGTCTGCAAATATTCCTCGTTCATCTCGTAGTTTATGACAACACACTTTAGATTCTCCAATATCATGTCCCGGTTGATGCTTAAACGAATATCAGCTTTTGCTTTATCGTATATGTTAGCTATCATTTCGACACCATCACAAACACTAATGGTATTGTCTTCAATATCCTCTATAATATCGTCGATGTAGATGATAGGAGCAACTTCAAAGTTGTGCTTATTGTAACGAATGCTGATTCCTATCTTCTTTTGTGCATTGTTTTTCTTGTAGACAGTTACATCAACAATCGCATCATTAAATATCTCTGAAACTCCGTTTTTAAGTACCTCAATAATCTCATTTCTAGTCATAAGTCTTATCTCCTTTACTTTTAACCTCGGCTTAAATATAACTAGCCATTAATGAACCACTCTATATCACCAAATTCAGAAATAGTAGAAACTGCATCATCTACTAACTTGTTGTAATATGTTTTATCAATGTTGTCCTCCTTTCCGTTCTGTTTGACTATTTCTGACTCTAGCCAACGGTAACCCTTTGTTCCGGTAACAGCACTGTATTTTTCATCACGTTTGCATACAAGTGTTCCACCACCGCAGCCAGGCTTAATTGGACAGAACAATCCAACTTTTCCTACGAAAATATAATTATGGCCAGCCTCGATACGTTCTCTCAAGCTGGCACATTCATTCTCAAACAAAGTATCTGATAGCTCGCCTTTCTTATACTTTGATTCAAGATTCTTAAATTGTTTCTCTTCCGCTGTAACATCAGGATATGATTCATTCATGTCCAAATATATAGGACCTACAGCAGAGTTCTTTGTTTCACACATATCATTGAACTGTATAGGCTCTTTACTGAATAGTGTCTTAAATACATAAGGTACTGCAAACTGTGTTCCAGTTGCTGTCCATTTTCCTGGGTCCTCAGGATCATCATCTGCTAGCTTTGCAATGTACACAGCGTTATTTACCAAGCATATTCTGTCAAATATATGCTCAACCTCGAAATTGTAACCGTAACGTTTTCCTCTTTCAACGATGAAATTGAGAATATAATCGTCTGGATTAGCAATTTTAATTGAATCAGTCTTGACATGAATAACTTTGTAACCCTGCTCTTCAACTGCATGACGCAAATCAATCATAAATAGAGCACCTCGTTTTGCCACAATGTTATCTTTATTACGAGGGTCTCTAAATGGGTTCTCAAACTTAGCAGCTGTCAATCCATATACTGAATTAATTGCTATCTTTAATGCCTGAGCCAATGCTTTAGCTGTACTCTTATCCTTCAAGTACTTAGCAAGTTTTCCTCCGAATGCATCCCGTACGACATCATACTCGCCATGCTTAATATGAATACGAATATCCAAAATCTCCTTAAACTTCCTAGTATATTCTGGTCCAAATGTGCATTCATCAATAGCAGAATTTGGGTGCATAGAACCGACATCTTCTGTTTGGGAACGTCCATACATTCCAGGACTAGCCCATACTTCGCCGCCTTCGCCGACTTCTTCCCCTCTATATGTGGACTTTCCAAATTCAAATTTGTATCCTGGAAAATATGGTAATAAGCTTTTTCCAAGTGGTCCGTCAAAAGGTTCAGCCATCATTTCAGGTTTTGCTTCTTTTAAGAATGCAAGCACATCATCTGGAAGCTCTGTCACCGGTTGCGATAGGTCTCGATACATGAACTGGTCTTGAGGATGCCGATTACGCCCAAATATAAATTTAGTTGTCAAGCTATTTGTGGTGTCATTAACCGTTCCACCTGCTAATTCTGCCAAAATCTCTCTTGCTGTGAAATCACCTTGGTTGGCTTCAAACACAGCTTGAGTTGCAATAACGTCGTCATCACAATACTCGGCAACTTTTGTCCATAACTCCTCAGGTACTGGCTGGTCCCAAGGTAATCCAAGTTCATGGTGATGTATTCCTAACTCAATCTCCCATTTCTTAAGAGACTGCTTCTTTGCACAGAAATCATAAACATCAGTATATGATAAGTTATAAGCTTCACCAAACATGCAATTGGCACTTTTACCGATAATCCTCTGTGACAGATTGAATAATTGCTCATTATCATAACCCATCAAGCGTGCATACATAATATGATTATCATAGCGTCTGCAGTTAAATCCAACTAATTTGAATTTAAGCACCTGCTCAATATCCTGTGGCGTTGGATTTATAAGCCTGACAACAACATCTGTGTTCCTACGTTTGTAGTTAACAATAAATAGATTTGGAAATACCTCCACATCATAAAATACAAGCTCGTCATCAGAATATCCTTGGTTGTCTATTGGCACTTCATCGGACTTGAATTTCATTTTAGCAACAAGCTTAAGGCAATAGTCAGATTGATGCGAACTGTTAACTGCGAAAGCCATTATTGCAGGCCTCATATCTGTTACATCATACTTCATTCCGCTGTTGTAGCATTCTTCAAGCTTAGAATATATGAAATCTATAGATGGCTTTGTTGCATTATGAATTTCTTTGTTGAGATTACGTATTATGAATTTCCGCAACCCCTTTTCGCTTTTTATGCCTTCAAAATTAATCACTTTATCTCCTTTCTCTTTCAAAGGAAGATTCGAGTTGAGAGTTGCAATCGGAATATCATTGCATTTAGTTAGCTTTCTTCTTAGCGATGCATTTGCTGTAAATACCTTTATTTCAATATCATCACTATAAATGCGACTAAGAGCAGAAGTGTCTCCATCATAGATATAATGCAGATGAATACCAGCACCGCCTTTAGAAACCTCAGCATACGTCCTAGGCCACTTGCTAGCAGCTTTAATATTTCTGTCATACGACTTCTCTCCTTTCTCATCCTTTAAATCAAAATCAATCACAATATGATTTTCCGGCAAGTTCACATAATGTAATTTGTGTGTATCAAGGTCTCTGAGTTTTGTCTTTACGTTATTCCATTTGAATGTAGGCTTCTCATCTTCATTGCCATACTGTGCCTGGCAATCTGCACAATACTCATCAAGTAAAGATTCTGTGCAGTTCAATTCCAATATAGGCTCTGGTATTTTTTCAAGTTTGTCGCCCGAATATATAAACTTGTCTAATTTGAAGCCCTCGTAATAGTTCCTTACTCTTTCACCTTGGTCTAACAACGCTCGCTCGTTAAACGTTGCAAAATAGTTTTTAAGCTCTTCTTTAAATAAAAGTTTCGATAATGGATACTTCACATTTGAATCGTCGCAATATGCCTTGTACATCTCATATGCTGCTTTTAGAGTTGTACTATTCTGCCTTTTGAAAATATCATATGAGTCTAATACATAGTTGTAAAAGTCATTAGACGCACCCATCATACTTGCAGGCACGTAATTGTTATAAGCATCTGGATTCTCCAAATATACATATTTACAATGATAGGCAATCGCTCCAAGCTCGAATTTGACTTGATTCATAAGAATATCGTATCTTTTGGTAGGAATTTTGTTTCCAGTCGGTGACACATCTATCAATCGTCTTAATAAACCAGACTTAGCATCCGTTATCTTAACCGGCTTATTTGTACCCATAAATAAGAAACTGTTAAACCTATTAACATAAGTTGATTTGAATTTCTCATTTACAGTCATTTCCTCATGCGATACAACTGAATTGAGTCTAGTGTTGTCTTCAATACGTGAAAGGTCACCATCATGCTGTATAGCAATTAATGGATTTGCTTTAAAAGCTTCCAACGCGAAAGCATTAGAAGAAGAGCCCAACACCTTTGCATCAAACACTGCATAATATCCGTCGAACATGTCCTGAACAATATTCAATATAGTTGATTTACCTGTTCCTGGAGCACCATACATAACTATGAACTTCTGAATATTCTTAGAGTTACCAGTAACAATTGCTCCTATAGCCCATTCAAGCTTATGGCGTTCTTCATCGGAATATAAAGTTCCGATAATTTCGTCATACGCATCAGTAGGCCCTTTCTTAAGTGGATACTTGAGACGCTTACTAATATAATTCTTCTTAGTTGTCTCAGTGTTTGCAAATGTTATAGTTTCGTCTAGCGGATGATAATTGTCTCGCAATTGCTTCTGACAATATTTATGCCATCTATCAATGCTCCCCGAATCTGAATCCCACAAATAACAAACGCGAGCAGGCTTTGCACCCGTTCGCGTTTCATAGTTTTTTGCATATTGTTCTAATTCAGAATCGATAAGATTAATTAATACACCTTCATCAGTTGACCATAGTTGAGTGTAATTATTCCAGACAGCATAAAAATCACCGCCTCGTATCATTAAATCATCAAAGCTTGACTTAATTATAAAGGCCGGATATATCTCAAGACCTATTTTAGTAGACTTTTCTTTGATTTTTATAAAGTCAAGCATATTTTATTGTCCTTTCTGTGGTCTTATTCTACATAAGCACCATCAATCTGTGTAATCTCGTAGTCTGCTTCTGTCTTGTCGTTACGAATATATAATGTATCCGTCTCGTACTCGCCCATTCTGTCAAGCATATCATGGCTTCCCATAATCTCCTCAATCTCAACAGGCTCATCGTTCTCGTCGGTTAAAACATCATTGTTGTAGTAATTACATGCGAGCTTGTCGTATCCATTTGGCTCCATATATGCCTCTGGTGTAATTACATATGGTAAATCTGGTTCATTTGTTACTGGTGAAGAGTAATTGCTACTCTTAATAATATCTGAATATGCTCTCATTGTGGATGTCCCCTTTCTTGTCTGTTCTGTTTCTGCTGCTTCATCTGGAATATCATTGTTATCAGGAGCTTCTTCCTGTGGTTTCTCTGCTTCTTCTAACTTCTTATGATATACTTTTTTTACTGATTCTATCTCCTGATTAGAAATATCCTCATACTTCTTTTCTACTAATTTGTTTACAACAAGTCCGCCTGCTACGAATCCCGCTGCAAATATAATTACTTCTTTAATACCCATAAGGCTACTCCTTCCATACTAAATATACGGTCCTTCTACCATAGTCGATGCTCTCAGAATATGAATCCATATAAATATCAATGCATTCTCCAGCCTCAATAGTACCTACATGTCTTCCTTTTACAAGTGAGCTTCTTCCCCAACCTGTGCTCTGTCCGTAACCAGTGTCGTGAAATGTATAATCGCCCATATAGTTGTAGTTGCAATCGTACAATTCAACTGATTTACCAATCCATTCAGATTTACCAGCTAATACACCAGGTCTCGGTCTAGTCCCATCTGCGCAATATGGGTCACCGGTGTATGCAGTCGATTCAATCTGAATATAATTCGGTTCTGACTCTTCATATGACTGCTCAACAACTGCTTGCTCGTTTTCAGAAATATCAATAGGTTCTGTTTCAGCTGTAAAATCAATAGAAGACAGCATACTCGTAACTCCGGCCGTGAGTTTTGAGTTTACTGCCTCCTCTGCATTAACAGTGGTTCCCTTTATTATGCTAATACTGAGTACCGCTGCAAATATAAAGTTTTTAAATTTCATTCTGATATGCACCTCCTAGTAGAGTTGTAGTTTCTTATTACCACTCGTTAAGCTCTCGGTCCCAATCTTCCCAGACATCTCCGTCACAATTGAACTCAAGAGCATAAAGAGTATTACAATACTTGTCTTTATCGAATATGTTCTTTACATCTGGTGAAATATCTTTGTCCCAAGAATGTATCTCACGAATACCGAAGTCTATAGCATTATCGCCGTCTGGATTGTCCTTCTCAAATTTCCATCCGAAACGATAACCTGCTTTTGTCTTTGGTAAGCCTAATCTGTCACGTACATCGTTTAAGATAACGCGTCCATTTGCCGTAAGGTCACAATTTGCTAAGTTCTGCTCGCCAAGTAACTTTGAGTAATTATACTCAACATCTGGAACCCATTCTGTAGAAGTGTCCTTGCAGAATATAACAGTAAGAGTTCTGTCAAGAGGAGTCTCATCACCTGCTACTTCAATCTCTTTTGTGATAGTTTTAGCCTTGCCTGAGCCCTCATCAATAACTTTCTCTTTAACTTTCATTGTTGATGTTCCAAGCATAAGCTGCTTATCCTCATCGGCACCATACTTTTCTACAACTCTAGCTCTATATTCGTCAAAGAGCTTCTTAGTAGTTGCATATGCTGCTCCAACTGCTATATATCGTTTCATCATAATTTTATATGATGTAACAAAACTTGCTATCGATAATCCGCCTAATACAATCGATGGAGCGTATATTCTGAGAAGTCTTCCTGCACATCCAGCGTAAGTCTGTGCCACAAACTTATTGTAGTCGTTGTCATCGAATGATGCTCCTTCCTTTAATTTAAGCTCGCCATTATGTAATTTCTTGGCCTTGTCTAAATTATCTTTTGTGTCATCGATAATATCCTCAAGATTTAGTGTTGCTTTGCATGCGAGAACTGTACTTGTAATACTTCCTGCTACTCCAAGGGCTACAAGAATCTCTGGAGCGTGCTTCTTCAACACAAATGATGTTGAATTAGCAACTGTTTTAATACTTGCTAATAAGTTCATTATTAATCCTCCTAAATATAATCAAATATTGTCATCTGTCTGAACTCAACAGGTTGACTATTGGTTTTCTTCTTTTTGTCAAACCTGCCATCAGACTGAAATTTCTTAAATATAGCAACAACCTGGTATGTCGGCATCTTGTATACTCTTGCCTGCCAGCTCATGCTATCTGGATATTCTTTAGCTATTGCTTTTCTCATTTCCGTAATAGAAATAGAACTCATAGAATATCACCTCTAATCCAATTTGTATGCTCTAGGTAAATCGAGCAAATATCCTTCTGGAACACGCTTTATTTTTGCTCCTGATAGATTCTCCCATCCATATTGCGTATCGATATATGTTCCTGTAATGTCAACCATCTGATATAAATCAGAAACATATGCTCTATGGTACCTATCAATCTCCTCAAGAAGCATGTCCAGAATATACTCAGCGTCTCCTTTACTCTCTAATATGATGGTTTTGTAGTTGTAGCCGTCATTCTTTAAAGAATATGTTTTTGCTGCAGTGGTCTTGCCTGAACTTGATGAGTTGAAATACCCACCATAATTAAACACAGACCCCGTTCTACTTCCTGACGAGCTCCTTCGTGTTGATCCATTTAGCAGCATCGACATGCAATCCAAGAACATATTTTTCAGTCCAGGGATTATAAGCTCATTAACTGCATAGTTTTTCACATTTGAAATATCTTCACTAAGAAATGTGTCTGAGAATTTTTGGCCTAGTGAACGATTTTTAGCTATTACTTTGCCAGTAACAACTTTCTTCACAGGTTCTTTTTGGGCCTCAGCCGTTTTTGACTTGTGAGAATTCGACTTGTACTCTGACATTAGTCTCTCCTTTCTTTTACAGAAAAAATAAGAGACCTAGATTTCTCTAAGTCTCCCTTCTGATAATTAATTCTGGTCTACTGTTGTGCCATTGCTTTCTTCTGTTGAAGTTTCGCCATGGTCCTCTGAATCATCGGTAGGTGCATCAATGAAGTCTGCATCAACGTAATTCTTATTAGTAAGTTTCTTATACCCAAGCGCTCCGGCTACAACACCTAATACTGCAACTCCAGCTACCTTAGCTGCTTTTGCAATCTTTGGATGCTTCTCCGCTGCTGCTTTGATCTTTTCTACTACACTAACTTTGTCATTCATTTTTGTTTCCTCCATTTCTGCAACTTCTGTTGCTACTTCCTCAACTAAATTTTTGTTTGACATAATATAGTCTCCTTTCTTTTATCCTATAATAGGCAATGTTTTTCTCGCGAATTATCTGTCGTAATTATGTACAGGTCTTGCCCCATAGTCCAATATCATGGTCGGCTTCATGGTATCTGGGTCTACATATGAATCAATACGAGTATCTATCATACCGCGTTCTGCAGAAAATCCCATATCATCGCCGTATGGTACTGGTTCTACGCCAATAGCATCAAGCCATTCATTAAATGACTTGTAATACTCGTTTCCGTACGTCATGTCAAAGTTCATATCATTGCGAGCCTTTTCTATTTTATTTACGGTGCTCGTGAATCTCCTTTGTGACACGGCTTCAAAGAATTCGCATTCGTCACTGCCATTAATTATGATACTTGCCGATATAGGCTGCTGTGGTTGTTTCTTCAAATTATCCTCATTTACCGCTTTTTGTATTTCACGTTCTTTCTCTTCTCCAATTATCTGAGCAGCTTTTGCCTTGTAATCAGAAAATGCAGACTCCGTAAGCTTGCATGCTGCTGTCAGAGCTACTTCTTTTTTATGAGAAATATTATTTGCTCCTATGATGCAGGCAACTGTCAATCCTCCAGATAATATAGCTGGAATATAGCATTTCCATGTTGCTTTCATAGACTCCCAAACTGTAAGCTCAGTCCTCTCAACCACATTTTCGCCCGGTTTGTTCATCGGAGTAATTGCCTTTGCTTTCTGTTCCTCAGCATCAGCTATAAGAGTCATTGCTTTTGGTGTTGCTTCTCCGACAAGAAATGCAGTAGTGAACACACCAGCAACAGCAATACCTGATAATATCGTTGAGCTATTCGCTTTTGTAAAATTAATCGCAGTCTTTGCAAGATTCTTTATCCTCTGAATCTTGATTTAATCTCCTTTCAAGGTCTTCGATGCGCATATTCAACTCCTTTACCTCCTGCTGAGTAATAAAATGGAGACCTGTTGATGCTAAAAATGCAAGACCAAGCATCTTGATGCATTTTCTGTGCCTATATAAGGTCTTTGCTACTGAGTCAAATGCACTTACTACTACTTTTGTTTCAATTGGTGTCATAATATGATTCCTCCTTAAATATAAAAAATAAGAGACCTAGATCTCTCTAAGTCTCCGTGTAAGCTATTGTTTATCGATTATGTAAGTTCCTACTATTGCTACAACATCAGCAAGTACAAGTCCAACTAACACGCCTCCAACCGTTGACAATGTACCAGTAATAAATCCTTTATTGTATTCATCATGGTGCACTGCATAAGTTGCAGCCTTTAGTCCCTTTGCTACTTCTGTAATTTTGCTCATAATAATTCCTCCTTAAATAATTCTAATTAATAAGCTTCTCACTATAGTCCATGTTTTTTACGCGAAAAATAAGAAGAGCCTGTTAAGACTCCTCTTTCTTTGCTAAACGTTTTTCAACCTCTTTTTCTATTTTACTATTATTGTTAATCTGAGTTGATAGAGCTGTAAGTGCTCCAAGTAACCCAATTGCTACATAACGTAAAATATCTTTTTTGTTCATTACGTTTACCTCCTTTCACTATAGTCCATGTTTTCTACGCGAGAAATTATCACTTAGCCAACCAGATTTCCGGGCGAACCCCAGCATAGCCAGACACGTAATAGTACGCACCGCCACCGTATCCCACATTAGCGAAACGAGTCGAAGAAAATTTTTTCTTGGTAGCATTACGTAGCCATCCGCACTCACACTCATTGTTATAATAAGCAACTCGATTGCGTCTATGCTTCATAAGTGGAAGCTGTTTGTCATTATCAGCCACAAAGTGGTCTCTATTCCACTTGTCGTCCCAGCCAAACATCTCGCCTACTGTAGGAATAGTAACATCGGTAAGTATTGTTCGAATTGAATAAGGTAATGCCTTGATGAACTCTGTATGTAACCATCTATTCAAATCAGATGCTTCAAACCCGCCATTATTTGTACGTGACTTATTCATAGGTCTCCTAGTTACATAATCATCGAAAATAAGCATAACCTTATTGCCCGTAACTTTGTGTACTGTTGCTGCAAACTCTCCCAGCCCGTCCAATTCCATAAATGTCTTATCTCCTATCTTAGCATCTTTTAAATCGGACTTTGCTACTGCATTAACAAACTCTTTAGTTGCAAGTACGTCATTAATGCAATACACTTTCATAGTTTTTTTTTGACTCTTTTTCGGCAGTTATTTCAATATACTTTCTATACATTCTTTCGACTGTAGGTATGTCAATTCCCCTTGCCGATAATCCAATAATTTCTTCTCCTAATGTCATTTCTCTTTTACACATATCATTAATCTCCTTTCAATTTACAAAACATAGAGACCTAGATTTTTCTAAGTCTCTAATTATTTACTTTTTTCTGAAATGCTGTATAAGTTTTACAATTCCGTAAATTACTAATCCTGCAATTATAACATCACTAAAAGCTAATAGTACTCCTATAATACCTGCCACTCCGACTGATGCTATAGCTAATATTATTGCTAAAATAACAATTGCTATAATTACTAATATCGTTAATGTAATCATATCACTTACCTCCTTCTCACTATAGTCTATGTTTTTACCGCGAAAAAAAAAAGAAAGAGTCATTGCTGACTCAATCTATGTAAGAAGAGTATAACGCTGTTTTCTATCTCGAGCCCTTACGTCTACACATTATGTGTTGATAGATCCCATGCTACTTAAATCCAGATGCATTATTGATCATAACGTTATACCAGCTGGAACTGTTTTTCTTTTCACTATAGCCCATGTATTCTACGCGAAAAAGAAAGAGCCCTTGTTAGGACTCCTCCTCTGACATTTCTTTATTATTTCTTGAATAATACCAATCTCTCGCTTTATAAATTGCATAGCCTCCAATCCAAGGTATAGTAAATATACTTATATATAGAATCGCCAACCCTAATTTATGTTTGCTTTTCCATTTTTTGTACACTGAATATACCTCATTATTGTAACTTGCCCAAAAGTTCTTATAAGCTTTAATCATATCAATACCTCCATAAAAATTGTATTTACTGTGTCATATTAGTCCGTGTTTTCTGCGCGAAAAAAGTAGAACCCGATTTCTCAAGCTCTACTGTTGTGGTGGGTATAATTATTTATTATTGTTGCCTCCGCAGATTAGCATTAATGCGAATCCGATTAAAAGGCCCGCAAAAATATAATTCATACATTTCACCTCCTTTTCACTATAGTCCATGTATTCTACGCGAATTTTAAATAGGACACTTATCAAATGCTGTTTCCCATGGCTGCCGTTTTAGTGGTTTCATCTTAAGTGCCCACATAATTTGTCTTATAGTAACTGTTGGATAGATGTTATTCTGCGGAGGTCCTGCATGTTTTTCAAAATAATCTTTGAATCCAACCTGAGTATAAATATCGTCAACAAGCCATGGGTCTAGCTCCGTCCAAGTTGTTGATTTATCCTCGGAATTATAGCGTTGTTGAATAACAGATAATCCCTTATTATTCGCTAAATATAAAGTGCATTTACTATATACTGGATGATTGCATTCATATGTAATGCCATATCTATTAAAATATAATTGAGGCTTATTATAATGGTATCTCATAGATGGCAAAAAGTATAAGGAGCTGTAAAGCCCCTTACGCTGGAATAAGTCCAATTCTTGTGTCATATTTTAGATTGAATTTCAATAATCTCATCTTCATAGTAAATGCCTCAATAGGATTTAATTTGATGATGTATCTTTCATGCACTCCATTCTCATCAAATGTTGTGTAATGAATAATATCATCTCTCAAATCATCCTTGTTTAATCCATCTAATCCAATTACCTCATAAAATTTATTCATAATATTTCCTCCTTAAATATAGTACTTTTTTCTCATATTAGTCTATGTTTTCTACGCGAAAAAAAAAGAACAGCAGTCAAGCTGTCCTTATATGTATACAGTCGCATCACTACTATCACTGTTACATTTCATTCTGCATAAGGTTGTCTGCCATGTCGTTTATATACTCAACGCTGACTATTTGATTATTATATATAATCCATTCAGATCCATTTCTAGTAATGTCTTCTGCTTCATTAATATCAAAGTCCTCTCCGAACGTTTGTCTTAATGCTTCAAGAATATACATTGCTTCAATGCCTTCTGACCAATCATCTATAAAGTCATCTACATCATCGTTAATGTTTTTAACTTCCTGTTGTTCAACTTCTGTAGTCTGATTTGTTTCAGTGGTTTCAGTTTTGCTTCCGCATCCACATAATAACATCATAACTGCCATTGCTGTTAATACTAAATAAATTGTTCTTCTCATAATATTTTCTCCTTAAATAATTGTATTTATTTGTGTCATATTAGTACTTGTATTTTTCGCGAAAAAATATAAGACCCAGATTTCTCTGAGTCCTATACAAGCTACTTTTCAATTCTTATTTCTGCACTACAATAATAATCTTTAAGTTTTTGTGTCTTTAATACCAGCTCGACTTTGTTAAGCATCAACTTTAAGTTTTCCGGATTCTTCATTGTTCCACTTCTACTAAATTTGATTTCTCGATCGTCTTCTGTTGTAAATGAGAAATATCCATATCTATAAATCTCATCTAGTTTCGGTTTCTTAAATAAAAATTCCTTTACCTTATAATATGCTTCCCATATCTTGTCAATACCGTCACGGTCATATAATCTTAAATTTTGCGTTATTACCATATCATTTTCTCCTTTCAAATTGGTTTATAAGTATCTCATATTAGACTGTGTTTTCTACGCGAAAAAAAGAGCCCTTGTTGTTAGGACTCCTTTAAGCCTTCAACTACCATTACTACCACTAATGTGATAATAGCGTTTGTCATTGTAGTGATTACTGATTTCTTGCTCATGCTATCTGCATAAGCCATCATCACGTTTTCACTGTAACTTTTTACTCTACTCATAATATTTTCTCCTTAAATAATTGTGTTGATTGTTCTCATATTATGAGTTGTAATTTTCGCGAAAAAAATAAAAGGCCATGTATTATACACGACCCTTTACTTCGATTCCTTAACTTTTTTACAGAATCTTGAACTTTGTAAGTACTTTACTTGCTGCTGAAAGCCCTGGAATATGTCCATCATTCTCAAATGCCATTGTCAGCATTGTCAATCCCGCTGTAAGTAATCCGATTCCAATAGTCTTTCCCGCATTCACTGCATGTCCAACAGTATCTACTTTAGCCTGTTTTGCCTTTGCTTCTGAATCTGCTGCAATCTTCTCTCTGTCAATTGCCTGTGACTCTGTTGCTAACGCATAATCAGACTCAATTTTCTGCTGTTCATTACGCACCTTATACAGGTCTGTAATTGCTCTTGAAATATTGGTATACTCATCGCTACCGGGTTTGACATTGTCTAACTCTGCTATTTGATTACTCAGAGCATCCTCCAATCTCTCCTCAACTGTGTAATTTTCCTCACTCATAGTGATTCTCCTTTCTGTGTTGTGTTAATATGTATCATTATAGGCCGTGTTTTTACCGCGCCTCTGACACATCCAAAATTATCTCTTTGTAATTATTCAACGACTCCATAGCTTTCTCATTATCAAATGCAATCCAATAAATATAACTTCCATTTGGATTTTTCTGATAATTCAAACTTCCTACATGATGCGTTTTGCAATGCATGTCATCGTATATAGATACCGTAATAGCCCCTACGGCAAAAGATAAAGCCATTGCAATTAGCACTACGATTATTGTTGTGCCCATGTGTTCACCTCCTTAAAAGACAAAAAAAAATAAGAGATTGCAGGGGGTCGAAGATCGTAATCTCCTCACATCCTTTAAAATCAGCTTTCGCTTCATCCTAGGCCTATGTACCCGATATTCAAGTCTAACTCTATATCATTTCCTATATAAAGCTGTTACTTTTATTCGTAATTCTGCTTTTATCTCTCATATTAGTCCTTGTTTTTTTCGCGAATTTAATGATACAAAAATATAATGATTCATAGGGTACTGTGTAGGGCAAAATATAAGACCCAGATTTTACTCTGAGCCCTATAAATCATTAACTTATAAAATATTTTTTTTAATACCGCCCCCTTATACATTCCTATCACTTCATTCACAATCTGAACAATGTCTTTGCCGGTTCTTATGTAATCTGCAAATGATTCGCTGTGATAATCGCTATAATAATATTCGAATTTGAATCCGTCATGTTTAATATCGACTATCAAGCCATACTTGTCGTTTGCTACTACATAAATTCCTGCTCTTATTCGTTCTTTTAAACTATTGTAAATATGTTTTGTAATAATCATTTCTAATTCTTCTGGCATAATATTTCCTCCTATAATAAGCTGTTAATGTGCTTCATTATAGGCAATGTTTTCTACGCGTTATCGTTTATGCGACAGCAGCCAGAAAAACTTCCTATATCTATCGTAATACATATCACGTTCACAAGGTATCTCTAATATAGTTTTTAAATAAGTGAACGGATATCCATTTGTAACAGCTTTGAAAATATAATCGCCTAATATAGGGTCTGTTCTATATGCAACCTCTTTTATTAAATCCATCTTCTTTGAAATGTAATACATCTCTATGGCAGCATCGCCAACATTGTCATTAAGATTGCAACATTTTATCTCATTTCCTGATGCTGCGGTGTATCCTCGTAGAGATAATTCTAAATATAGCTTATGCCATTCAGGATATTGCAGACAGAAATGCTTTAATTCCAAAAACTTGTGTTTGCTGATATGCCATTTGTTTCTTTTTGATAATTCTGACCGTACATCTTTACTCATTTCTTTTCTCCTTTACTATGTAAATATGAATTAACAGTAGAATAGAAAATGGGGTGCTATGTGCGGTCAATTTCCACTTATTGCCATTTATTTCTAACCTAGATTAAAAATTACGACAAAAATATAAGTCCATGTAAAAATAGAGGGCCCTCAAATTAAAGAGAGTCCTCTATTATTATTTCCAATACTTCTTAGAATATATATATAAGAAAGGAGGTAATCACTAAGAACATTAATCAACAGGAACTCTAAGAAGTATGTGAAAACTTATTAATATTTAAGATATCTTTCGGCGACATATCCAACAGCGCCGTTGTAAGACACCTTTGACATAGTTGTAGTTGCGCCGGATATACGCATATTTTTGCATTTTCTTGACAACACTGTCACTTTAGCACCATTAGCTAATGAGCCAATCTGTACTCCAGATGAATTTCTGAGTCTTAATGTGCTGCCACTTGTATGTACATGTGCTGTAACTGACCGTGAACGAGAATTATACCTTGCAAGTAACTTAGCCTTAGTCTTAGGTCCATACTCGCCATCCCATTCACTAGGATCATTTGGAAATGCAGATTTCTGGAATTCAATAGTCGCATTCTTGGTATTTGAGCCGAAGTCATTGTCAACTCTACCGCAATAATATCCACAAGCGTTGAGCATTGTCTGTAATGTTCCAACTGCTGCTCCTTTATCGCCCTTTCTAAGGACATTTGACGGAACTGATGCTGCTGGCTTACTTTCCTGTGTTGCTGGCTGAGGTGCTGGTGCAGAGTCTGCTGAGAATTTCGGACAAATATAACCGCGGATAAACTTCTGATTAACTGCTACAGTACGTCTCTGCACTGCATCACTCTTGTTGCCCTCGATTACAGTTATTGTGTTGCCTTCTACTTTTTCAACAATTCCAACATGGTCAGGTACTCCCATATCATCGCCTTTACCTTTATCCTGCCAATCGTATAATATAGCGTCAGCAGGCTTCGGCACATGGCTATCAGCTTCAATCCAGCATCCCATAGACTTTGCCTTTGCTATAGCTCTGTTGCAAGAGCACTCAAGCGGAAATATATCAGCAAGTCCTGCCTTAATATATGCTGCTGATGCTGTTGTCATGCACCATGAATCTGTATATTTAACTTTGTAGCTCTGAGCAAGTGGCTTGTGGTTGTTGTAAATATCAATAATGGCTTTGTGTGAACCATCTGATTCTTTACGTCCTATCCATCCTCTCATTACCTGAACTACTGACTGTCTTTTTTCTGATTCTGTCATATCAAGTCTTCCTTTCTACTAATTTTAAGCATAAAAAAAAGAACCTCAACTTTCGCTGAGACTCTACATCTGTATGCATATATACCGTCAGTTCTTTGACTCTCTCCAGTATTTAATTTTCTACCTTTTGAATCTTTTCTACTTGCCACGATCTTTCCTCCATAAGTCGTTGTGCAAGCTATTTAGAATAATTCAACACGTTTCGTTGTGTTTATTATAACAAATATCACTCTAAATAGCTATTCTGCAATACTATCCAAATATCTTTGAATTTTATTGACTGAATACAGCACTCTGCGACCTATGTAGATTCTGGCTTCAGCTTGCTCTCCTATTTTTCGTGCAGTTGCATGGCCACACGACAGCATAGAAGATAGCTTATCTATGTCTACAGTTATAACATTAGGGGTCAGTTTGTTGTTTGTCTTGTTCATTTTGATTCCTCCATATACTATTTTGAAGAAATCGTAATGTTGAGGTCTGACCCCTGTGTATGCTACTTTTTATTCATGTTCGATTCGATTGATGCAACTCGGGTGTTGAGATCATCAATCTGTTCGCCATGTTTATTTATTCTGTTGTTCTGCTCCTGATTATCTCTAGTCAGAGTATCAATAGCATCATTGAGCTTTTGAATAACAATCCTCAAATCGTTAATAGGCTGAACAAATTTCATTACAACTCCCACAAAAGCTCCTAATGTAACTATTGAAGTAATCAGGTAGCCTATGAATTGTATAGTATCCATTATTATTCCTCGTCGTTATTCTCCACGAAATTCTTAAATGCCTGATGCATACCAGTAGAAGCTAATCCCATTAAAGCACCCAATATGAAGTTCTGGAATGATAATCCAGTAACAATCAGGTTCGAAATGCCACCTACTAATGCAAGAATTGCCGGAATATCATCGTTTGGTATGAACTTGAATAATGATGCGTGCTTAAATATGTATCCCAAGATAAGACATGCAATCACTACTACTGGTACAAAATACGAAGTTAATGCATTAAAGTCCATATTTTACACCTCCTCTGTTTCAGATTCTTCTGCTGAGACCTTATCAAATATAGCGTTGGCATATGCCTCAAACTTATCGTAATCAGCATCTGCTACAGTTTTGTTATCTTTGTATGTCTTACGGTCAGGGCAGCTCTTATACATGTTGATTCTGCCATCAAACTCAAGACGAGCCTCGAAAGTGATAATATTCTGCTGTGTTGCTGGGTCTTTTGAAGAACCCTGAATTGAAAGTGTAGTTGTTGTGTTTAACATTGTTTAATCCTCCTTAATGTTATCTTCTGTCATGAACTCGAGAGCTGTATAAATCATAGGTGTACACTGCTCTGGGAAATCTTCCTCTGAGATTGTGTTGATCTCTACTGATACATCCACATTTGAAAGCTCTAAATATTCTTTATAGAACTCATTCCAATGTGGATTCTCAGGATTGATTGAATCAGAATCCCCAGAATACTGCTTTATAAGATTAGCTCTCTCCTCTTTATAAGTCTCGAGCTCAGACGTAAGCTTCTTTAAATTTCGAGCAATAGAGAAACTACCTTTTCTGGAGAAAGACATATTCATTACTCCAGATTTGATAATTTCCTGCTCTATGTCATATAAATGACCTATTGTTGTGCTAAATGTTTTCATTTTTATCTCCTTTATCCGAAATATACTACTAGATAATTAATACGTATACTTCCGTTAACAATACGGTCGTACACTGCATACCATGCGCCATTTACATAACTTGCGCCTTCGAAATGTGCTGACACAGCGTTAGCGTCACCATTTGCGACTAATACTACGGTATTGCCATTAGATGCGTTCATAACTCCGAAATAGTCATTAATTTCGCTATTTGATAAGAAATTGCAAGCATTATCGCCAGAATTGCAAACTTTTGTTCCAGCATACATTTTGACTGGTAAATTCTTAGAATTACTTATGAACTTTGATGCTTTCACAACGTTATTGCATTTCACATTTCCACTCACAAACGCGTTACTATATATTTTTACATCGCCATTGCTAAATTCGTATCCCGTATTATACGATGCATCTCCGGTCAATATAAAATTTATATTATAACCTGCGACTATTTCGATAGTGCCATGCTGATTATCCGAAGATACCGTGGTAATATTGATACCAAATCTATCTAACGTAATGCTTCCAGAGCTGCCATTTTCATAACCTTTGGTATTTGCTATATCATGTTTTATGCATGTACAAGTGCTATCTACAATAAAGCTATGCGTTTCTATTCCTTTTGTATTAGGATTTGTTGTCTGTACATTGACTTTGAAACTCTCAGTAAATTCGCCAGATGCACCAGTAATTGTGACACCCTTTATAGTTCCACCTTCGATAGTAGTTCCCTTTATAGTTCCACCTTCAATAGTAGTTCCCTTTATAGTTCCACCTTCAATAGTAGTTCCCTTTATAGTTCCACCTTCAATAGTAGCTGCTTTCACAGTTCCACTAAAAGTAGCATTACCTACCGAATCTAATGTTAAATTCTTGGCGCTAATAGTAAAATGACCGGTGGTGAGGGCTATTGAGTTGCCGTCGATTTTCAGTTCAGAATTTACCTGATTCACTACATCGCCTTTGGATACCTGGTCTTCTGGTGCTGGTGACCAATCGGTGGCTTTATTACCTGATTCAACTTTCAAACGTCGCCATCTAAGTTTGCCTGATCCAGATGAATAGTCACATCTAAATGCGATCTCATAATTAGTAGCTTCTCCGTTCCATTTATTTGTTACAGTAAAAACTTTTGATCCAGATGTACTATTGATGTTTAGTAGATTATAGGTGAATGGATTACTGTAATTCCAACCACCATCTTGCGAGCCCTGCATCCATATCGAAAAAGTCCCACCAGATGCTGAAAAATTTGTCCATTCAACTTCAATAGTCGTTGTAAATACTGCTCCACTTTTAAATGTATTTGGTATACTCACAACGCATATTGAACGACATATGCTTGTACCGCTGCTAGGTGTCCAATATTCAGACCATTCTTTTGATGTTTTTAGCGCATAATTCCTTCCACCTACACTCACGCCTTCTGGAGTGCAACCCACAGAATATGATGTGCTGGTAGTGTTATCAGTATATGTGATAATTGTTCTTGTCCACATATATGGAAGAGACGCTGAAGTAGTGACCGGTGAATCAGACCATGTTCCTGTTGGAGCTGAGGTAGCAGATGCTGAGGCCTGATAGGTTACTGCAGTGGATTTAACACCATTGCCAGTTGGTCCTGTAGGACCAGTGTTTCCTTGTATTCCTTGCTCACCTTTTATTTTAGCCCAAGTATAGGAACTAACAGTTGTAGGGTCTCCACTATTGTAGTCGGTACAAGTACCAATATAAGTACCAACAGTTTCACCATTGTTAGCTGTAAATGTTTTGCCACCATCATTTGAATACTTAATATGCAAATATGATGTTTTGCCATTCGTTCCATCAGTTCCTTTAATGCCTTGATCACCTTTAGGACCCTGAGCACCTTGTAACCGTTGCCATGTATATTTAGAAATGCTGGTACTATCAGCTTCTGTATTATCGACATATGTACCTATGTAAATACCAACAGTTTCTCCATTATTAGCTGTAAATGTTTTACCGCCATCATTTGAGTACTTAATATGAAAATATGAACTAGTTCCATTTTTACCGTCAGTACCTTTTACTCCTTGTGGACCCTGTATACCTTGGTCACCCTTTTCGCCTTGTAATCCTCGGAGTCCTTGTATACCCTGTGGACCTTGAGGGCCAGTTTCTCCAGTGTTACCCTTATCTCCTTTTTCACCTTTTGGACCTTGTATACCTTGATCACCCTTTTCGCCTTGTATTCCTTGCTCACCTGGTATACCTTGTTCTCCTTTATCACCAGTTCTACTTACTGAATACTCGTAATCATGACTTCCATCCGTATAAGTCGTTATTTTCTGGCACCATAAATATTTACCATTTGGTACAACAGGTACGCCTGCACTCCAAATTCCTGTAGGAGGAGTTGTTCCGCTATCGCCAACCAAATATCCAATAGATGTTGAATCGATTGATTTTATAGCATCTACTTTACTATCAACTTCATCAATAGCGTCTTTTACACTCTGCCCAGTAGCAAATGTGAGGCTTTCAGCAGATATACCAAGCTTATATTTTCCATCAGTATCAACATAAAATTTGATGTAGTTATTGCCATCACCAAATCCAAGCTGACCATCTTTACCTAAATATATGCCTCGTACTGTACTCGTCACAGACTCTTTGCCAGTTGAATATATAGCTGTATCTTTAATATGAAATCCGGCGATTGTAGCGTCAAAAGCTACCAAATCTTTAACCGATATCTGAGTAGCCGTTATAGATTTTGCGGTTATAATGCTTCCATTTATACTATTATATGATGTCTGCTCTGCATCTACTCCATTAGCAGCACTTATATTAAGCTTATAAAATAGACCGTCGTCGCCCTTCATTACAAGCTTATCAGCTACGATTGTATTACCCTCAATCAAATCACCCTTGATAGTAACACCTACAATTTCTCCTGTAACTGTCTGGTCACCTATAACTAAATCTTTAATAATGCCAGATGTTGCGTAAAATTGCTCAATAGCTGCCACGCCAATATTCGAAAAGTCTATGTTAGCGTACTTAAGTTCTGCATCAGTTGCATTAAGTTTTTTAGTAGATAAATCATCGATTTCAGCTTTTCTAGCTTTTAAATCATCCACTGTAGCTTTCTTGAAATCACCATAATCTGCTGATAAGTTATGAATTGTTGCATCTGTTGCTTCAAGATTCTTGATAGTTGCATACTTAGCATCAAGAGTATCTGTTGTAAGCATATTAGCTTTCAGATTATCAATCGATGCATTAGTTGCTTTCAGATCATCAATGCTCGCTTTCTTAACATCCAAATCTGTAATGCTAGCAGAATGAGCTTTTAATTCATTCTTGACATTTACATTATCTGACTCAAGATCTGTAATTCTGCCTTCAGCTGCCTGCAATTGCTCAGTACTAACTTTGCCAGCTACTATTGTACCAAACTCACTAACTTTAGCTGACAAATCTTTAATCTTATCATCTGTAGCTTTCTTATCAGATTTACTTGTTGAAGGGTCTGTAACATTACCTGTAACTGTAGCTGAATGTGCTTTAATCAGAACTGTTACTCTATCCCCTTCCTTAATGCTTGTAGTTGTCTCGATAGGGGTCATTCGTTCTGAGCCATCAAGTTTGACGTACATCTTGCCATTAAATTCTACGGCAGTTCCATAAACGGTAGAGTCTTTAGTAGCTGTAGCATCCTCTTTTATAATCTTAGCAAAAGTAGTAGCTAAGTTATTAACGTTTCTCATGAGTTCTAATCACCCCCATAATTTTACTGTATATGTTGCTTTTTCTGAGACTGAACAGCCGGGAGTGCATGATATAGACTGGCTAATTACTTTAGCTTTAACGTCTTTTAATCCTGCTTCCGGATATACAAACCTGACACAATCTCCAACTCGTACAGGGCAATATCCATGTGTATAGCTTATGGTGTATGTCAATGTAGAAAGTGCCTTAAGCTGAGCCTTAGCGTAATCATCTATCATCTCTTTAGTTGGAGTACCGCCTATATCGGGGTCTGTGATTCTTTTTGTAATCTCTCTACCCCTATTTTGAATAGATACAGGACTGTTCGAATCAGTGTTTTTTACTGTGGTCTCGTAATGTTCATTGTTCTTTGTATATATCACCCGCAAGACATTCGGTATGCCGTATAAATCTCTTTCCATCTGCATACCTGGATGCAATATAGAGGCATTATCTGATGTAAACGTCCACACTGGTTGCAATGCCTGATTATCTTGCTTCGGTGAGAAAAGAATTTGACCTAGTTCATCTAAACCAAATCCATATTTTGCGTTTCCAATTAAATCAGAAAGAAACGAGAGCCAGGTGTCGTCTGAATTAGCAACAAAATCACCGTATAAAGTAATTCCGCTACTAACTGGTACAACTGGGGCTCTCGCGTGCTCTCTGATTAAGATTTTTGCATTGTCCATTATGTTCTCGCCTTTAAATATAGTATATCCTAAATCTGGTGGATTCTCTTTCAACTCTATTAAAGGCGTGTAAGCATTTATTGACCTTGTCTCTCGCTTACCATTGAACGTAGAACTTTGCGTTTGTAAAAGGAATGTTCCAAGAGGTATACGTTCTGTAATCCCATTTTGAACAACTTTGAGATATGCTCTAATGTAGCATTCTCCTATATCGTCATCTATATCAAAGCTTGCTGAGCCGAGTGTTTCTGCTGTTGAATCTCTTGATATAGTAGCCGATTTGACATTTGTGAGTAAGTCTACGTCTTTCCAAGTATTTGGATTAACCGTATAGTACTCGAATGTCTGTGTCATAGACTTACTCCAGTCTGTCATCTTACATATCTCCTTCTACTCTAGTTATTGTTAGTGTTACAGGAACCAGCTTTTCCGTATGTTTCTGAGAAAAGCTTACCTTTATGTTAGCCCAATAGCCAATACCAGATGGTTCCCTTACATACACGTCGCCCATCCATCTTTGTATACGACGCAACTGATAAATTGTTTCTTTGTCTGATTTAAGAACATCTACGTTCCATGTTGCAGATGTTCCTATTTGTGTTCCATAATATGAAACTGGGTTTTTACGCCCAATATATTCAACTAACTCAACATCTGGGTCGGTTGATTCCGATACATCTACGTTGTAAAGCAATTTAAGCAATGAACCTGCCCACGGTGGGTCTACCATTGTATCGCTATTGTTAGTGTCAAAGCTTGACCATTCTTCATCCCATTGCAGGATAATATAAGGCCCATTTATAGGATACCCCGGTGGGTCGTAAAAGCTAACTGCTCCTGTAGATTCTTCTGTTGCTATGATTCTGTATCTAGCATAATCCAATGCTGGATGCGGGTCTGTTACGTGAATATTTCTGTTACATTCTATCTGGTCAGCAATCTTAACAAAATCGCCATCATAAGTTCTTCTGTAAACAGCCAATGTTACTCCTGATGCTGGGTCGCCATTTGAATCTGTACAATATGGCCTGACAAATGCAGAATATGAATTTTCATCTATACCAATTTCTGCGTCTGGCTCATACTTACTTTCTGTCCAATTAACAGATATTGTTGTTGAGGCTGTAGCGGTAAGACCCGAGTTCATAGATACTACTACTGTAACCGTGTAATCCTGATTGTTTTCAAGGTCTATGTTATGTGCTGACATCTCAACGAGTAATGCCTCACCAGTGTCAAAGTTTTTGAAATATACTTCTTCACCAGCATTTACAACTTTTGTCTGTCCAATTTGGTCTACTGTTGTGTAATTATTTGCAGCTGCTATAGATACATGATAGCTTACTGGTGCCTGAGTTTTAGGTCCCGGTAATCCATAAATATAAAACGGAAACTGCTGGATAACTGATGTTGGATTGTTATCCTTATTGCGTATACTGAGTGACAATGTAGGTGGCGCATAAACATTTATTCTTCTGACTACAGACCAATCACCATATTCTAGCGTTACGCCGCATGTTCTTGCACACCAATCTATAACTGTTCCCTCAGAATATATACTTGTATCAATTGGGTACGATGGAGTAACATCTTTATCATCCTCTGCCTGAGTGTTTTTAAATGGATCTGGATTAGTTATTAGCTTTTTTCCATCAACTAAAATATTCAGTTCTGCATACTCCCATCTTGAGCCATCTTCTGAATTATGAATCCAATATAACTTCAATGGCTCTCCTGTAACTACAGTGGACGCTGATGACCATGTCGTAGGCGCGGCTGGTTTTGTTCCTATCACAACAGAAGATATAGCAGTCCAGTCAGACTCACCCTTATCATTCACAGCACGAACTCTAAAGAAATACTCGTTTCCACTATCAAGACCTACAAATTCAAACTGTGTCTTTGTGATTCCAGTTTTTGTACTTGTCTTGTCTGTAATATCGAAATACGATTTCTTTGTTGCGTACTCAATATCATAAGATGTTGCAGTTTTAACCGCTGACCATGAGATCATGATTGAGGTCTTAGATGTTGCTCGGCATTGATCTATTCCAGCTGGTGCGGCCGGTACTGTTCCTACTTTGCTTGAGAAATCTGACCAAGCACCTTGAATACGAGAGCTGTAAAATATATTGACTGCACATACTCGTGCCATATATTCACTTCCTGCTTCGACATTACAAGTGAACGCACCTTTGGCCAGTTTAACAGTTACGTTACCGGTTTTATATAACACGTCATCTTTGTAAATCTCAAACTTTAATTCATCTATCTTGTTATAGCTTCCGTTTTCGGAATAGTCTCCTATATTGTCAAGTGATGCTGTTAATGAATATTTTTTGATTTCTACAGAAGGAGCGCTCATCTTTGCAGGTGGGTCCCCCGCTGTAGAATATTCTTTTGCTGTCTGTGAACCAGTCCAATAAGCAACATCTGAACCATTTACCTGATGTGTTGTAGACACCGGGGTTACTAAGCATCTTATTCTAAGAGCGTTAGATGGCCCAGAATATGTTGCTTGCTTATCAGTAGTATCGCCGGACGAGCCTTGGAACCATATACCATCACCGGTATCGTATTGCCATGTTACTGAATAATGGTCCAGTGTCTTGACATTCGCCGTAGATGTCTGCTGTGTTCCACCTGATAAGTAGGCGACATTTACTGGGGAACATATACTATGGTTATGTGCTTCGTTCTGGTCGATAACAGCACGGTCTCCAGTGATTTGTCTAATATACCATCTCTGATTCTTAACCCAATCCGGCATATGCTGACCATTGTAATAAGTTGCATTCGATGATATAGACACAAGAGAACCTACACCCATAGCAGTACCAGTAACTACTGTAGATTTAGTCCATTCGTTGAAGTCCCAGGTAGCATAATATGTATTTGTGGTACCTGTCTGCAATTTTACCTGCAAATTTGATACTGCTGGCATGTTAGATTCTCCTTTCTGTTATTACTGCATCTACAAGTGTTTCGATAGCGCTTGAAATACTTGAATTATCGTCATATGTTATTCCTTCTATCTGGTAAGTTGGTTTGCTGATTCCAGAGATTTCTTTACGTAATCCTGCAATTGCGGAAATCACATCAGCATTACCACTATTTTGATTGCGTGAACGCATTCTCGAATTAATGGCATTTAACTGAGCACTTAAGCCCATATTTATATTACCGCCAAGCAATTGATTCATGTCTCTTGCACTTGCATTAACACTGCTCATATCTACAACTGGCCTAATAGTCGGAGACATATCGATATCTCCGTTTATCATATCAGTGAGCGCTGCCAAGGCATATGATGCTCCATCAACAGCTGACCTAGCCATTAATTTTGATGAATCTTTAGCCTGCGAAGCATATGCGTCAATACCCTTAACCATTCCCATAGGAATGTATTTACCTATTTTGTAAAATACTTTAGATGGTGAATGCTCATCGAGTTCTTTTTGAGCGGCTCTTGTAGCAGCTCTTGCCATAGCTTTTGCTTTTGCTTTGACAATATAGTCATTGTCACTTATGCCGTTAGCAAGTCCCCTTACAAGATAAGCGCCAGCTCCATAAAATGCATCTCTATAGCTTCTAGCTTCTGTAACGCCAGCCTTAACTGCATTTTTGACATTATTAACAATCATGCTTTTACCCGATATAACTCCATTTGCCATACCAGCGGTAACAGCTTTCATAGCAGATGACGCTTTTGAACTATATCCCTTTATGGTTTGTATCATTTTATTAAGTACACTTGTAGCAGCTTTATTGAATGACGATGCATTCTTTGAAAAGCCACTGCTAACCGCTTTAGCCACTGATGAGCCTGCTTGCGTAGCTTTAGCAGATGCACCTTTGAATGAATTGAGCAATGCATTCACGCCTGAATCGCCAATTGTCTTCATCTGTTTTGAGAACGAAGATAAACCGCCTGTATCAACTTTTGACATCTGGTTTGAGAAATCAGATAATGCTGACGCAAAACTCTTTAAATTACTTCCTGAATCTTTTCCGATTTCAGCAGAAAATGAAACTAACGAACGACAACATGAAATCATGCTGTTTATATTCTTTATGCTAATGCCTTCTGATATAGTTGAAGATACTGACTGCAATGAACCTGCAATACCTGTGAAATCGGTACTAATTGCTAAGTTTAATTTTGAAAGATTATCAAATTTAGCATCTTTTGCATAGGTGTTGAAGTCAACTAAATCTTTGGCAGAATCAATTGCACTACTAATTGCTGTTGCCGAAACAGCTCCTGACACTGATGCTGAGAATGATGCTATTGCTTCGCCAAAGTCAGCAATATTATCACCAAAATCAGATAAATCATTATCTCCAAACCACCAGCCTTTAACTCCGCCTTCATCTGGAACTATTTTATTTAATTCCACCATCATGGCTCCAGCATTTGCTGCTGTCTGAACCGCATCGGAGTCTATCTTGCCAGATACTTTTTCAGAGAATGACGCTATTGACTTACCGAATGACTCAAGATTATTGCCAAAGGTTGCCATATCATTCTTACCGGTAAAGAAATCAACAACTCCGCCTGTATTAGGTATTGTCTCTTGAAACTTTGCCATGATAGAACCAGCATCTGCAGCTGCTTGTACGGCGTCTTGGTCTATATTACCGGCTACAGTTTCAGAAAATGCCACAATTGATTTACCAAATGACTTAAGCATCGTACCAAACGTGTCAATATCATTTTCGCCAGCAAAGAATCCTACGACACCACCCGAATTAGGTATAGTTGTAGCCATTTCAGCCATCATTTTACCGGCATTCGCTGCTGCTTCTACTGCACCTTCATCTATCTTTCCAGATACACTTTCCGAAAATTTAGCAATTGCATCGCCAAATGTAACAAGCTGCTCACCAAATGTGTTCAAAGAACCTGCAAATGGAATAAATGCCGTAATACCAGATATAAGATTTGCCGCTGTTAATATTAATATTGTTTCAGCAAGTGATTTAACGCCGTCTATCATTTCTGGTTTTATAAGCATTGCTGATGTCAAGAACGGCATTGCATTTATCATAAACTGTGATAATTCACTTCCCAAATCTGCAAAGCTTTTACAAATTGGGCTAAACGTCATTATACTAGATATAAAATCTGCTGCCGTGAGTAGCAATATACCAGCCGTAAGTGCCCCAACTTTTGTCACAAAATCAGCAGCATTTATTGATGCTAATGATGTTACAAATGGTTGAATCTTTTCTCCAAAAGCAGATAAATTATCAGCTATTTCAGGTAATCCGGAAGTAGCTCCTGCTGCAAATCCGCCGACTATGCTGCCGACAAAATTGCCTAATGCGTATCCTATAGAAGATAAGAAACTTCCACCATCTTCCACTAGTTCTGTAAGTCCCGGTATTCGTGATAATCCACCTAATGCAGCAAGAACCAATCCCATTATGCCGATAAATGCTGACAATCCCAGTGCGCCTTCTATGGCTCCAGATATTGGTATATGACTTACTATTGCTAAAGCTACAGAAAGAGCTAATAACAAGACTGACAGACTAGCTGCTGATGCCAGAACTGATTCCGGTTTACACTGAGCTAGTTCATATATCATAACCGTTATAGCAGCAAGTGTTAGTGTCATAACAGCTATTCCCGGTATTGCTGCAATTGCAACCTGAGCGGTAGCGCCAACAATTGCTAGTGTTCCAGCGAATGCCAGCATTGCTATTGATAGTCCTGCAGCTGCAGCTAACGTATTTTGCCATTTGCATTGACTTAACGCGATTAACATTATGCCAAGTAATCCAACAGCCACAGACATTGCTATGATTGAACCCATCGCGCCTTTTACATTACTAGCGCGATATTCCACAATTGCAAACATGGCCATAACTGCAAATAGTGCTGAAGTTGCTGGTAAAAGCTTTTGCCATTCTATAAATGATAATGCTGCTACTGCTGCAGCCATAACACCTATTGCAACCGCCATTGCTATGATTGAACCTTTGCAATCTTCTGCACCTTCTGTAGCGGTTATCATCCTAGACATGAATGTTGCTAAAAATCCCATAGCAACAATTCCTTTTGCAAGCGCAGGAAGTGATATCATACCTAGCATAATTGACACTGCTGCCAAGATAGCAACTGACACACTTAATGCAAGTAATGTTCCCCCTATTTTGACGATTTCAGTTCCATTAGCGTATTTACTTATAGCGACCATAGCTAGAACAAATCCAGCAAATGCGGCCATGAATAATGTTCCTTTTCCAATTGCTGCAAGGCTTAATTTTCCTACGAGTTGCATGGTGATTGCAAGCAATAATAGTGAGGCAGAAATCGACAATATCATTTTTCCAAAGTCTTTTGCGTTCTCGGTCAGCATAGAGACAATTGCCATACAGCCGATAAAGGCTATAAAAGCAGTCATAAATATACCGCCTTTTATTGCTGCTTTTAGAGATAAACAATCTATAAGTTTCACAACAGCAACCATCAATCCGATTGCAATCGCTAACTTTATCATCATTGTTCCAAATTTGCTTACGTTTGGTCCACCAAGTCTTGCCGCTATGCCTAATAATATTGCAAATGCTGTAAACGCTATTGCAAAATTTCGTCCTTTTGTAAGTTCATCAGGTTTTAAAAGCCCTATCAACTTAACCGCCGCAATCGTGAGCAATAAAGCTATAGCCAGTTTGGTCATCATTTTACCAAATTTGTTTATATTTGCCATTTGTTCACTATCAACGCATTTACCAATAACATCTGTCAATTTCACTATCAATATGCACAATCCAATTAGCATGACAAAGCCTTGAATCGCTTGGGCTAGGTTTAGTTTACCCATGATTTTGACTGTTTCAGCCATTAATAAAAGTGCTATACCCATTTGAATAAGGCATGTTTTAAGGCCTTTAATGTTTAAACCGTTTTTGTCAAGTGATGCTGACGATTCTGAAAACTTTGATATAGCAATGGTCATTACTGCTAGAACAGTGCCCATTACTACTAGAACAGTGCCCAACACAGCAATGCATTTAGTTGCACGCTTCAATTCATCCCTATTCATCTTGCCAAGAATATATACAGCTCCTGCCAAAATTAAAAGAGACTCTGCTATTTCTTTAATGCCTTCTGCTCTTGTTTTAAAAGCTTTAGCTTTCATAATTTTCTTAAAGCTTTTGGTAGCCACTTGGATGCTGGTTGATATATTGTTTAATACACCGGATATTGAAGCGGCCACGCCTCCGATTTGAGTAGCGAAAATACTGAAATTCTTTATTGCTGTGGAAAGCTGTGTTGATATGTTAAGTAATCCAGCTGATGCAATTCCTGCAAATATCTGATTCCAGTCTATGTTTTCAAACCAAGTTACCATTCCACCGGTCAATTGGTTTAATGATTCTTTTACATCCGGGAATGCGTCAAGAATACCCTTTATCAAACCTGCTACAATAAATCCGCCTATTGCAATCATTACTTTTGAAGGTGAATGAATATCAAGAATATCCTTTATTGTATCTATAATGGTATTAGCGATTTCAGAAATGGCCTCTATAATAGAACCAATCTTTCCGCTCATACCATCTTTGAGACCTTCAATTATAAAAGCTCCTATTTCTTTTAAATCGAGATTCTTAAGTTCCTTGACTCCACTTGATAGTGACTCGATCCATCCTTGAGCTACATCGCTTAGGTCTACGGACTTTATTTTCTCTAAAAAAGATTGCACTTCTGGAAGACTAGATATGTAGTCATATAATTCTTTTAATCCAGAAGCCACCATTTTGATTCCTTCTGCCAAAAGATTAACGCCCGCAGCAAGAAAGTCATTTTCGCTAAGAAACTGGTCAATCTTATATAAGAAGTCACCTATTATTGCGGTTACATCGAGAAAACTTAAACCAAATGCTTTTAATAAAAGTGAAACAACTTTTATGGCAATCTTAAAACCGCCACCAAGTATGTTTGTACCCCACTTTAAAATAACAAATAAGCCTCTAAAAGTAGATACTAATTGGTCTGCATGTTCACCCACACCAAGCATTGACTCAGACATGCTGTGAAATTTCTCAATCACACCATACAGGTCACTTGATGTTACTGGGTCAAATACTGATTTCCATGCTTCACCAACAGATTTGAATACTGTTCCTATAGCTTTACCAATATTTGTGAATGATTCTATTAAAAGCTCTCGTCCGCCTTTTCTGCTCGACTCTTCTTCAAGAAGTTCCTGCATAGATTTGCCAGTTTTCTTTGACTGAGCTTCAAGGTCTCGTAAAGCATAAATTTCATCCTGTGTAAATCCAATATTCGTAAGCTGTTCATCAGACATTGCTGCAAATGATTCAATTGCTTCGGCCTGGGCTTTTGTTACCTCTTCCTGAGCCTCTTTATAATCTGTTGCGTGTCTTGTTGAGTCACCAAGTTGCTCATTTACTAGATTCTGGATATGAGCCCAATCCATGCATGCTTCTGTAAGTTTTTGAACTCGTTCTGCACCGTTTCCAAATTCTCCACCAATAACTCGATTTACTACTTCTCCGAAATTTTCAGTGACTTTAGTAACAGTTTCCGTTGCTTCTCCGACGGATTTGATTCTTTCGCCAAGACTCTTAAAATTGTTATATAATGCACTGTCTAATACTTTATTACGAGCATCTGAGAATTTATTAATAAACCCACCAATTGCATCGCTAACACTTGTCCAGAGTTTACGAGCATCTTCGAAGTCACCAAATATAAGTCGCCATGTTGTAGTCCATCCGGAACCCAATGCTTCCTTGCATGTGTCTATAAGCTGACTGAATGTTTTTACTTTTGTAGCAGCTTCTCCAGCAGTCTTAGCCATTGTTGCGATTTGCTCTGCTTCTTCCTGAGAATATCCTTCATCAACGAACTTTTTTACAGCTGCTTCATATTCTTCTTGCGTATCTGCTGCTGTGGCAAACTGGTCGAGAGTTTCTGTTAAAACCTGAGTTGTAAGCCATTCACCTTTTGTCAAGCTTTCTCTGAATGATCCATAAGTATTAATAGCTTCTTTAGCGCCTGTTTTTAAATGCTCAGAAGTACGTATTAACGCATCCTGGAATACTTGTCCTCCCATTCCAGCATTCACAACTGAATTCCAGTCCATTAACTGAACTTTACCAGCTGCAATTGCCTGTGAAAGCTGATACATAGCTGTAGATGCCTGCTGAGCACTAGAGCCTGACACTGCCGCAAGGTTTGCAATACCTTTGATTGATGATACTGATGTACTAAGTTTTACTCCTGCTGCTGTGAACGTACCGATGTTACGCGTCATTTCTGTAAAATTGTAAATAGTTTTATCAGCATAAGTATTTAACTCGTCGAGATATTTATTTACAATCTTAACATTTGTTCCCTCTTTTTGAGTATTCGCAAGGATTGTCTGTACAGCATTCATCTGAGTTTCATACTCTGACATACCATCTTTAACAGGATTAATAGTCAAAGCAGAAAGTATTTTCCTACCAGTATTTACAGCATTATTTGTAATATTGGCTAAAGCTGTTCCGGCTATAACCTGCAATGAGGAAAATTGAAGACTAACTTTCTGAACACTATTTGCTAGTGTGCTCATGTCCACTCTTTTTGCAGAATCTGAAAGTGAACTGAGCGATTTATCTGCATCTTGAAAATTGAGTTTAGCTTTGAGTTTATCAATTGTAGACATACTCGTAGCGACACCTTTTTCAAATTGGTCGTTATCAAATCGCATCTCTACAACTTTATTATCTACAGTTTGACTCATACGCTAGTAACCTCCTTCCAAGCATTGTTTGCTATTGCATCAAAAATAGGCTGAATAGCAGGATTGATGTAATCTCTTCCTTCTACCCAGCCTCCGGTTCCTGTGCCATGACCGTACTGTAAAATAACGGCGATCGGCACTCCTTCGTGAACATTCGAATTTTTAAATTGTATAGACACTGAACCATTTGATCGTTTTATCTCGTAATACCAAGAACTTGCTGTCTGTCCAGTGTCTTTTGGGGTTGCGTTGGACAATGCTTCAACTCCAGCACGTCCGTACTTATCTAAATCCCCTATTTTGATTCCTTCTTTAAGCTTCTCGAAATAGTGATTAAGCTTTGAGAAATCTCCCTTTTGTCTAAATGTAATCATGCCAAGTTCTATCCTTTTGAATGAAAGCGCGCTCTGTTTCTGGCATTTATCTCAGCATATTTAGATATCATGTCACGTTGAGGCACTTTCTTTGTTCCTTTATTTCTTTCTAATTCAGTAACTCTAATGAGAATAATCAGTCTTTTGATATTCCATTTTTCGCATTCAAAAGGAATGCCAAGCTCGAGCATCCAATAGTAAATAACTTCGGAAGTTATTATTTTTTTACTTGTGCCACTTTCTTTCGGTAAAGTTGTAGCTGTCATTGGACGCTCTAGGTATTTATTAATTGCTTCTTGATTTTCAGTGGATAAATAATCGAAGATTGGATCTGATTCACTTGCGTTCAAAGCCATGCAACGTATGTAATCGTAGACCTCATCATTGGTTTTTTTTGAATCTATGAACGGCTTGCACCATTTGGATTCCCATTTAGATACTGAAATTAGAGAATGTTCCAGTTTAAGAATTCCACCTTTAAATGGTGGTTTAGTGTAAAATACTTCATTTTGTTCATCCCACAATCTAATTGCATCTGACGGTGGAACTATTAATGTAAGCATATTACTGTTCGAGCTGCTCTAAAGCCTGCTTTTTAATCTCTGCAGTGTCCTTGTTACCAGGTGTGATTCCATTAAAGAAATCAATTGCCTTATCGGTATCTGCAACTAATTCCATAAACAGTTTAGAGTAAGCTGGTGTCTCTTCAAAAGCCTTTGAGATTTCAGGAGTTTTGATGAATCGTTTTCCATCTGGAGAAATCTCTCCATATGACTTAAGAATAAGCTCCTTGAATATTTTTACCATCGATGGAGTATCTTTAGCTTTTACAATACGTTTTGCCATCTCTGACAAGCCGCCTGTTGTTGAAAGCTCCATCTCTACTACTTCTGCTTCTGAAAGATTGAAGTAGCAATCATCTTTACGTTTATTACCGAGGAAATCCTCATACTCTATTGTTTTACATAACATAAATAATTATCTCCTTTCAATTTTAAGCAAAAAAAAACAGACCATCTAAATGATGATCTGCAAATTAATTTATTATTTTTTATCATGCGCCAATTTTAATATAACTCCCCATGCACCAGCTAAAATCTCAAACAATATGATATCGCCACCTATTTCAACATCAAATGCAGCAAGTATAATGCCGACTACAAATAATACGGCTGCAAATATTAAAACATATTTTAATATCTCATTCATTTGTTTAGAGTGCTCACGCTCGAGATCCATTTCTCGCATTTTAACTCGTTCTGAGGATTCTGTTTCTTTAATCTTGGCCTCATCATAAATATGAGTTTCTTTTCTAATAGTGCCATCGTCTAAAGCTATTTTAGTGCCACAGTACTGACAATAGCAAAACGGCCTGCTTGGGTCTATATCGTCCAAGTTGGCATTACAATTTGGACATGTAAGTGAAATAAGTTTCATAATACGTTCCTCCTATGTATCAACTATTGCCAGTATAGCACTATTTTGATTATCTGTCGACTATTTTACACGTTTGTAGCTGCGCCAAGAAGAGTGATAATCTCCGCTGGAAGAGGTAATTTAGCCTCAGCCTCTTCTGTACCGTATAATAAATCTTCAATCTTCTTGAGTGTAGCGGTATCGGTATCTGTCGAGTTAATTACGAGAGTTGCGGTTGGCTTGAAGCCTGGTACATCCACAGGAACTGTAGAAATCTCCCATGACATCTCAGCTGCCTCAGGTGACTCATTAACTGATGAATGATCAACAGATGATGGGGCTGCTGTACATCCATATACGAGATGAATCTTGTAGCCATGATCTGTTCCATCTGTATCGTTTCCAATAAGTGTCTGATAAGAGAATCCAAATGTCTTTCTCTTCTGCTGTCCGATTGTAACACCTTTACCAAGCGAAGACTCGCCGTTGCATTCTTTGAATCCGTCTGGATACATGTAAGCGCTGATCGTAGCCTTGTACTGCTCGTCCGCAACAAGATTTAAGTACTTCTTATTGTTGGCGTATACTGCTGTAGCATCTGCTCCCTCTGGAGACTCAGATACTTTACTAAGACCATTCCAAGCCTCTCCCTTAGGATAAGCTCCGCCCTCAGCAACGTAAAGTACACCTTTGCTGACACCAGTCTCAAACTCTCTCTCGCCTGTCTGGTCCCATACTAATTTCTTACCTGCCATTATTAGGTTTCCTCCTTAAATAAATATTGTGAATACAAAGTGATTAAGCCCAGAAGTTGTAAAGTGCCTGTCAAAAGCACAGTACGGCAATTCTTCAAGTTTGTCCTTGAATTTGCTATCTGGGTCGTAATCAATAAGAGTAATTGTGTATCCTTGTTTCTTTATATAGTTGTTATTGTTTGCCTGTATACGTTTCTGGCTTCCTAGTTCGTACTTTATGCAAGGATAATTTAACTTCGGTGGAGGCTGAAAATATACATTTTTTGTGCCGAGAATCTCCACCAGTTTATTATGTAGCGTGATTCTATCCGCCATTGTAGACTCCTCCAATAGTTAAGATTAGTTTTCTGTCCTTAGGTTCAACAGATTTAATAGTCCATTTAGAACCTAAATATTCCACATAACGCATGTCGGGAATGTGCTCAAAAGCGAACTCATCCCCAACAATTGCTATAATGGTGTTCAAATTTGGGCTACTATTGACGTTAGAGCCAGACGTTTCGAGATTTCTATAATCTCTTGTAACATCACCAAAATATGCATGATGCTCTATGTATGAGTCAGACCAAACTCCTGGTGCTGTTTCGCTCGGCACGTTGAATCCGACATTTCCATAAAATCTACCCATGTTGCCTCCTAGTATCCCATTTTGATTATTTCAGACTTTTTATTTACCAGTTGTCTGTGATGATCCGCCTGCTGACTGTGTACCGCTGCCAGCTGCTGCAGCTTTCTTAAGGACGATTGCAGAGTATGGTGTTGTAAGAGCGCCACTCATACGAGTCTCCATTAAGTACTTCATCTGGTTGTAATCGATATCGAAATCGTCGAATGTGTTAACTGCGCCACCCTTATCAGCACCAGCTGTGTAGTCAGCCATGTTAACAATGATTCCGTAAATATCTTTGTGATTCTCCATCTCTGGAATTGTTACGATTTTGCTTACACGCATAGCTGTTGCAAGCTTCTCCTCTGACTCATAGATTACACGTCCATTCTGGTCCTCAAGGAGAAGAAGATTTGTAAGTACATCCTCTGTTGTGTAGAATGTAGGTCTTCCTGAGCCCTTGTAATCCTTACGTGCCTTAACAGCTCCACGGATAACTCCCTTGTATACTGAATCATTCTCAGAGTATGAGCTGCCTGTGATCTTGTAATCTGTACCCTCTTTGATTGTGTACTTGATAGTATACATATCTTCGTCAGATACTACAGGACGGATGTTCTGTTCATTGATCTTATCATCAGATGATGCAATTCTGCCGTCACCAAGAAGCATAGCAAGTGCAAGCTCCTTATTTAGCTGGCTACGCATCTCTGCACGCTGCCACTCGATCACGTCAAATGAAGTAATATCTACAACGTCATCTCTATCCATCTTTAACTTAATGTATACAGTTGTAGGGGTTGTAACTCTCTTAAGAAGAGCGAGAGCAATCTCTTTCTTCATGTTACCCTTAATGTAACCCCTTGCTCTAGCCTCATCGGCATCAAGAGTAGCAAAGGTTGTCTTTACTCTTGAGAAAGGTACATGATGAACTGAGCCCATAATATCACTTACCCATGTCTCATCTTTCTTAATGAATGTTGGCGGTACATTGAGCTCTGTTGGCTCCGGGAAAAGCATATTAATATCCTTAATGTTATTTGCTGCTGCGTGCTCGATGAAGCTCTCTTTCATTGAGCCATACTTCTTAGCGTCTTTGATTGCATCATCAATAATTGCTGAATGTAACAGCTCCTCCTCTGAATTGTAGTCGTTGTCGAAAACGCTGTGCTTCATGGTTGGTTCTCCTCCTTCATTATTGTCGTCTAATTCACCTTCACTAGCTGCTCCAACTAGTGCATATAAAACGTTCTTCTGCTCTTCTGTCATAGAATTAATGACATCTTCTACTGTTTTGTCGCTCTGCTGCTGAGTCGGCTTCTGATTGTTATCTGGCACCTTTGTATCTCCTTCCTTTGGTACATTTGTCTTATCATCTGAATGACACAGGATGGTAATAGGTAAATTGCCATTGTAAATAAAACCTTCACCTGCCTCGGGGTCATCGCTGTGAGCTAATACCCAGTCAATCTGAGCGCCATCATTTGCTCCAGCGTGGACAAGACTTAATTCTCTGATAACGCCATGCAAGACTTCGTTGCCCATCTGTTTAAGCTTGTTCGCATAAATAGAAAGTGATGAAATATCACCATGCTGGACAATTTCTTTTGCCATTTTGGCGTTTTCGCTGTTATTAAATTTGCAATATGCATACACACCGTCAGAACGATTTTCCAAATCGGCATGTCCAATAACATCACTAATGTTCTGATGGTCATGATTCCAAAGTAATGGAATACGGCTGCCATCCTGAGCTTTGAATGCATCGCGTTTAATGATTCTTCCATCGCTGCATAAAATGTCATTCATTGTTGCATAGCCTGCAAAGTCATAATCATTTGAATTGAATCCCATTTTGATGTTTTCCTCCTTGTTTTATTAGTAATCAGTTCCATAGTCGTAATCATCATCTGGGTCTTCATCTGTAGTGGATGCAAAGACCTGGTTTTCGCCCGGATTAAGATTCTTATTACGAAGTTCATCTGCCTGAGGGTCATCAACCGGCTTCATACCGATAACGGCACGCATCTCGTTGGTAGACATGATTTCGTTACGTGTGAATTTGTCTGCAATATCTGCAATATTGTTAACTGGAACTAATTTGAAAGCGTCCCTAAAGAACATGATCGTTTGTCCTCTAGTTCTTGCATTTTTAGATAAGAACTTTCTTTTGAACTCGTCTGCGATTGCAGATGCGATAGGTTCAATAGTTCTGTTATTGTAATTAAGCATGGTCTGCTCGTCTGCAGTGCCATCCATTACACTCGTTGTAATACTCAACTGGCTATAGACCATGTTGATAAGTAGCTCGATTTGTTTAAGGAGATTATTCTCCAAAGACCTATTTAACTGGGTTATGTGCTCTGTAGCATCGAGATATGCTATTCCATACTTTGAACCAGTCAGCTGCTCTTCGATCTCTTTTCGACGTTCCTCTATCATGGCTTTCTTTGCCGGTGTTTTAACCGTATATGGAAGCTGTATGATAAGGTCAAGTTTGTCTGAGCCATTGTGCTCATCAATTACATCCAACAGATTTAACTTTCTGATAAGTCGTTGAACTGATGAATTTGGTTCATTTGTAATTGCATAGAATGGATTCTCTATAATGGCCACGTCAGACTTCGGTAAAATAACTTCTTCCTTATGCCCGGTTCGGTCATTGTATAATCGAACTTTTACATGGCGTGGATACCATTCAACAATTTTTCCGGTACGCATAGTGTCAATAATGTAACTGTCTGTATTATTCGGGTCATCGGTTGTATCTACTGGTACAACAGCTACAACGCCTTCATCAAACATGGACATAACAATATCCTGCTTTAGATTCCTACCAGTTTGGTCAATGTTTGCGCTTAGTGTCAAGCAGTCGTTAAGACCTGACGATATAGTGCTTTTATATCGTTCGTTTGAATCCAATTGGCAATGCTTAATATCTAGCGCTGCTACATCCATCGCAATACGATTGAAAAGTGAATTGATAATCGAGCGTTCGTTTCCTCTTGTGAACTTGGCTCGCCCTGGGTTTATTCCTGAGCCATTTCCAATATCTCTGTATTGAGTTGGTGCTCTATTTAAAAATGCGTTCCAGGCATGTTTCAAACGTGTGCCTACTGATAATGCCATTTCTTTTCTCCTTTAAATTTTGGTATAAAAAAAGAACCCTTACGGATTCCAATACCATTTTGAATTATTTAAGCTTTTCAATATATGCTTTACCAGCAGATGTATATTGAATAGGCAGTGAATTAACATCTACGTTTCTAAACGATTTATCTATTGCTTCCTGCCATTTTTCAGCTTTATGCTTAGATCTTAAATACTTAGATTCTGCTGCCCCTGCTTTAGCAGCTCTGTTCTCATATGTGGATTTGTATTTATCTGCTTTTCTTTGAGATTTCATGAATTTAGCCTGATATTTATCGGCCTTTCTCCTAGAACGCTGATACAGATCATCTGATATACTTGTACGGATCAATGGGTTAGCATGTTTATACATTTTATCCAATGCCTTGCTGCTTTTGTAATGCATCTTATCAGCTTTAGCCTGATATTTTTTATACTTAGCAGAGGCTCCATTATTGGCCTTTATTTTGGCTTTCTCATACGCAATTCTATTCTTATCTGATTTCGAATTTAATGAAATACGTTTATTTATGGCTTTAGCATAAGCGTTAGCTGGATTATGTATTACACCCCACTTCATACCGATAACACCATAATGCATGAGTTCATCTGGGTTTAATGTTTCATATTGCCACATAATTTATCCTTCCTTAAAAATATAGTATTGACATACTCACGTGATTTGGCTATTGCTCCTTTGTGTCATATAATTTGCTAATCAGTTCTTCCACTTTCTGCCTATTCAACGTTGTTTCTAGTCTTCGCAAATCATTAATTTTAGCTCCGGCGAACCGTTTAGCAATTATCCATCTTATAGCGTCCTCATCATTAGATTTACTTAGTTTTTTGCTATACGTTTATTACCTGTTGCCAAATAAATAGCAGCAAGCGTCGATGACCTTGAAGATGATGGCTGCCATCGTGCTTTACCCCATTTAGTTTTAGAATCTTTTAATGCTCGTTTCCTTCCGGCATTGGTTAAACTTCCATCTTCGTCCTGATATCTTCTGTGCCCCCATTTCATTCCAGGAATACCATAATGCATAAGCTCATCGGAGTCTAAGTCATAATAATCGTAATTGTATTGCCACATAGTTTATCCTTCCTTAAAAATATAGTATTGACATACTCACGTGATTTGGCTATGATTGATTATAGAGATATTAGAGTCTTCAAATAACATAGAAAGGAGTATTAAAATATGAGTAAATTGAATATCGCATTAATGATAGCCAAATCACGTGAGTATGTCAATACTATATTTTTAAGGACGGTATTTTAAGTTGTCGTTATGGTAAACTATTAGAAATTAAGCTAAATACTAATCAATTATGCACTATCGCTTAGAAACATTTATGTGAACTGTTTTATGGAGAAAATTTTATATGAAGATTATCGAGCAATGAAAGCCTGTACTTAGATTAAGTATGGGCTTTACTTCTATTTATTCCTCTTAAAACGCATCTAAATTGCGCTTGTATGCCACAAATGCGTCAAGCATAGCTGCAACGTTATCAATCTTGTGTTCTCTTCGTTTCTTGTAAAGCTTACGGTTACCATTTGTATCTTCAAGAGTAATAGCATTACCCATTGTGTACGACATGATTTGCTCATCAAATAAGAGCATTCGTTCACCAGCAAGCTTCTTTAACTCGCCTAACGGAACAGATTCTGTTCGTGCTCCCTGCGGTACTTTCTCTATACCGAATGGACCGTTTTCTCTTTCCCATCTTTCCACAAATGTCTTTGCATAATATGGATCGTATCCAAAGCATCGAACATCATACTCATTCTTAGTTATATAAGCATCTACATCATCAAAGACATTCATTAAGTCGAGGATTGTTCCTTCCATAACTATCAAACTGCCCTCAGCAATAAATTCATCATATTTAGCTTTAAGCGCTCTTGGCAATCTCGAATATGACAAGGTTGTAATATAAGAGCGTGTCTTAATTCCAAACTGTCCATTGCCAATTGGGAACATAAATGTAAATGCACAGAAGTCATCACCCTGAGACATGTCAGCTCCCATAGAGCACGCCATCTGCCAATAGCTTCTCTTGCGGTGTACAAGTGTTTCGGCATAAGTAAAGAAATATGTATAGCCTTCCATTGGTATGCCAAAACGTTTTGCAAGAATATCATTCCTTGCTGCTGGGTTGGCTTCTGCTTTCTCCACATCAGACTGATACGTCTCATAAGATACAGTGATACCAATGTTGGGATTTGCTTTCATCCAATAACGTGGGTCGTTAACTTCCTTAATATCATCCAGCTTGTACCACCAGATAGAAGTATGTGGAGCTTTATAGTCACCCTTAAGGATGCTCATTAACTCCATTTTGATTGTATCGCCGGAACCATTTCTAACAGTTCCTTCTGAGCTGATAGCTACTATCAGATAGTCATCATTTGCTCCTCCGCCTTGCTCTTTTGCTGCTCCCTGCTCAATCGCGCCAACTACGTCCTCTCTTACATCACCAGAAAGCCACTCATCAATTGTTGCAACTTTTACTCGCAGTCCTTGAAGCTTATCAATTGTCATTGGACGAACTTCAAGTAGTGAACCAGTCAGGAAATTCTGAATTCCTTTCTTTGTAGGACAGAGTTTTTGCCTGTTGGCTTTTGAACCTGTTGTATTGTTAATTGAACCATCTGTAAGAAATGTATACAATGGCCCTCTTGAACGAGTAATTGCAGTACGAATTGGTGACATAACTTCTTCTGCCTGAGGCATAGTTGGTGCTGTCGTGATTTGATGTGATGATGTTTTATCAATACATAGAAAATAGTTTTGTATACATGATGCATACATTGATTTAGCGGCTCCTCGCGCAACAATTAAATATTGCTTTTTAATGAGTCGCTTCTTGATTGTCTTAGTGACATAGTGCGTGCCACCTCGACCGTCTGGCTCCGGTATAGTTTTCTCTACAAACTCATACCAACCAAATATAGACTCTGCCCAAAGTTTGAACGAGTCAAGTAAGTGTAAGTCTGAACCGTCTGTTAAAACCAGCTCGTTCTCACAGAAAGCTATAAATCCGTTTATCGCTTTGTCGTCATAGTAATATTGAGGATCAGCGATTAGTTCGTCGATTCGTTGCATTTCCATGGCGATTTCATTAGATATCGGGATTTCACCTCTAATTACAGCATCTCTAAATTGGCCGTAATAGTAAGGCACAGCCGTATTAGATAATGCCATTATTGTTCACCTACCTATGTTTATCTTCTAACAAGTATGCTATATACTGTCTTCCAGTCTCGCATGTTCCAGATGGAATGTCTTCAACAGTGCCTCTAAGAATATCGTCAGAGTTTGTGCGCTGAGACGTTGTTCTGTTTGCTTCATGCTTATTAGTCTGCTCTTCTTTTCGAGAATTCGATTGCTGTTGATTATTCTTTTCAGACTGCTGTTGGGTCGCTGCTGCAGAACGTGCTTTGGCATTGTCAATCTTTCTCTGATTTTCAATGATTTTCCACTGATTTTCTAAATCTCTAGCCTTATCTGCAAGTATTTGAGATTGAGATTTAGTGGACTGAGCATTAAGACCTAACTTGCTCCTCACATTCTTTTCAACGTAATCACCAAGTATCCGTGTTCCGCGTTCAATAGCCATATCCGTTAAGTTTCTACTTAATTTCTGTGTAATTGCTTTGCCTTTTGAAACTTTGGCTGGCTGCAAACTATTTAATTCATTTTCAAGTCTGATACGTTCAATTCTTTTGCGAATCTGAGCATCAGTCATTTCGTTTACTGGTTTAGACCCTTTGCTTTTTGTTGGATTCCTACGAAGCTGCTTACCTGTTAGCCTGGTATAGTCATCCTTCATTTTCTTGGTTTTTCGTTTGCCAAGATAATTTAAGCTTCCATCTTTTTTCGTAAAAATATGCTGATACCATTTCATACCTTTACGTCCAGAATGCTCCAGTTCATCAGGAGCTAATAGTGCGTCGTAATTGTATTGCCACATTTATTCCTCCTGTAACAATTTGACCTTTTCACTCATTCGCCATTCAAGTTCTGTAGCATAGTTTTTACTTGCTTCCAAAACTATCGAGCTCGTTGGTGGGTCAAATATGATTTTTACTTTTGTGCCTGTGTATGTTCTTGCTAAATTAGCCAAGGCCACGTTGTCCGGTATAAAGTCTGCCCATGTACTTGTGTTGTCAGAAATTGTGAATCCATCTGTTCCGACTCCAATATCATTTAATATTGCAAGCTGTGCATTTATGTACATAACTAAGTCTTCATCAAAGCTTGTACATTCCGGAGCTACATTGACCTGCTTCTTTACAGAACCTAGAATGCTTTCTATTAAAACATCATTCATTATCGTATCTCCTATTGTTTCCATGGACAGGTATCGTTTGGTGTTCGTTCTATAGGTGCAATAACGGCATTTGAAATATCTCCATAATGAATCAGATTGTGAGTGTTGAGGCAGCAACATATAGCGTTATCCATATTCAGTAATTTCTCCAAATTCCTTGCTTGTATGTCTTGAGGAGTTATAGGTTCAATATGATGAATATAAATTCCGTTGTATATCGTAAAACCATCAATACCTAAATCACATCCATTGTCACGCAATATAACATTACGCCGGAAATGCTTCCATTCTGGAGACCTGTAGAAAGTTTGGTTTAGCCACCTGCTTCCTCCAAAGGTCTCGTGTCCAATAACGGATTTGAAAGAAAGATATGCTAAGCGCTCTTCAAAAGTTGAAAGTTGTATAAGTTCTGAATATGTTTTCATATGTCAATGTCGTCTCCTGGGTCATCTTCACCAGAATATATACCCATCGCACGTATTGCATTCTTGTACATATTCAATTGCTCATCCGCTGACTTATATGCCTGTGTTTTTGCACTTATCAAATCTTTCTGTTCGCCCATTATGTCTCGCTCAAGTCTTTCTTTAGAAGAACCTATCTTCAAAAAATGTGTAATAACCTGAGCTGACGCTGTTCCTTCTAATAATTGCTTCTCTGCGAGATCCATAGCTGCTGCCACCATACGATTCTCCCGCTCTTCTAATGAAGCTGCAGGTTTTCTGTCTTCTTTTTTAGGCATTACTATCTCATCTCCTATTGTTCACATATGTTTATATAGAGTTGTAGACATCTTTATAGAACATACAAACCTGTTTTATACCTCTTTTTTGAGCTTAAAGAGGCTATGTGAACACTTGTTTGCACCTGAGGTACCAGATGAAAGGAGATAAAATACCGATAAGAGCTTGTATGTTCTATAAAGATGTCTACGAAAATATGCACCGTGTCCAAATTGCTTTTCAAAAATATCCCTCCGGAGATTTTTTTAAGACGGCCGCGATGCAGTAGGG
>OJKW01000183.1_pt1 | contig 60574 bp, 59 predicted proteins | sample 1596591 | NCBI WGS metagenome assembly OJKW01 (sample SAMEA4350166, study PRJEB24818) | metagenome | biome: human; feature: gut; material: faeces | place: Denmark | collected 2013-09 | reverse complement strand
GAAAGTTAAAACTGTCATCCGTATCACTCATAATGAGGAACAGAGCCGTTTTTCTGTCTCCCAGCGTATCCAGTTCCAACTCATCGTAGGATGTAACCTCGCGCAGCTCCGCAATATCAAATACGGCCAGACGCGCACCGCAGGAAATCAAAATTGACTTGGCTGTTTTGCCGGCGGCCAGCTTATATTTCTTATACTGGCGTACCGCAAAGTGATTTGGCTTCTCGGCTTCCAGTGCATCAAACATCAGGTCTACGGGGTTTTTGAACTCCTCGTCATCCTCACGGACTTCCATGGCATTGATGAACTCAATGAGGGTGGAGAAGTTCTGCTCCTCCACCGGAGCCTCATAATGGATATAGCCAATAAGCGCGCAGTACAACAAGGTTTCTGCTTTTACCCAGAAATCGTCTCCGGCCTTGCCTTCGCCTTTGGTATTGGCGATCAGCGTTGTTACCAGCTTCAAGATGTCCTTTTCGCTATGGATATAGGCGAAAGGGTTATAGTGCATGGACTTCTTGAAGTTGATTGTATTTAGGACCTTGATTCGGTACGGCTCATAAATGACCTTGCCGTGCTTATCCTTCATGGGCTTTCCGTCCTTCCCCAGCTTGGGCGCACCCCTTTGGAGCATTTTTCCGCACTCCACCAGAATTGTTCCCTTCGGGTCCGTCACAACATAGGAGCTGTGCATCTGCATCAGGTTGGGTTTCAGCCAGAATCTGGTCTTACCGGAACCGGAGCCGCCAATCACCATTACATTTTTGTTTCTGGCAGTCTTGGGGTCCTTGGGGCGGCTGTTCATGGTCAGGCTCTCCGTTTTCGTCAGAATCACATTGTTCTGAAACACAGGATCAATGTAAGGCGCAATATCCTCACGGGTTCCCCAGCGGGCCGAACCATATTCCAAACCATGTCGATATTTCTTGGCGTTCTTGCTTTTAAGGTACACCGCCAGCCTCAGACCAACACCGCAGCACAGCCCTACTAACAAGTCCAATGGATGCAGGCTTGGCCAGAAACTTTGCAACGCCCCAGGCAGAACCGCAACCAGCGAAAGAAACTTTTCTGAAGCATCCGCCCCTTGTGCCATTCGCCATGCCTCTCCAAAATTGGTAGCAAACAGCCCCAGCAGGATATACGGCATATTCAGCAAAATGAGCTTTTTGATGTCCAATGTCTTTTTCATCGTTCCAGCTCCTTTCGCTTGGTGCGATCCACCACAGCATTTTTAACCATCTCTTTGAACTGGTTAAGTTTTGCCAGTACGGACGGGCGCTCTGTTTTCGTTGCCTTTTTGACCTTTTTGTTGGTGTACTCTGTAAAAGCTGCTGTCAGAGCATCTGCATCACGGCCTTTGAAAAAAATCAGGTACTTTGGCGGAGAACTGCTACGGTCTTTCTTCACCGCATAGTCCACACCATATTTCCGGGCGATTTTCTCAAACTCCTTGATAGAGGGGTCTGTGATCTCAATGTTGGATATTCCCTGATTCTGCCCGACAAGCTGCTTCACAGTCTGTTTTCCATGCGGAACAACCGGCGCATCACGGCTTCTCTGTTTTTCCAGCTTCTTTTCCTTTCGATGTGCCATATACTTGCTTATGGCAGCCTTAAACATTCTGCCGGTAAACTTTGTTCCACTGACAACCAGCGTCAAAGTTCTGTTTTCCACTTCTTCCTGCATTTTCTCGCCTCCTTTCCACGAAGTTTGCAGGGAATCTCTTTTTTTGCTAAGGCGGAACCACCAGCCGCCGCAGAAGATAACGCTTCATACCGCCCTCTTTAGCGTAACTGGTCAGAATGGTCATAGTGCAGATTGCCCTGGCGTACCTTTGCGTGGCTCAAAATCTTAATCTGCCCCTTTTCCTGACTATCCAGTGCTTTTTCATAACCGGTATCCGACAGGAACAGGCGGGTTCGTTCGCCTTTCCAGCCAACAGGGGAATCGTTCGTCAGCACATCAAAAATAATCATGTGCCGGGTGTCCTCCGCAAAACGCTGGAGGTCCATATATCCATGACCGTGATAATTCTGCGCTCCTGCCTTTGCCCGCATTTCTTCCATCAGCTGCCCTATGGTCTTTCCCTCAGACATCATGCTTGCTCCTTTCTCCCGGCAGTTCCGGGCAATAAAAAAGCGACCATTTACCAGCCGCCATACAGATCGTGATTTACTTGTGAGGTGTAATGATTGCTTATCGTGGTCGGTGCATTGAACAGAACGGTCAGAAGATACTGCTTCATGTTACGAATTTCCGTGGTGTTCTTTTGTAAACAGTCCATGACAAACTCAATGTGCGAGTTATCCAGCTTCAAGAACCTGGAACGAACGATTTCATGCGGAAAATCACTTCCTGCTATACGGGTGGTCTTTCGCTTTGCACAGACCGTTTCCACGATCAACTCCACAATTTCGTCCAAATCCTCCCGATAAGTTTCATACTGCTGACACAGGTATTCATACCCGATATTCTCCTGAATCAATTCCCGATAACTCTCTATCTCTGTGAGTGACATCGCATCCCTTCCTTTCCGTTCCGGCAGACAATCTGCCGCGCAATCCCGGAAGGGAATGGAATCGGTACTTGATCCATAAATATTTTGTTTTTGAGTATTTGATTTCTCTATATTTAATTCTGCGGGCTTTTCCGTATCCGGTTTATCCATATACGGGTTTTCCGTATCTGGTGAATCCGTATCCGGTTTTCTAAGCTGTGGCTGCTCGTATATGACATACTCTGTATCGCTGATGCGTCCCTGCCGGTCACGCAGCTTGTGCCGCACAATGTAACCGGCAGCCTCCAATTCCCGCAACGCAGCGCCTATGGCATCCACGCCCTCCTTACAGATCTTTGCAAGACCACGGGTGGTGTAATTCCAGTCCTCTGGCAAAGATAACATCATGGAAAGCAGTCCCTTGGCTTTTAACGACAGGTTTGCATTTCGTAAATGATGATTGCTCATCACGGTATAATCACGGGTCCGTTCAATGCGAAAAACGGCCATCGACCTCACTCCTTCCGAATTTTGGGTACAAAAAAACCACAATCCTAAATCAAAGAATTGTGGCGTTCAACTTTCTCTATATTTTCTTGTGCATTTCTTTCCCGGCTTAAAGTCGAGAATGTGTCCCTCAACAACACGGGCATACCGCTTGATTTTGATTTTCCGGCGCTGATGATCTTGGAGAGCGTTCTGATAGCTGTCCTCTGCAAGAAACAGACGCATTTCATCACCTCTGCTCCCGTAAGCACTGCACGGATGGAGAACAACAAACTCAATCATCCATCGGGTGCTGTCCTTAAAGCGTTCCACAGCAAGAATGTTATGTCCTTTCAGCTCCCTTGCTGAAATATCCCTCATAGGCGGCTCCTTTCATCGTTCCTGGTCTCTCTGACGCTTTTTCTGCCATGCCTCCAGCAGCTTGATGATGGTTTCCTGCATCCGCTGGGGCGTATAGCTTTTAGGAAAATACTTCCGCAAGGTGTCAGAGGTAAATGTCACTCGGTCCAGATCGCTTTTCTTTTCCTCACCCATGATGACACGCATCATATCGAGGGTCAGATGCCCCTCCTGACTGTATTTCTTGAGCCGCTGGGCTTGAGAAAGAGAAGGGGTAGCCTGTTCGCTGTCCATCGCGTCCAACAGGTCTACCTGTTCCTCCTTTTTGAGAAAGGACAGCTCATAAGCAGGATTTAAGGCAATTTTCTTTTCATCCACCATGTCCAGAAGTTCGGGAATCAGCTCGGTCAGACGGATATAGCGCTGAATTTGATTTCGACTTTGCCCCATCTGTTCAGCAAGCAACTGGTCTGATCGCTTTTGTGTCCCAACTTGGGACACATTTTCTTTACTCGGTCTGCCAGCCTGTCTTTTCATGGCATCCAGTTTCATCTTGTAGGCAAAGGCTCTTTCACTGGGGAGGAGACTTTCGCGTTGCAGATTGCTGTCAACCATAATGATCGTGGCGGCATCATCATCCAAATCCCGAACAATGACCGGCATGGTCTCCTTTTCTGCCAGCTCACTGGCTCTGTGCCGCCTGTGTCCAGCTACCAACTCATAACCGCCCTCCGGGTCAGGACGGGCAATCGCAGGAACCAGCACACCATACTGCTTGATACTGTCTGCGGTTTCCATCATTGCTTCGTCATCCTTGACTTTGAATGGATGCCCTTTGAACGGGTGCAGTTCCGACAGCGGGATTTCTACTATTTTTTCTCTCTGAGCATCGGCACGGCTCTCCTCCGTAGAAAACAGATCATCTACCGATGCCAGCTCTACTTTTTTCGCGCTGCTTTTCAAGTTTCAACACCTCCTTCGTCAGATTTCGATACCCCTCTGCCACCTTGCCGCCAGGGTCATGGGCGAAAATACTTTTTCCCTCTGCGCTAATTTCCTTTGCCCGGACAGAATGGGGGATTTCCGTTCCAAAGACTTTGATTTTACTTCCATAGGTGTCCCGCAGCAAAGCAGCAATCTCTTTGGCAAAGTTGGTGCGGTTATCCACCATCGTCAGCAGGATACCGTCAATCTGGAGCTTTGGATTGATCTGCCGTTTCACCTTACTGACCGTAGATAGAAGCTGTTCCAGTCCTTTGGCGGGCAGATACTCTGCCTGAACGGGAATAATGATCCTATTCGCAGCGGCCAGCGCATTAACTGTGAGCATACCAAGGGAGGGCTGGCAGTCGATGAGGATATGGGAATATTGTCCCTTCAGTGTGTCCAGATATTGCCGTAAAATCGTTTCACGGCTCATGGCGTTTACCAAAGAAACCTCCATACCGGAAAGCTGAATATCCGCAGGCATCAGGTCAACGCCTTCTGCATGATGCAGAATACCTTCTCCGGGGCGTATAGGCTGATCCATCAGAATTTTGCCCATTGCATCCGACAGTGTAAATGGCAGCTTGTCTGGTTGCGGATTTCCCAAGCTGATTGTCAGGCTTCCTTGCGGGTCCCCGTCGATCAGAAGCACTTTCTTTCCGGCCTGTGCCAGACCTATTCCCAAGTTCGCACAGGTTGTTGTTTTGCCAACGCCGCCTTTCTGGTTGGCGATGGCGATGATTTGTGTGTTCATGACTTCACCTCATTTCTGATTGTTGCTGTTGTTTCTGGAAATAGAAAAAGCCGCCACTTCAAAATTAACAGTGAAGTGACGGCTCTTTCTATCGCCGGAATACGAGTTCCTGAAATGAAAAAAGCACCCAGCATTTATACTGTGTGCTACATCAAATTCATATTCAATTATTCAAATTAGCTCAAACTATGCCAAACTGCCACAGCCAAAAAACGAGGGGAAGGAGGGCTGAAAAGCACCCCAAAAATCGGCTCTCGGTTAACCACTTTGGGAACCACTTCCCCCTCTTTTTGCCCTCTTTTTAGCCAGTTAACCACTTGCGGACCACTAAAAATTGGATGAAATCGGCTCTCGTTTTGCCAAATTTGGTCAAACCATATCAGCCCGTTTAGATATAGCAAAAGCCCGGAAAACCTTGATTTTCCGGGCTTTTTGAACCATTTTGATATAGTCTGAGCAGTCGATTATCGCTTGCTGAACTGCGGAGCGCGACGAGCTGCTTTGAGACCGTATTTCTTGCGCTCCTTCATACGAGGATCGCGCGTGAGGAAGCCGGCCTTCTTCAGGACGGTGCGGTACTCGGGGTTGACCAGCAGCAGGGCGCGGGCCACGCCGTGACGCAGAGCGCCGGCCTGACCGGACACGCCGCCGCCCTCGACGGTGGCAACGATGTCGACCTTGCCGAGCTCCTCCGTAGCGGCGAGGGGCTGACGGACGACCATCTTCAGGGTCTCGAGACCGAAATACTCGTCGATGTCGCGGCCGTTGATGGTGATAGCGCCGGTGCCGTTCTGGAAGAGGCGAACGCGGGCGACGGAGGACTTTCTACGGCCGGTGCCGTACAGATAAGGCTTCTTGGACTGATACATTCTTCTCTTCCTCCTTAGACTTCGTAGGCTTCGGGCTTCTGGGCCTGCTGCTCGTGGGTGTCACCAGCGTAGATGTGCAGGCGCTTCAGGGAGTCCTTGGTCACGGTGTTGCGGGGCATCATGCCGCGCACAGCCACGCGCATCGCAAGCTCGGGCTTCTCCTGCATGAGGATGCGATACTTGGTCTCCTTCAGACCGCCGACCCAGCCGGAGTGCGTACGATAGTACTTCTGCTCCATCTTGTTGCCGGTGAGGATGGCCTTGGAAGCGTTGATGATGATGACGTTGTCGCCGCAGTCGGCGTGCGGGGTGTAGGTGACTTTGCGCTTGCCGCGGAGCAGATCAGCCGCAGCAACGGCGGTCTTGCCCATGGGCTTGCCGGCAGCATCGATGACGTACCACTTACGCTCGATGTTGCCCTTGTTCGCCATAAAAGTGGACATGGTGTGTTTCCTCCATATTGATCTATGAATGAAAGCTTGTGCTTTACATTTTTATTGTCCCTTGGTAAAATTGGAACGAATCTATTTATAGCATTTGGGCGCGAGAATGTCAACACCATTTTAATTTAGCGCAAGCAATGCTCGTAAATCCTCTCGTTTTCTTTGATTATCTCTCAATTTCTCAAATCGCAAAATCGAAATTCTTTTATTTTTCGCAAGGAGCTGTACCTATGCAGGAAATCTTGGGCCTCGTGCGCCGCTGCGTTACGGACTACGACATGATCCAGGAGGGCGAAACGGTCGCCGTCGGCGTCTCCGGCGGCAAGGACTCGCTCGTCACGCTCACCGCGCTCGCGCGCCTTTCCAAATTCTACCAGAAGCCGTTCAAGGTCGCGGCCATCACGGTCGAAACGGGCGTACCGGGCATGAACTTCGACGCCGTCGCGGCGTATTGCAAATCGCTCGGCGTGGAGTACATCCGCGTGGACGTGCCGATCTACGAGGTCGTCTTTTTGGAGCGCAAGGAAAAAAATCCCTGCTCGCTGTGCGCCAAGCTCCGCCGCGGCGCGCTCTCGACGGCGATGAACGAGCACGGCATCAAAAAGATCGCGCTCGGCCACCACTACGACGACGCGGTCGAAACACTTTTGATGAATCTCCTCTTTGAGGGCCGCATCGGCTGCTTCCAGCCCGTGACATACCTGAGCCGCTCGGACGTGACGCAGATCCGCCCGCTGCTCTATGTGAAGGAGCAGCAGGTGCGCAATGTCGCGGCAAAGCTCGATCTTCCCATCGTGCACAATCCCTGCCCTGCCAACGGTGAAACGCGCCGTCAGGAGGTCAAAGAACTCATCGAGTCGCTCTCCGAGCGCTACCCAGACCTCAAGCAGAAGCTCTTTGGCGCGATGCAGCGGTATCCGCTGTACGGCTGGGATACAAAAAATTCGGAAAAGTGACGTTGTCACTTTTCCGAGAATATTTCACTGCGCTTTGTGCCTCGGTTGGCCGCTGAAAGAGGCCAATTCGACACACGCTTCGCGCAAAGTGTTTTCTGCCACGCGCATGTCGCGGCGGAAAACGATTAAAATCTTTTCGTGCCTATGGGCACCTGGGCAGCCGTTAGCAGCTTTGCTGCTCTACGGATGCCGCGTACCCCTCGCGGGTAAAAACTCTACGAGGCTTTTGTCCTATGTACATTAAATAAACACCAGCCTCAGCAAGATCAGCAGCGCGAGGCCCGGCACGCCGAGGACGGCGATGACGAGAGCGTTGAAAAGATTCAGCCCCAGCGAAAGCTTGGCGAGCACGCCGAGCGCGCTTAGAATGCCGAGCAGCGCAAAGCCGAGCAGCGTGTTGACGAGCAGCTTGCCCGCGAGCTTCAACGGCGCGGCGAACAGCCTGAGCACCGCGAGCAGCGCAAACACGGCAAACAGGACAAGCAGTATTTTTTCCGTTATCCCCATTTTGCGACCCCCTCGCTGCACGTTTTGTACACGGCTTCGCCGCTGCGCTCCTTGATCTGGCGCAGCAGGTAGTCATAGCGTGAGAGCTCGGCGTTGATCTCATACACGCAGGCGTCGACGAGCTCCGGCGCGCAGACCGCGTTGAAGCGCGCGTACGCCTGCGACAGCGCGACACGCGTGTCGCGCAGCTCGCTGAACAAGTCCTGCATGGATGCATCGCGCGCGACGTCACAGCGCAGCAAATTGACCTTTCGCATGTTTTCGCCCTCCCATACCTCTGCAATGTCAGTGTATGGAAAGTGTGGACAAATATTCCTCTTTTCAAACAAGGAGCCAAGTATGGAGCATGAAGATTATATGCGCGAGGCGCTGTCTCTCGCGCGCGAGGCCGCACAGGAGGGCGAGGTGCCCGTCGGCTGTGTCATCGTCAAAGACGGCGAGATCATCGGCCGAGGCCGCAACCGGCGTGAGGAACTGCAGCGCACCTCCTCGCACGCAGAGATGGAAGCCATCGCACAGGCAAATGAACGTCTGCGCTCCTGGCGGCTCGACGGCTGCACGCTCTACGTGACGCTCGAGCCCTGCCCGATGTGCGCGGGCGCGATCGTCAACGCGCGCATCCCGCGCGTCTACTATGGCGCGCGCGACGAGGCGATGGGCGCCTGCGGCGGCGTGCTGAACCTCTTTATGGAGCGCTTTCCCTTCCGCCCCGCGCTCGTGGGCGGCATTCTGAAAGACGAATGCCGCGCCGTGCTGGCCGATTTTTTCCGCACGCTGCGTTCGTAAAGTGATTTCGCTTTCGTGCGTCATTTGACCGCCGGTCAGGAATTGCTACTGCGTCATTACTGCGTCCGAGATATCGACAGTTTGGCACAGTCTTGCACAGTCCCGTGCAAGCTGCAAACGACTGTGGCGCAAGGATTTTCCTTGATTTGCAAGGGTTTCCGGATCTTCTTTCTATTTAACACTTTTGTAACACTTTCCCTCGAACTTTGTTAACATGCGTCCTTTATCTTAATCCTTGCAAGAGACAATAGCTTCTTTTCATCCAATCTTCCATCTTATAAGAAAAGGGACGCCGTGAGGCGTCCTTTTTCGTTATATTCTGATGTAGGATGGCGTCACGGATCGAAGTCCGCCGCCGCGCCGATACCGAGCGCGATGCACGCGCCGCCGGCGTAGAAGAGGATCTCGGCAAGCGTCGGGCGCGCGGCCAAGGCCGCCGCGCAAAGGATGACGCTCATCGTGCTCGCGGGCATCAGCAGCCGCGGCGCGCCGCCGCGGAAAGCAAAGGCCGCAAATTCGAGCAGCAGCACCGTCAGCGCCGCGAGCGCCAGCGTTTCGACATAGTAATGACGCAGAATCGGGTCCGCCGCGTGCTCGCGGTAGAAGAGGATCAGCGCAAGCACCATCGCGCACACAGGCACGAGCAGCGCAACGCCTGGGAACTCCGCCTTGCGGCGCAGCGCGGTCGTAGCGTACAGCAGGCATGCCGCGCCGACTGCCAGAAAAACGGACAGGATCATCGTAAGCGTCGTGCGGAGCGAGAACACCAACGAGCACACCGCCGAGCCGATCAGGGCAAAGCTGCCGAGCACCATCAGCAAGACCGCAAGCGTCGAGCGGTCAAAGGCGAAGTAGAGGTCCATGCTGCCGCACAGCTCGCGCTGAGCGGGATAGCGCCGCGCCATAATGACCGCGATGACCGCTGCGACGACGAGCACCGCAGGCAGCACCATCGTGTTTAAGTCCATCGGGACAGGAAGTCCGTCCGCGTCAAAGCCGACTGCCAGCAGGCAGAGGCGTGCCAGCGCCGCTGCCGCAGAAAAAAGCACCAGCAAAAGCCAATGAAGAATTTTCACAAAACCGAACCCTTTCTTTTTCCGGAATACGGCGCGCACAGCGCCGGAAAACATCTATTTATTGATGATAGCACACTCATCCCCGTTTGTCCATGAATCATTTTGCGGACAAGTCGGTCATACACTGATAAAAACACTGTCACTTAAGCATCGCGGCCGTGGGCCGCAGGGAGGAACACGCCTTGAAACAGCTTCTTCGCATCACGATATTATTGATTGGCCTCATCTGGATCCTCGCCTGGGCGGCGGCAGGCCGCTTTGACGACACGCCGAACACACAGGACGGCTCGGAATCTCCCCTGCCGAGCGGTGAGATCGCCGCCCCCGGCGAGCGCGACAGCGCAAAAACGCTGCGCGTCCAAATTCAGGGCGAGGTCCAGGAGATGGACATGGGCACATACCTTCTCGGCGTGCTGCGCGCGGAAATGCCCGCCTCATTTGAGGAGGAGGCGCTCAAGGCACAGGCCATCGCCGCGCGCACCTACACGCTCTACCGCATCCGCGGCGGCGGCAGCGCGAACCACCCTGACGCCGACGCCTGCGACGACCACACCTGCTGCAAGGCGTACATAAATGCCGAACAGGCCGCAGCCAACTGGGGCAGCATGGCCGTCTACTATGAGGAAAAGCTCGCCCGTGCCGTGAGCGAAACGGACGGCGAGGTCATCTTGTATGACGGCGCGCCCATCCTCGCTGTGTTCTTCTCGTCTGCCGACGGCAGCACGCAGGGCGCAGGCGACGTGTGGATGAACGATCTGCCGTATCTCCAAAAGGTCGATAGCCCCGAGACGGAAGAGCTCGTACCGAACTACTACTCGGTCGCAACGTTCACGGCAGCGGAATTCAAGTCTCTCATCCTCGCCGCCAAGCCGGACGCCGACCTCTCCGGCAGCCCCGAGGGATGGATCCGCGATATCGTGCGAAACGACTCGGACTATGTCGCCTCCGTCACGGTCGGCGGCGTCAAGCTGCGCGGCAATGACCTGCGCACGATTCTCTCGCTGCGCTCGCCGTCGTTCACCGTGGAATGCAAGGACAATGCCTTTACCTTCCACGTCACAGGCTACGGCCACGGTGTCGGCATGAGCCAGTACGGCGCAAATATCCTCGCCAAGCAGGGCCTTTCCGCCGAGGAAATCGTGCAGCACTATTTTTCGAACACCACCGTCGGCTATTATGACGGCTGAGGCATCGCGGATATTGCAAAGCGGCGGAAAAATTGCTATAATATTAAGATAAAATACGCAAGGAGGCGGGAGAAATGAAGAGCAAGCGTTTTTTGTGTCTGCTGCTTGTATTGCTGATGGTCTTCTCCCTCACCCCCAGCGAAACGAGGGCCGAGACGACTGTCTATTTCACCGCCGTCAACGACCAACTTTTGCCCGATCTGAGCGATGAGACGATGCCGTTCTGGTCGGGTGGGCGGCTGTATGTCCCCTCCACGGTCATCACCGGCACGGACTTGGGCCTTTTCTACTCCCGCAGCCGCGACAAGAGCACCGCCGTCGTCTACCGGCAGGGCAGCGCACTGACGTTCAACTTCGCCGCCGGCACCGTCGCTGACCAGAACGACCGCCAGTACAGCGGTCCGGCCATCGTGCGCAGCGACGTTGTGTTCCTGCCGCTCGACCTTTTGACGCAGTTTTTCTCGCTCGATTATAGCTACACGCGCGTGACCTACGGTTACCTGGTCCGCGTCAAAAGTGATACGGTCGTGCTTTCCGACGCGAAGTTCATCGACGCCGCGGCCATGTCCATGGAGCAGCGCTACAACGAATACATGAAGACGCACAGCGACTCGAACGATCCCGGCAACACACTGAATCAGAACACCGACGGCGACCGCGACCTTGTCTGTCTCGCGCTGCGTGTGACGGACGAAGAGAGCGCAAACGCCCTGCTCGACACGCTCGCAAGCAACAACGCGACGGCGACGTTTCTCTTCTCGGAAGAGCAGCTTTCCTCGCTCGGCGATCTGCTGCGCCGTGTCGTCATCAGCGGCAACGCCGCCGCGCTGCGCATCGACGCTTCCGGCGGCAGCTCACGCACGGTCAGCGCGATCGAGCGCGCAAACAACGCGCTATGGGCCGCGTGCAACGAAAAAGCGCGGCTCGTCGCGCTCTACGGCGCGTCGGACAAGACGCTGCGCGCCGTGCGCGCTGCGGGCTACTGCCCCATTGACTTTGACCTGGATTACAGCGGCGGTCTTCCCACCGCGGCGCAGGCCGCCAGCAGCATCGCGCGTCAGGCCCGCTCCGGCGGGTGCATCGCCTATCTCGGCGCTGACACCGCCGTGCAGGCAGATTGGAGCACGCTGCTCTCTCGCCTCCGCTCGTCCTCGCGTCTCATCACGGCGCTCAACGAGCTCGCGGTCACAAAGGACGCGTGACGGTTTTACAAATTGTTCAGGAAACGCGCACAGTTTTGCGTATAATAAACAATAACACAGAAGAAAGACACACGCTTGTGTGAAGGAGGAAACCAGCATGGCACGCAATATTCTTGTCGTGGAGGACGACAATAATATTTCCAACCTCATTAAGATGTATCTCGACAAAGAGGGCTTCGACGTCCGCATCGCCGCCGACGGCGGCAAGGCCGTGGAGGAATTCAAGGAAAAAGAGCCCGACCTCGTGCTGCTCGACGTGATGCTCCCCGTGCTCGACGGCTGGGGCGTGTGCGCCAAGATCCGCGAGACGTCCAAGTGCCCGATCATCATGCTCACCGCCAAGGGCGAGGTCAACGACCGCATCCACGGCCTGGAGATGGGCGCAGACGACTATGTCGTCAAGCCCTTTGAGATGAAGGAGCTGCTTGCGCGCATCAACGCCGTGCTGCGCCGCAGCGAGATCCCCGAGGACACGCACAAGCGCCTCACGTTCGACAAGCTCATCATCGACCTCGACTCCTACGAGCTCATCGTCGACGGCAAGAAGATCGACACGCCGCCCAAAGAGCTGGAGCTTCTCTACCACCTTGCCGCCACGCCGAACCGCGTCTACACGCGCAACCAGCTGCTTGACGAGGTGTGGGGCTTCGACTACTTCGGCGACTCGCGCACGGTGGACGTACACGTCAAGAGGCTTCGCGAAAAGGTCGAAAACGTCAGCGACCAGTGGGCGCTCAAGACCGTCTGGGGCGTCGGGTATAAATTCGAAGTGAAGTAATTCAGTATGCCGGAAGAAAACAAAGAGAAAACACAGAAAAAGCGCTGGACGCTCAAAAAGGTCAAGACCCGCTGCCGCACGATCTACTGGCAGAATTTTCTGCTTACGGCAAGCGTCGTCATGCTGACGCTGGCGCTGCTCGGCAGCGCGTTCTTCGCGCTGACGTATTCCTACGCCATCGATGAGCGCAGCGAGCAGATGCAGAGCAAGGCGACGGTCGTGTCGCACATGGTGTCGTCCTACATGGAAAACGGCTCGCTCACAGGGCTGCGTGAGCTGGCAGACTTCGCTTCGAACGTGACGGATGCAGAATTTCTCATCTGCAACTCGGACGGCAACCTGCTGCTGACGACCGATACAACTCTCGTCAACCGCGTGCTGACCGTGCCGCAGGACGTGGCCGAGGGCGCGATGAGCGATGACACCTACGCCGTGCGCACCACACTCGGCGACATCTATGAGGACACGCACTTCGTCGTCGGCGTGCCGATCGTGAGCGAGGGCGCAACCGTCGGCTTTGTGCTGGCGGTGACCGGCGCGCGGGCGCTGACGACGATGTGGCGCACATTCATCGGATTGTTCTTCATGACGGCGGTGACGGTACTGCTGCTCTCGTTCGTCGTGAGCGCGTGGGTCAGCATGCGCCAGTCGCGCCCCATCCACGAGATGGCGGAGGCGACACGCCGCTTCGCCGAGGGCAATTTCGACGTGCGCATGCACAACTACGAGGGTGTGACGGAGATCTCCGAGCTCGCCGAGTCGTTCAACAACATGGCGGACTCCTTACAGGAGACCGAACGCCAGCGCCGCGAGTTCATCGCGAACGTCTCCCATGAGTTAAAGACCCCGATGACGACCATCGCAGGCTACACCGACGGCATTCTGGACGGCACGATCCCGCCCGAGCAGGAAAAGGAGTACCTGCGCATCATCTCGGATGAGGCGCGGCGCCTGTCCCGCCTCGTGCGCCGCATGCTCGAGGTCTCGCAGCTCCAGTCGCGCGACCTGACGCGCACGAAGGCGCCGTTCGACGTGTGCGAGAGCATGCGCCGCGTGCTCATTTCGATGGAAAAAAAGATCACCGACCGTGGGCTTGACGTCGACGCCGACATTCCCGACAGCGGTATCATGGTGCTCGGCGACAACGACCTCATCACGCAGGTCATCTACAACCTGCTCGAAAATGCGACAAAATTCGCCCGCAAGGGCTCTGCGCTCTACCTCGGCGTGACGACGCTCAACGGCAAGGCGCTGATCTCGGTTCGCAACGAGGGCGACACCATCCCCGCCGAGGAGATCCCGCTGCTGTTCGAGCGCTTCCATAAGAGCGACAAATCCCGCTCCGAGGATAAGGACGGCGTGGGCCTCGGGCTCTACGTGGTCAAAACCATTCTGGACCAGCACAAGGAGCACATCGCCGTCACAAGCGAAAACGGCCTGACGACGTTCACCTTCAGCGTGACGCTCGCCGGCGGGCAGACCGCGCAGTAAGTCTCAACAGGAGAAACACGCTATGGATCACGAGAATCAGGATATTCCCCAGAGCGGGCAGAGTGGCGAGCCGCAGGAGGTCGTGCTGCGCTATGAAGCGCCCGTCACGCCCATCGTGGAGCGCTACGTGCAGCCGACACCGCTGCCCGGACAGCCGAAGAAGCATACATCACCGCGCAAAAAGCGGAAAGGGCTTAAGATCTTCCTTTTCTGCATGCTCGGCCTTCTCCTCGTCAGCGGCGTCGTCACGGCGCTGTGGCTCGGCGGCGCGTTCGACGATCACCGTTCCTATCACGACGATGATTTTGAGCAGCGCCATGACGAGGATTATTACGACAACAGCGAGCATGGCGAAACGACCATCAAGCGCCTGCCCAACACCGATCAGGTCAAGCTCCGCTACAACGAAAGCCACGGCGAGGCGCTGACGATCCAGGAGATCTACCAGAAAGTCAATCCCTCCACCGTCACGGTGCTCACGGGCAATCGCGACGGCAGCGCCATGGTCGGCACGGGCGTCATCTTCACCGAGGATGGCTTCATCCTCACGAACGCCCACGTCATCGCGGGCGGCTCGGAGTGCTACGTCGTGCTCGACACGGGTGAGGATTACCGTGCGTGCCTTTTGGGGCTCGATGAAGAAAAGGACCTCGCCGTCATCAAGATCGCGGCCAGCGGCCTTCCCGCCGCGGAATTCGGCGACTCTGACGCGCTGACGGTCGGCGATCCGGTGTACGCCATTGGCAACCCGCTCGGCGTGGAGCTGCGCGGCACACTGACCGACGGCATCGTCTCCGCCATCAACCGCGACGTGTACATCGACGGCGTGACGATGACGCTCATTCAGACGAATGCCGCGCTCAACAACGGCAACTCCGGCGGCCCGCTCATCAACGTGTACGGACAGGTCGTCGGTATCAACACGATGAAGATGGGCTCGTCCTCCACCACGAGCGTGGAGGGCCTCGGCTTTGCCATTCCCATCGCCTCGACCGCCTATATGATCAATGACCTGATCGCCTACGGCGAGGTGCACGGCGAGGTGATGATCGGCATTTCGGTGCAGCCCGTTCCCGTCACGGCAGAAAATGGCGAGAGCGCGCTTCTCGTCATGGAGGTCACGCCCGGCGGCCCCGGTGAGGAAGCCGGCATCCAGGAGGGTGACCTTATCGTAGCGGCCGACGGCGAAGCGTTGACAAAGTCCACCGACCTTCTGCGTGTCCGCCGCCGCCATGAAGCAGGCGAAACGCTCAAGCTCTTAGTCGAGCGCGACGGCAAGCGCTTCACCGCAGACGTTGTTTTACGCGAAAGCGACACATGAGGATATCGACATGAAGAAAAAGCAATTTGCGCTCGGCTCGCTGCTCCTCGGCGCCGTCTCCTGGCTGTGCCTGCGGGGATTGCAGCACATTGAGCGCCGCATGAAAAAGAAACAGGAAAAGTAAAAAAGCAACGATCCCCGTCCGGCGGAAGGTTCCGCCGGACGGGGATCGTTTTGTACTCTGCATCAGCGCTGCTTTTTCTGGTCGTCAAAATAGCGGATCAACTTGTAAAGCAGCTCAATTTCCTCCTGCGTGTATCCGTCCAGCACAATGCTCGATGAAGCCGTAAGCCCCAGCAGATAGTCCGCCGAAACATGAAAGAGCTTTGCCAGCGCGACAACATACTGTGTTGTCGGCATGGAAAGTCCCATTTCCCACGCGTTGACGCTGCTGCGCGTCACATCGAGCCGCTTTGCCAGCTGCGCCTGCGAATAGCCCGCCTGCTCCCGTAATTGCTTTATTCTGTCACAAATCATAATGAACTCCCGCCTTTTTCGTTCATTATAAGTTGCCTAAAATGATATTAATTATCATTCTATGTATAGTTTAATTGGCAAGCGCTATACTCTTTCCAGAGGAAGGCTCCTGTGTCGAGTCTTCCACATATTTAGGAGAGAGAGGAATATCTTATGTTTTGTCCCAAATGCGGCACCGCCTTTGCAGAAGGCCGCAAAAAATGCTCCAAGCAATACGATGACAGCTTTGTTTTCTGTCCCGACTGCGGTGAAAGGCTATCTCCCAAAATTTCTAAGCGAAACGCCCTGCTCATCGTTTGTATCGCCGCTGCTTTGCTGATCGTCGGCGGCTCGGTACACGAGCTCTCGCAGGTCAAAAGCCAAAAGGACGCCATCGAGCAGAGCAAATACGATCGTGCGCTTCAAGAATATCTGAGTACCCCTACGACCGGCGACTTGACCATTTTGTCCGACTGGACAACGCGGACGAGCCGAAACTATCTCTATATCGAAGGGACCGTGAAAAACACCAGCTCCAAAGATGTCCGCTACTATGAGATCGGCTCAAATTTTTGGATCGCAGCGGAAATGTCGTCGACACCGACTGGACAAACGGCACGGACCTGGACGCCGGTGATTCCCAGCGATTTGAGATCATGCACAAAAAGGATATCAGCTACTCTAACATCCGGCTATACATAAAAGAAGTCAGTTAAGGAGATGTAAGATGAACATTTGTCCCAAATGCGGCAGCCCGATCCCGGAAGACGCTGTCTTCTGTATGAACTGCGGCGAAAAAATTGAAACGGCCGCGCCTGAAGCAGATTCCGCACCTGCGGAGATCACCCCCGCAGAGGAAGCTCCCATCCCCCGCCAGCGGCAAAAAGCCGAAGAAAAAGAAGGCCGTTCTCCTCGTTTCCGTGCTCGCACTTCTGCTTGTCGCCGTGGCTCTTGCCAACAGCAGCCTGTTCCAAAGCAACATTGCCGCAAAAGCGGAAAAGCGTATCGTCGGCAGCTGGAACGGAGTATTTCTGGAAAATGGAGACGATACCATCCGCGCAAAAAATCTCGGTGGCTCTACCTGCACCGTTGAAAAGGGTGGTGCGGCTACAATTTCATTCTCAGAACGCTCCATTTCTGATTTATCCTTCTACTTAACTTACAGTCCCGAGAAAACAAAAGCTGTGAATGATGGCGAAAAGCTTGCCGGCTATTGTTATGATGTAAAAGCTTCGGATGATCCTGACGCCTCGGCTTTTGGATATGCTTTTGTCAGTGACGATACTTTCTCTGTCGTCATTCTTTCCGACCCTGAGCTGTCATTTGCGTTCACTGCAAGTGATAAGTCATAAACCTCTTATTAAAAGAGCCACGGAGTATCTCCGTGGCTCTTTACGTCTTTCGCTTTTCACACCCTATAAATCTTCCGTTGTAAACGGATGCGGTCCGCGATCATGGCGATAAACTCGCTGTTGGTCGGCTTTCCTTTCGTGTTGGATACCGTGTAGCCAAAATAGCGCTGGAGCGTCTCAAGGTCGCCGCGGTCCCATGCGACCTCGATCGCATGGCGCACCGCGCGCTCGACACGCGAGGGCGTGGTGCTGTAGCGGCGCGCGACGTCAGGATAGAGCACCTTTGTCACGGCGTTGATGACATCCATGTCCTGCACGGCGATGACGATGGCCTCGCGCACGTACTGATAGCCCTTGATGTGCGCGGGCACGCCGACCTCGTGGATCACTGCCGTGACCTCGCGCTCAAGCGCCTGCGACTCGTCCTCGCTCTCCTCACCCTCGTTGACCGCGCGGCGCATCTGGTCTAAAAGCGAGGTCATCTCACAGGGCTTGGGCATGAAGAACGATACGCCGCGGCTCATCGCCTGCGACACGATCTGATCGCGATAAAGAGCCGAGACGACAACTGTCTTCATCTGCACCTTGTCCTTCGCCGCCTGCTCGAGCACGCCAAAGCCGTCAAGTCCCGGCAGCAAAAGATCCATCACAAGAAGCTGCGGCTTTCGCTCCGCTATATCCTGCGCCGCAGCCAGTCCGTCGGCTGCGCATCCCACTACGTCGAACTCACCCGTTGCTTCCAATGCCTGTTTCAGTGCTGTGCGGAACTCCTCGTTTGCGTCCGCTAATACGACCGTGATCCTCTTGTCCATGTCATCCCGTCCTTTTCACACAAGTTTTCGCCGACCCAGCCGGCCAGCTTCAGCAGCAAAATGTGACGTCTTCGTTCTGCCATGGCTTTAAGCTAACATATTTGGACAGCGTTTTCAAGCGAGTTATGTCGAATCTAACCATCTTTTTCTAACTTTTTGCACGAAAACTTGGTTGTTTTTACGGAATCTTAACACAAATGTTCTTCCATCTTGGTAGGTTATTCACTCGAAAGGCCCGCCGCAGAGAGCATATTTTCGATAAAAATACCATAACCTCTTGACGGATCATCCAGCAGGACGTGCGTGACCGCGCCAATGATCTTGCCATCCTGCAAAATCGCGCTGCCGCTCATTCCCTGCACCACGCCGCCGGTCTGCGCAAGAAGCTCCTCGTCCGTCACGCGCAGCAGCAGATTCCGCGTGCTGCCGGAAGGCGAATAGATTTTTTCGATCTCAATATCATACTCGCGTGTTTCATTGCCGGAAACGGTGGCCAGGATCGTCGCCTTGCCGGTCTTGACCTCGTCCTTTTTTGCGATCGGCAGCGCCGCGCCGGTGATCTTTGCCGCGTCCTCTGCCGAGAGCTTGCCGAAAATGCCGCATTCGGTGTTGGCGTAAAGCGTTCCGCTGTCGCGCGTCAGGTCAAAGTCGCCCTTGAGCTCGCCGGGCGAGGCACGCTCGCCCTTTTTCACCGCCTTGACCGAGGCGTCCATGATGCTGCCGTGGTCGAGCGGCAGGAGCTGCCCCGTGTCCACATCCGTGACCCCGTGGCCCAGCGCGCCGAACGTGCCGCTCTGCGGATCAAAGAAGGTCATCGTGCCGATACCCGCCATACTGTCGCGCACCCAGGCGCCGAGGCGGTACTCGCCGTCCTCATCCTTCTCCGGCTCTGCGCTCAGTTCGATCGTGCGGCTGCCGCGCTTGACGGTCAGCGCCGCGGCGTCCTCGCCGTTTTCTGCCAGAAGCTGACGGAATTCCTCAATGGTGTCCAGGCTTTGCCCGCCGATGGCCGTGATGACGTCGCCCTCCTTGAGTCCGCAGTCCTTCGCCGGACTTTCCCCATCGGAAAAGCCGACGACGAGCACGCCATCGGAAAAGAGCTTGACGCCGACGGTCTGTCCGACGGGGATCAGTTCGCTGACCGTCCGGTCCGCCGCCTGCGCAGACGGCATTGCGATCGCGGCGGCGGCAAAAAATCCCAGCAGGATCGCCGCCGCTCGCTTTTTTGTGCGATGCGTTCCATCCATTCTCTCACCCCTTTAAAAAATGCGGGCGGGCGGCGCGCCTGTGCGCGCAGGACGCTGCCGTCCGCCCAATGCCGGAAATTTTTTCTTTCTCATTTCTTTTTCTCTGTCCGGCGCATTTACTTTCTGCGCTTCGGGTAAAATTAAAAGGTGCAAAAATTTGATGTGCTGGCATCGCTTTTTGAAATGGCGCTGTAAATGCGGACAAAAAAATTCCGCAGACCAAAGTCTGCGGAATTTTGGGAATTGTTTCCATTTAACGCTCGCGGTTGAAAATTTTGAAGATGTCGTCGAACGGATCGGGCTCATCTTCGTGCTTAGCCTCTTCCTCGGCCTTTTCCTTGTCGAAGTCGAGCGGCGCAAGACCGGCAGCGGCGCTCTCGCCGCTCTGCTCGGCAGGCTTCTTATCCTTGTTGAAGTCCAGCGCGCCGGGCGCCTTGTCAAAGCCCGTGGCGATGACGGTGACGCGGATCTCGTCGTCGAGCGTCTCGTCGAACGTCGCGCCGAAGATCGTGAGCGCGTCGGGATGCACGGCCTCCTGCACGAGGGACGCTGCCTGCTCGACCTCGTCGAGGCCGATGTCCATCGAGCCCGTGACGTTGATGAGCACTCCGTGCGCACCGTTGATGGAGGTCTCCAGCAGCGGGGACGAAATGGCCATGCGCGCGGCCTCCTCGGCCTTGTTCTTGCCCGCGGCGCGGCCGACGCCCATGTGGGCAAGGCCCGCGTCCTTCATGATGGCGGTCACATCGGCAAAGTCGAGGTTGATGAAGCCCGTGTCGCGGATCAGGTCGGAGATGCTCTGCACCGCCTGACGCAGTACGTCGTCCGCGATCTCGAATGCGTTGGCAAAGGTGATCTTCTGGTCGGTCGCATGCTTGAGGCGCTCGTTCGGGATGATGACGAGCGAGTCGACCTTGGTCTTGAGCTCTTCGATGCCCGCTTCCGCCTGCGTCATGCGACGGCGGCCTTCAAAACCGAAGGGCTTCGTCACGACGCCGACGGTCAGGATGCCCGCCTCGCGCGCGATCTCGGCAACAATGGGCGCGCCACCCGTGCCGGTGCCGCCGCCCATGCCAGCGGTGATGAAGACCATATCGGTGTCCTCGAGCGCCTTGGCGATCTGGTTGCGGCTCTCCTCGGCGCTCTTGCGGCCGACCTCGGGGTCGGAGCCCGCGCCCTGACCGTGCGTCAGCTTTTCGCCGATCTGGATTTTATAAGTGGCGGCAGACACGTTGAGCGCCTGCTTATCTGTATTCACCGCGACAAAGTCGACGCCGCGCGCACCGGTGCGCACCATGCGGTTGACCACATTGTTGCCGCCGCCACCAACGCCGATGACCTTGATCTTAACTACGTTTTCAGGACCGGTCTCCAATCCGAATGCCATGTCGGTTCCTCCTGCAATCTGTTGTATGGGCAAGGCACTTGCCGCTGCAAGCGCCACAATATCAGGTATTTGCTATCTTAATTATTGTATTACGGTTTTCCCGCGGGGTCAATAGCAATCGGCCATTTCGGGGAAACTTTTTTACGTCAACTTCCGCCTTTATTCCGGGATGAAGTCAGCCCTGCCGTCGTTCATCAGGTTGATCGTGCCGGTCTGATTGGCTTCAAGCTGCTCCACCACCGTGCGCACATTCCCGAGCTTGTAGGCAATGTCCGCATCCCAGGGCATTTTGACCGTAAAGCGGTCCAAATAGGTAAAGGTGATGGCCGTGCCGTCGCTCAGGTCGATCTCGCCGATCATGGAGAGAAGCTGCTTATCCTCCGCTGTGCGCAGCAGCGTGAGCAGGCGCTCGAATTTATACGAATCCTCGTCCGCAAACGCCGCCATCGCGCCGACCGCGGGCTCGACGAGCGTGCAGCCGGTCACGCGCGCGCAGCCCTCGGGGATCTGCGCCGCGCGCTCCAGAATTTTGCCTTCGTCGCTCATGAGCCATGTGCCGTTTTCGCCCGTCAGCGCAGCGGAGGCCGAGCACTCCGTCACGGTCAGAATGAGCGCGTCGGGGTATTTGCGGTTGATGACAACGGTCTCCACATACGGAAGCGTGTCGAAAATGGATTGTTTGACCTTATATTTGTTCAGCAGCACAAGGTTCTGCTCCTTCTGCACGCCCGCAGCCTCGATGATCTGCTCCTCGGTATAGCGCTCGTTGCCCTCCACCACGATCATATCGATGCGGAAGAACATCGTCAGCGCGCCGAGAAATGCGGCGATCACGACCGCGAGGCACAAAAGTCTCAGCGGGAAAGAGGCTCTTCCCCGCCTGCGCCGTCTGTTTCTTCGCTTTGACGCCATAGTTTTCCTGCCTTTTTTCTTCGTTTGCTTATGTACCCGTCTCCCGCCGCACATGCGCGCCCAGCACGCCAAGGTCGCGCTCGATGCTCTCATAGCCGCGGTCGATGTGCTCAATGCGCGAAATGCGCGTGAGTCCGTCGGCCTGCAGGCCCGCAATCACAAGCGCCGCGCCCGCGCGAAGGTCGGTGCACTTGACGCGCGCGCCGTGCAGGTGCTCGCGTCCCGTGACGACGGCCACGCGTCCCGCGACGCGCACCTCCGCGCCCATGCGCGCCAGCTCGTCGACATGGCGGTAACGGTTTTCAAAAATATTCTCTACAAAAACGGTGCTGCCCGCGCTTTTCAAAAGCGCCGCCATCAGCACCGGCTGCGCGTCCGTCGGAAAGCCCGGATAGGGCGCCGTGCGCACAGGGCGGATGGATCTGAGACTGCCATCACTTTGGAGGAAAACATCGTCCTCCCCGCTTTTGACCGTGCAGCCCGCCTCGCTCAGCGCGCCGGACACAGTCGAAAGCGGCCGCGGGTCGACGCCGCGAAGGCGCACCTCTCCCCCACAGCAGGCCGCGGCGCAGAGATACGTCGCGCCCACGATGCGGTCGGCGATGATGCGGTATTTCCCGCCGTGCAGCGCGCGTCTGCCCTCGACCGTGATGATTGAGCCTCCCGCGCCGCGGACGTTGCCGCCCATCGCGTTGATAAAGTTCTGTAAATCGACGATCTCCGGCTCGCGCGCGGCGTTGTAGATCGTCGTCACGCCGTCTGCGCCGCAGGCGCAGAGGAGCGCGTTTTCCGTCGCGCCCACGCTCGGCATGGGTAAGTACACATCGCTCCCGAGAAGCGTTCCGCCGCGGCACTTGAGCTCGCCGCCCGTCTCCCTGATCTCTGCCCCCAAGGCGCTCAGGGCGCTTAAGTGCAGGTCAATGGGACGCGGCCCCAGCTCGCAGCCGCCGGGATAACAGATCGTCGCTTCCTTGCAGCGCGCCAGAATCGCGCCGAGAAAGATGACCGACGAGCGCATCTCTCGCATCAGTGCGTCGGGCACGACCGCGCGGTCCATGCGCGCTGTGTCCACCACGAGCGCACTGTCCTCCCAGTGCGTGCAGCAGCCCAAGTGCCGCAAAATGGCAACGGACGCATCCACGTCCCGCAGCTTCGGACAATTTTCGATCACGCAGGTGTCCGCGCACAAAAGCGTCGCCGCCAAAATCGGCAGCACACTGTTTTTTGAGCCTTGTATCGTGAGTTCTCCGTACAGGCGCTCCCCGCCCTCTACCAACAGCTCACACATCATGTTCCCTCCCGCAAGCACATTACTTTTCCATCGTATGGCTTTTGCGGAAAATGGGTGACTGCCGACTTTCACAGGGCAATAGTTAGGCATTTTCAGTATAGCCATTTTGCCGCGGCGCGTCAACTTCTTTTTGCCTTGCTTTCCCGCCCGCTTTGTGGCAAAATGAGACTATTGTATTTCTCCCCGAAAGGAGTCTTTTTTCATGAAAAAAACGCTCAAAATTGCGCTCTATGTTCTGTTGGCGCTCGTTCTGATCGTGTTGGCCTACGTCATCTATGTCTTCGCCGCCTACTACCGTGTGGAGGATATGCAGAAGCTTGGCGTTGCGCACTGCGACGCCGCATCTGCCGCACCGATGGAGGGCGCGCCGCAGACCGGCGTCACCTATCGCGTTTCGTCGGCCAACGTGGGCTTCGGCGCGTACAGCGACGATTACAGCTTCTTCATGGACGGCGGCAAGGAGAGCCGCGCCCGCAGCAGGCAGGCCGTTGATGAGAATATGCGCGGCGAGGTCTCGCTCGTCAAGGACCTTTCGCCCGACTTTGCGCTCTTTCAGGAGGTCGATATCTACGGCACGCGCAGCTGGCACATCGCAGAGGACGCTTATCTCGACGATGTGATGGGGAACAGCGAATTTAACAAGGTGTTCGCGCAGAATTACGACAGCCCGTACCTCTTTTATCCCTTTATTAACCCCCACGGCGCGAACCAGTCCGGCATCCTGACGCTCTCGCGCCATCCGATCTCATCCGCCGTGCGCCGCTCGCTGCCGATCGAGACGGGCATCATGAAGCTCGTCGACCTGGACCGCTGCTACTCCGTCAGCCGCGTCCCGATGGAAAACGGCAGGGAGCTGGTGCTCTATAACCTCCACCTTTCGGCCTACACGTCCGACGGCACGATTGCGACCGAGCAGCTTGAAATGCTCTGCGCCGATATGCTGGCGGAATACGAAAACGGCAACTACTGCGTCGCGGGCGGTGACTTCAACAAGGACCTGCTTGGCAATTCTGCCGAGATCTTCGGCGTTGCGGGCGGCGAGAACGACACCTGGGCGCAGCCCATCCCCGAGGGGACGATCCCCGACGGGCTCTCCCTCGTCGTGCCGTTTGACCCCGAACACCCCGTCGCCACCTGCCGCACGGCCAACGAACCCTACAACGAGGAGACGACCTTCCGCGTGACGGTCGACGGCTTCCTCGTCTCCGACAACGTCGAAGCCGTCTCCGCCGATGTCGTCGACGCAGGCTACCGCTACTCCGACCACAATCCCATCTATATGGACTTCATTTTGAAGGCGGAATAAATCGCAAAAACACGCAAAAAGGAAGCGAGCCTCACGGCTCGCTTCCTTTTTATTCTCTTTCACTTGAGCAGCGTCATCACTGTGTCGTAGATGCGCTTGGTCGCATCGGGGATGCCGAGCGCCGCCATGTTTTGAGACATCGTCTCCATCCGCTGCGGATCGTTCAGGATGCCCGCCGCGGCGGCGAAGAGCTTCTTGCCGTCAAGGCCCTCTTCCGGCAGCACGAGCGCCGCGCCGTGGTCGCCGAGCAGCGCCGCGTTCTTTTCCTGATGGTGATTCGTCACGTTGGGCGACGGCACAAGTATCGCCGGAACGCCGAGCGCCGTCAGCTCGCTGAGCGTAGACGCGCCCGCGCGGCAGATAACGAGGTCGGCGGCGCGCATGACAGTCGCCATGTCGTAGATGTACTCGCGCACGTCGAGCGCGGGATGCTCAGTGATCTCCAACCCGTCATCGTGCATCCACTGCTGCATCGGCTTCCAGCAGATCTCGCCGACGCCGTGGATATGGTAAAAGGGCTCCTTCGCGCTCTCAAGCGCCAGAAACTCCGCCATCGCGCGGTTCATCGCGTTCGACCCGAGGCTGCCCCAGAACGAGACGATGAGCTTGCGCCCGTCGTTCATGCCGAGCTTTTCCTTCGCCTGCTGCTTGCTGATCGTGAAGAAGTCGCCGCGCACGGGCGTACCGGTCACGACCACCTTTTCGGGGTGCTTGTAGTGCGCGCGGCAGTCCTCAAAGCCAACCATGATGCGGTCGCAGTGGGGCTCCAGCTGCCGCGTCGTCAGGCCCGGCACAATGTTTGACTCGTGCACCGCCGTCGGGATGCCCGCCTTTGCGCCGTAGCGCACAAGTGGATAGCTCGCGTAGCCGCCGGTGCCGACGATCAGGTCGGGGTGAAAATCATTTAAGATGGCGTTCGCCTCACGCTCGGCGTGGGCGAGATTTTTGAGCGAGACAAGGTTGTGCTTGATCTCCGCAGGCCTGAACGAGCGGTGGAACGATGAAATGTTCACCGTACGGAACGGATAGTCCGTGTGCGCGATCAAATCGCGCTCCAGTCCGCGCTCCGCGCCGACGAATAAGATCTGCGTGCCCGCGTCCTTTTCCCGCATATAGCCCGCGAGCGCAAGCGCGGGGTTGACATGCCCCGCCGTGCCGCCGCAGGTAAAGATGACCTTCATAGCCATTTTCTCCTTTCCGCGTCAGCGCATCTGACGCGAAACGCTCAGTACGATGCCGACCTCGGCCAGCTGCACGGCGAGCGCCGTGCCGCCGTAGCTGAAAAACGGCAGCGAAATACCCGTGTTCGGGATCAGATTCGTCACGACCGCGATGTTCAGGAATACCTGCAAGGCGATCTGCGTCGTCACGCCGACGGCAAGAAGGCTTCCGAAGCGGTCGCGCGCGTGCAGGGCGATCCAGTAGCCGCGGATGATGAGCAGCGCGAACATGACCATGATGATCGTCGCGCCGACAAGGCCGAGCTCCTCGCAGATGATGGCGAAAATAAAGTCGTTGTGCTCTTCGGGCAGGAACAGAAACTTCTGCCGGCTCTTGCCAAGGCCCAGTCCGAACAATCCGCCCGAACCGATGGAGAGCAGGCTCTGCCGGATCTGATAGCCCTTATCGCGCATCCACTCTTCGTTGAACGGGTCGAGCCAGATGTCAATTCGGCTCGAGTTGTAGGTGATGATGCCGGTCGCAAAGGCGTAGATCACCAGCAGCACCAGCGCAAAGCCGAGACCGACCCAGTAGTTGCGGATACCGCCGACGTACATCATCACCGCGCCGACGCCGAGCAACAGCACCATACCGGAAAAGTGCGGCTCCTTCGCCATCAGCGCCGCAATCACGCCGAGGATAGCGGCATACGGTACGATACCTTCACGAAATGTGGCCATTTTGTCTTTTTTCTTTGAAATGCTATCGGCAAAATAGAGGATAATGCCGACCTTGGCAATCTCGGAGGGCTGGAACTGGAACGAGCCGATGCGGATCCAGCGCTGCGCGCCGTGCGTCAGTCGGCCCGTGCCGATGCCCGGGATCAGAACGAGCACCAGCAGGATGATGGAAAAGATCAGCAGCATCTTCGCCACCGCGCGATAGCGCTCGTAGTTGATCTTGCCGACGACGAACATCGCCGTGATACCGAGGATCGCAAAAATGCCCTGACGGATGAGGTAGTACGCGGGGTTACCCTCTTCATAGTAGGCCGAGGGGAAACTGGCGGAAAACAGCATGATCAGGCCCACGCCCACGAGCGTAAGCACCAGCAGAAGATACGGAAGGTCCAGCGGTCCGCGGCCCGCTTCGCGCGCCGCCGCCTCGATGGCCTTCGCCCGCTCGCGCTGCTCCTGCCGCAGCAAGCGTTCTTCCTTGGTCATGCAGTCTTCCCCCTTTCATACTGATTGCAAACTCGCGCTCTGCGCGAGTTTGCCTCCATTTTGCAACCAAGCGTCGCAGACTTTCGCGCCCGCAGGCGCGAAATATTTTTAATCATTTTTCGCCGCGACCGGTGCGTGGCGAAAAATACTTCTCGCAGAGTGAGTGTCGAGCCGCCAAGGGCGGCGAGGCACAGAGCGCCGCGCATCCCCTCTCATTTTTGAGAAACGGCTTGCCGTTTCTCAAAAATGAAATCTGTTGAGTACTCCGAACAGCGCCGCCAGACAGCACAGCGCGCTCACGCTGGTGAACACAGCGACGAGCTTTACTTCGCTCCAGCCGCAGAGCTCGAAGTGGTGGTGCAGCGGCGCCATCTTGAAAAGGCGCTTGCCGTGCGTCGCCTTGAAGTAGATGACCTGCAAGATGTCGGACAGCGTCTCGCAAATGTAGACAAAGCCGACGGGGATCAGCACGAGCGGCATATCGTAGGCAAAGGCCAGCGCCGCCACCGTGCCGCCGAGAAACAGCGAGCCTGTGTCGCCCATGAAGACCTTGGCGGGGTGGAAATTATAAATAAGGAAGCCGAGAAGCCCCCCGACGAGCGCCGCAGCATAAATGCCGAGCTGCTCATAGCCCTGCCACCAGATGGCGAGCACGGTGAAAAACAGGCCGACTGGCACCGTCACGCTGCCGGCCAAGCCGTCGATGCCGTCTGTGATATTGACGGCGTTGACCGTGCCGACGATGACAAACGCCGCAAACACCATGTACACCCACCAGCTCATGACGATCTGCGTGTTGAAAAACGGCACGTAGAGGTTCGGCGTCAGCATGCCCTCAAAGCGCATCAGGCAGAGGAACGCGACCGCCGCGGCGAGCTGGAGCAGGAACTTCTGGATGGCCGTGAGGCCGAGGTTCTGCTTGTGCTTCACCTTTTCAAAGTCGTCTAAAAAGCCGATGCCGCCGAAGATCAGCGCAAAAAAGAAGATGTAGAGGTGCTCAAAGTCCCCCGCCATCATGCCCTTCCAGCCGCAGATCAGGATAGAGACGAAGATGCCGAGGATGAACATTAAGCCGCCCATCGTCGGCGTGCCGGCCTTTCCGGCGTGCCAGGTGGGGCCGTCCTCGCGGATGCTCTGTCCGGCCTTGAGCTTTCTCAGCTCAGGGACCAGAAATTTTCCCGTGATCGCGGAGACCGCGAAGCTCAGTATGCAGGCAATGATGATCTTCATGTTCGTTTTCCTTCGCCGCGTCGGCGGCGTCCTTCCTTTGTACTTGCGCGAACCTCTCGCGCACGACCTCCCTCTCGTCGAGGTGGTATTTTATCGTTCCGATCTCCTGATAGGTCTCGTGCCCCTTGCCGCAGAGGACGACGACGTCGCGCGCTTTCGCCTCGCGCAGAGCAAAGCCGATGGCCTCGCGCCGGTTCTCGATGACGGCGAACGGCGTTCTGCTCTCCAAAATGGCGGGGAGCACATCGCGCAGGATGGTGTAAGGGTCTTCGGTGCGGGGATTGTCGCTCGTGAGGACAACGAAGTCCGAGAGCGCCGCGGCGATGCGGCCCATGCGGGGTCGCTTTGTCCTGTCGCGGTTTCCCCCGCAGCCAAAGAGCGCGATGACGCGCCCGTCGGCAAAGCCGCAGACCGTGGAGAGAATATTTTTAAGCCCGTCGGGCGTGTGCGCATAGTCAATGATGACGGTGAACGGCGCATCAAGCGGTACGACCTCGCACCGTCCCTTAACGCCGACACATTCCGTCAGCGCTTTTGCCGCGTCGGAAAGCGGCACGCCGAGCGCCTGCACGGCAGAAAGCGCCGCGAGCGCGTTATAGAGCGAAAAGCCGCCGGGGATGCCGATTTTCGTCTCCTCGTGGTCGAGGTCGGTGCAGGCGGTAAAGCGCACACAGTCGTTTTCGTAGCGGGCGCGCCAGCCGACAAGGTCGTTCGTCATGCCCTGCCCGAATGTGATCCGCTCGCCCGTAAAGCGGGCGAGCAAGCGCTCCGTCCACGCGTCGTCGCCGTTGACGCAGGCGATGTCGCACTGGTCGAAAAGCCGCGACTTTGCATCACAGTAGGCCTCCATCGTGCCGTGGTAGTCAAGATGATCCTGCGTCAGGTTCGTGAAAACACCGACGCGGAATCGGATTCCTTCTACCCTGCTCTGCATCAGCGCGTGGGACGAGACCTCCATCACGGCATAGGTGCAGCCCGCATCGACCATCTGGGCGAGCAGGTGCTGCACGGTCAGCGCGTCGGGCGTTGTGCGGTCGGTCGGGATGGTCTTGTCACTGATCAAATTCTGATTCGTGCCGATCAGGCCGACCTTTGCGCCCTTCGTGCGCTCCAAGAGCTGTTTGATAAGATACGTCGTGGTCGTTTTGCCGTTTGTGCCGGTCACGCCGACCACGGTGAGTTTTCCCGCCGGAGTACCATACCATACCGCCGCGCAAAGCGCAAGCGCTTTGTGCGCATCCGGCACTAAGATATAGGGAATTTCCGTCTCCGGCGGATGCTCGCACACGGCGCAGGCCGCGCCGCGCGCTTTGGCTTCGGCGATAAACTCGCCGCCGTCCTCCTTCTCCCCCGGCAGGGCGAAGAAGAGGAATCCCTCTTCTACCTTGCGGGAATCGAGCGCAAGGCCTCTGACTATCAGGTCAGGCGGCGCATGCACCGTTTTGTCTTCTAATGCGGAAATAAGCTCAGATAACTGCGTTTGAAAAATTCCTTTCGGAATTGGGTCTTGCTGTCTTTAGTCGCGCACCGAGCTGTCGCTGAACTGGACGCGCACGACCGTACCGGCCTCGACCTCCGTGCCCGCGGCGATGCTCTGCGAGATGGCGCGCACCGTGGACGAGCTTGCGTTCGTCGCGCCGGAAACGCCCATGATGAGCCCCGCGTTCACGATCTTCTGGTTCGCGGTCGCGGCGCTGTCGCCCACGACGTTCGGGACGATGCACTTGTCAGTTGACTTCTCCGCGCCGAGGTAGAGGATGATCTCCGCGCTGTTCGGCACGATTGCGCCGCCCGCGGGCGTCTGGTCGGTGACGGTATCGCCGCTGCCGACGGTGCGGAAGCTGAAGCCGTTCGCGCTCAGGCGCTCGGCCGCCGCGTCCTTGCTGAGGCCGACGACGTTCGGCACAGTCTTATCCGCACCGACGAGCTCTTCAGCGGTGTAGCTCGGCTCAATGCCGAGATACGGCAGGATCTCGCCCATGACGGAACTCGCCACGGGGGCGACCATGTTACCGCCGGAAACGTAGGTACCGGTCCACTTGCTCGGCTCGTCGAGCGTCAGGAGCATCATCACCTGCGGGTCATCCGCGGGGGCGAAGCACACGAACGAGACGATGACGCCGCCGCCGACCTTATCGGCCGTGCCGGTCTTGCCGCCGATGCGGTAGCCCGCGACCTGACCGTTCTTGCCCGTGCCGCTTGTGACCTCATACTCCATGATGTCGCGCACAAGCGCGGACGTCTCCTCGGAGACGACCTGACGGATGGGCGTGGAGTCGTGCTTAGAGACGACATTGCCGTCCTGGTCGGTGATCTCTTCGACAAGATAGGGCGTATAGAGGTAGCCGCCGTTGACGCAGGCGCACTGCGCCGCCAGTAGCGCGATGGGCGTGACGTTGAAGTTCTGGCCGAAGGCGTAGCACGCCAGCGCCAGCGTCGAATATTTAATTTCGCTGTTGACGAAGCCGCTGGCCTCGCCCGTGGTGTCGATGCCGGTCTTCTCCGTCAGGCCAAAGTCCAGCATGTACTGGTAAAACTTGTCGTTGCCGATGCGAAGGCCGATGTTGATGAACGCGGGGTTGCAGGAGTTGGCGAACGCCTGCGTCAGGTTTTGCTGGCCGTGACCGGGCGCGCGCTTGGAGCAGTTGATGGTCTCGCCCTCGATCTTTACGCTGCCGCTGCAATAGAAGCCCGTGTTCAGGTCGACAACGTTTTCCTCAAGCGCCATCGCGAGCGTCAGTGTTTTGAACGTGGAGCCCGGCTCGTAGGTGTCGTTGATGGCCTTGCTGCGCCACTGCTTGTTGAGAAGGTCTCTCATGTTTTCGAGGACCTGCTCCTCCGTCATGCCGGAGGTCAGAAAGTCGTTGTAGACCGTGCCGGGGGAATTCAAGTCGTAGGTCGGCAGCGACGCCATCGCCAGCACCGCGCCGGTGTTGACATCCATGACGATGCCCTCGGCGCCCTTGCCAGTGCCGAAGCGCGCCTCGAGCTCCTGCACACCTTTCTCAAGGTAATACTGGATGGTCGTGTCGAGCGTCGTGTGCAGGTCGCAGCCGTTTTCCGCGTCGAAATACTGGTCGTACTGGTAGAGCACGGAGCGGCCGTCGCGGTCGCGCGCGGTGACGACCATACCGTTCTCACCGGTCAGCTCGTCGTTGTACGCCGCCTCAAGGCCCATCGCGCCGCCGTTTTCATTGGCAAAGCCGATGACCTGTGAGGCGAGCGTCCCCTTGGGATAGGTCCTCTTGCTCGTCGGACGAATGAAAACGCCCTTGAGGTCGTTCTCATTGATGAATTCGCGCACCTTGTCGGCGAGCTCATCGTCCGCCTTTTTCTTGAGCTCTTCGTACTGCGAGTTCGTTTTCTCCATCTTTTTGAGAATGTCAGCGGGGTCAAGGTTCAGAATTTCAGCAAGGCCGCCCGCGATCAGGTTTTGATCCTGATCGTTTTCGATGATCTCCTTCGGAGAGATGAAAATATCCTCCGCCGAGGCGGACATCGCTAGGATGGTGCCGTTTCGATCGTAGATCGTGCCGCGGCTCGCCTCCACCGTGGTGCGCAGCGTTTGCTGGCGCACAGCGACGGACTGGAGCTCGTCATGCTCGGTGATCTGCCAGTGATAGAGTTGGGTGAAGAGCAGCACAAACGCCAGCACGCCGAACACGCCCAGAAGCAGCAGCGTTCTTGTCTGAATGATGCGGTTTGCGCGGCGCGCGGATTCGGGCCGTCTTTTCTGGTTCTGGGGGCGTGGTGCCACAGTCGTTCATCCTCCTTAAAAATGGAAAAGGAGTAAGGAAGCTCCTTACTCCTTATGTATAGCTTCGCTCATTTGAAATATTCCACCACTGCGCATACGCCGTTGCCAAGCGACGTGAGCGCCCGCGACAAAACGTTCTGGCTCTTCTGCTGGTAGACGACCACGCTGTCGGGCTCCGACAGGTCGATGTAGTAGACCTGCGAGGCGCTGGGCTTGGCCATACCGGCCGCGGCCGCCGCCTCCTTGATGGTGGTGAGGTCAAAGGTTTTTTCGTAGCGCGTGAGCAGCGCGACATGCTCGTCCTCGAGCGCGGAGATCTCCTTCTGCACGGAGACGACCTGCGCAGAGATTTCCGTCAGCTGTGCGCGGCACATGATCATCAGCGCGACCATTGCGGCCAGCGCCATAAAGCCGCACAGCGTGCCGAGCGAGACCTTTTCGCGTTGACGGCGGACGGGCGCAGCCTTTTTCTGCACCTTCCGCTGCGGGGGACGCATGAATTCCTCGCGCTGACGCTCGTGCTCGCGCTCGTATTCACGCTCGCGGCGCAGCCTGCGCTGGCGCTCTTCGTAGGCGGGATCGTAAGCGAGATTGCCATTGACTCGTCCGCTGTAGCGACGGTATTTCATGTTCTGCTCTCTGCGGCTGGCCATGGCGATCTCCTTTCTTTTGCGTATTTTCGGCTGTTGTCAGCACTTTTCCGCGACGCGCAGCTTGGCGCTGCGGGCACGGGGATTCTCTGCGAGTTCTTCTTCGCCCGAAACGATGGGCTTTCTTGTGATGAGCTTGACCTTTGGCTTTCGTCCGCACACGCACACCGGAAATTCCGGCGGGCAGATGCAGCCCTGTGCAAGCTCCTGTAATTTCTTCTTGACGATGCGGTCTTCGAGCGAGTGGAACGTGATGACCGCGAGCCGTCCGCCCGGTTTCAGATTTTTCTCCGCCGCGTCGAGCATCGGCGGAAGCTCGCCCAGCTCGTCGTTCACGGCAATGCGGATGGCCTGAAAGCTGCGCTTGGCAGGGTGCTGCTTTTCGCGCAGCGCGCTCGCGGGCATGGCCGAACGGATGATATCGGCGAGCTCAAGCGTCGTTTCGATGGGCTTTTGCTCGCGGTGCTGGCAAATTCTCTTCGCGATGGCGGGCGCATAGCGCTCCTCGCCGTATTCAAAGAGGATGCGGCGCAGCTCTTCATAAGAATAGGTATTCACGACCTCGCGCGCGGTCAGTGCGGCGGATTCGTCCATGCGCATATCGAGCGGCGCGTCCTGCTTGTAGGAAAACCCGCGCTGCGCTTCGTCGAGCTGCGGGGAGGAAACGCCGAGGTCAAAAAGCATCCCGTCCACGCCGTGGACGCCCAGCTCGTGCAGCACAGCGTCGAGCGCGCTGAAATTGCTGTGGACGAGCGTGACCTTGTCCAAATAATCGCCGAGGCGGCGGTTTGCCGCTTCGATCGCGGTCTCGTCACGGTCAAGCGCAATGAGACGGCCCGTCGTCAGGCGGCGCACGATCTCGAGCGAATGTCCGGCGCGGCCGAGCGTGCCGTCCACATAGATGCCGTCGGGCTTGATGGCGAGCGCGCCGAGGCACTCGTGCAGCAGTACCGGCTTATGGCCGTAGTTCTCTTCCATATCAGAATCCCAGCTCTTCCATCACGGCGGCCAGATTCTCGGGATTGAGCTCCTCGGCCTCGATCTCTGCCCACTTCTCCGCATTCCAGATCTCGGCGCGGTTCGAAACACCGATCACGACCACGTCTTTTTCAAGGTGGGCGTAGGCTCTGAGCTTCTGCGGCAGCACGATGCGCCCCTGCGCGTCGGGCTCGCACTTGGCGGCGTTGGCGAAGAGCGGGCGCATGGCCTTGGTCTTCGTGTAGGGCAGGCTTTCAAACTTTTCGGTGAAGCGCGCCCAGGAGGCGTCGGAATAGATGCTCAGGCAGGAGTCCATGCCCATGGTGACATAAAACGTGTCGCCGAGCTCCTCGCGCAGCTTCGCGGGGATAAAGAGCCGCCCCTTGGCGTCGATCGTGTGCTGATACTGACCCGTCACGGCGGCTGACCCCCTTTTTCTGTGCATTTTCGCATACAGAGGGCACGAAAGCGCGGCCTTTTCTTCATTTTGGAAAAAGCCGTGCCGCGTCCGATCTGATGCTTATGTGGGAAAGTAAGCCATTTTCATGGTATGATACACCACTTTCCCCCACCTTTGTTTTGAGTATACGAGATTCACATAAAAAATGCAAGCAGAAATTTCCCTGAGATTTCAAGCCTTTTACCGCTTTTTCCTGTGAAAATTCGGCCAGTGCACCGTATTTTTAAAACGCATGTTCTACTTTGGTTTTGGTTAAAAAAGGGCCGCCACAATATCTTGTGGCGGCCCTTTATGCTATGCCCAAATATAGATTATGTCTACCGATCATGTCGGTTTTTGTCACTTTTGACAAAATTTTATCCGTTCTGCGTCTGCTTTTCAGCTGACTGTGCCAGCTCCTCGCGGCGCTTCTGCATCTGCTCGGCAGAGGCGGCGCGGAAGCGCACGCGGGACTGCTTGACCTCCTCGAGCGCCATCTGGATGGCCTCCTCGGTGCGGCGCAGCGCATCCTCGGTGTACTCGTTGGCCACGCGGTACATTTCGCGCGAGCGGTCCTCGGCCTTTTTGATGATCTCGTGGCTCTTTTCGCGGGCGATACCGAGCACCTCGGTCTCGGAGACCTTGTTCTTCGCGTCCTGCTCGGCCTGCTGCATCATGCGCTCGACGTCGCGCTTGGCGGCCTTGACATAGTCCTCCTTTGCGCGGATGAGCTCCTGCGCGCGGGAAAGCTCCACCGGGAGCTGGGCGCGAATCTCGTCGAGCAGGTCGAGCGCCTCGTCGCGGTTCAGAATGCACTTGTCGCTCGTCAGCGGCGCGTTCTTCGCGCCGTCGATCATCTCGTAAAGCATATCCAAAAGATGCTGCACATCATTGTTCGCCATGGTCTTCTCTCCATCCTTTCACAAGCTCCGCCGCGCGCAGCGGCATATATTTTTCAAGGTCTTGTCCGTATTTGATCATCTCGCGCACCATCGTGGAGCTGATGTGCTGAAACTTCGGCTCCGCGACCAGCAGCACCGTTTCGAGCGCGCCGTCCGACACATCGCGATAGATGAGCGAAAGCTGCTGCTCGGCGTCAAAATCCACGCTGTTGCGCACGCCGCGCACGAGAAACTGCGCGTTTTTGCGCAGCGCGTAGTCGGTCAGAAGTCCGCCGCCGAGCTCAGCTTCCACATTGGGGAACTCCTCGACGCTCGCGCGCATGAGCGCGAGCTTCTGCTCGTCGGTGAACATCGGGTGCGTCTTCGTCCCGTTCGGCACGATGGACACATACACGCGGTCAAAGAGCTTCGATGCGCGCGCGATAATGTCCTGATGCCCGATCGTCACAGGGTCGAACGAGCCGGGAAACACTGCGATTCTCATGCCTCTTCCTCCACCGCGCGGTGATAGATGCTCACCTTGATCTTGCCGTAGCGGTACTCGCGATACAGTCCGTACGGCGCGGGAAGCTCGGGAAGCGTCTGGTTCTGCGGACTTTCCGCGACCATTATACCATGGGGTGATAAAATGTCAAACTGCGCGATCTTTTCCATCGCCTGCTCCAAAAGTCCGCTTTCGTACGGCGGATCGAGGAAGATGATGTCGAACCTCCCGCTCTGCGTGCCGAGCGCGGCGAGCGAATCACCGCAGATGACCTGCGCGTTTTCTTCCAGATGGCACAGCGCGAGATTTTCGCGCACGAGCTTGACCGCGTCTGCACGCTTGTCAACAAAAAGCGCGCTTTTTGCCCCACGCGAGAGCGCCTCGATGCCGAGCTGCCCCGTGCCCGCAAAAAGATCGAGCACGCGCGCATCCTCCACGTCGAACTGGATACAATTAAAAATACTTTCCTTGACCTTGTCGGTCGTCGGGCGGGTCTCCATGCCCTTGAGCTCGCCCAGCCGCCGTCCGCGCGCCGAGCCTGTGATGACTCTCATGTTTATCCCTCCGCAGCACCCAAAGCGGGCGCAATGAACTCGTTAGTTTCCATAATACGTGAATTTCCGTTTATTTTCAATAGAGTCCTTGACATTTTCCCGCATTTTACGCAAAATATTTTCTCTTGTTATTCTGCACCGCTTCGTATATAATGATATAGTCATATCATATCGACCAGGGAGAAAGGAGTATCTTCCATGATCAGGCTACAAACCGAAAAGGGCGAAGTCAGCATTTCCGACGCCGCCCTGTCTAATATCACCGGCGCCGCGGCCACGAGCTGCTTTGGCGTCAAGGGCATGGCCTACCGCTCGATGACCGACGGGCTCGTCCACCTGCTGCGCCGCGAGGCGATGAGCAAGGGCGTGCGCATCATTCCCCACGAAGAAGGGGACATTTCCATCGAGCTGCACATCGTTGTGGAGCACGGCGTGAACATCGCCGCCGTCTGCCGCTCCATCATCAATCAGGTGCGCTATATGGTCAGCGAAAACACCGGCGCAAGCATCCGCAGCATCGACGTTTGCGTCGACAGCATGAATATGTAAAAACCGAGGAGGACATCATCCTATGCACGATACCATCAATGGTGCCATGTTCAAGGAGATGCTGCTCTTCGGCACCGTCTCCATCGCACAGGCACAGCAAGCTATCAATGATTTGAATGTATTCCCCGTTCCCGACGGCGACACGGGCACGAACATGAGTCTTACCATCCAGACCGCGGCGCAGGAGCTCAAGAAGATCGAGCCCGCGACGGTCGATCAGGCCGCCTCTGTCACGGCGTCCGCGCTGCTGCGCGGCGCGCGCGGCAACTCCGGCGTCATTCTGTCGCTTCTCTTCCGCGGCATCTCCAAGGAGCTCAAGGGCTGCAAGGAGGCCGACGGCGCGGCGTTTGCCGCCGCGCTTCAGGAGGGTGTCGCCGCGGCGTATAACGCCGTGATGAAGCCCGCCGAGGGCACGATCCTGACCGTTTCGCGTCTCGCTGCCGAGCGCGCCGTGAACGCGGCCGAGGAGCACAACAGCGTCGAGTACGTCATCGAGCAGGCCATCGCCCAGGGCGAGATCACGCTCGCGCAGACGACTGACATGAACCCCGTTCTCAAAAAGGCCGGCGTCGTCGACGCGGGCGGCAAGGGCTTCCTGCTGATTCTCGGCGGTATGCTCAGCGCCCTGCGCGGCGAGGAGCGCCCCGAGCTCACCGAAGAGAATGCACAGGAGAAGGCCGATTTTGCCATGCTCAACGAAGAGGACATCACCTTCACGTTCGACACCGTGTTCATCGTCCGCAAGAGCGGACGCAGCATTGAGCCGTTCCGCCGCTTCCTCGACGGCATCGGCGATTCGCTCGTCATCGGCGAGGACGACGAGGCTTTCAAAGTCCACGTTCACACCGACATTCCGGGCGAGGCGCTGACCGAGGCGCAGAAGTACGGCACGCTCGAGCTTGCGAAGATCGAGAACATGCGCACGCAGGCCCAGCAGCTCGCCGCCGGCGGCAAGGCCCAGTCCACCGACGACCTTGAGGCCATCGAGCAGGAGCTCGAAGCCGCCGAGCACGAAAATGCCGGTGAAGCCGAGCCCGAAAAGGACTTTGGCTTCCTCGCGGTCTGCGCGGGTGAGGGCCTTGCGAACGTCTTCACCGACCTTGGCGCCGACGGCGTCATCAGCGGCGGACAAACTATGAATCCCTCGACCGAGAGCATCCTCAAGGAGATCAAAAAGGTCCCCGCGCACACCGTTTTCGTGCTGCCGAACAACAAGAACATCATCATGGCCGCACAGCAGTGCATCGGCCTGACGGAGAAGACCGTCGTGGTCATCCCAACCGCCTCCATCCCGCAGGGCGTGAGCGCGATGATGGCCGTCGATCCCGACATGAGCGACGCAGACGCCATCGCCAAGGCGATGACGGACGCCGCGCAGTGCGTCTCCACCGCGCAGATCACCTACGCCGCGCGCAATTCCGATTTTGACGGCTTCGACATCCACGAGGGCGATTATCTGGCACTTCTGGACGGCAAGCTGCTCGGCACCGACCGCGACGTCTCCGCGCTGCTCGACGGGCTCTCCGACGAGGCAGCGTCCCGCGAAGCGGAGTTCATCACCGTCTTCTACGGCGAGGATGTGAATGAAGAGGACGCGCACAAGGCGTGCGACGCCTTCACCCGCAAGTGCCCGGATGCCGAGGTCAATCTGATCTGCGGCGGCCAGCCGGTCTATTACTATATCATCTCGATCGAATGACCCAAGCACAGCAAAGCGGAGCAGGATTTCTCCTGCTCCGCTTTTTTCTGCCCGTCAGACGTTCATCTTCCGCCCGAGGAGCTTCATCAAGAGCTCTGCGTGGCGGTATTCGTCTTCGCTCATCGCCGCAAACAGCTTGCTGAGGCACAGGTCCAGCGTTTCCTCTCCCGCGCGGGCGTAATTGTAGCCCGCACAGGCCTCCGCATGGTAGAGGCTGCGCAGCAGCGCGCAGAGGTCGCACGTATCCGGCTGCTCCACGCACACGCGCGGGCAGTATGCCTTGCCGGTGATTAAGTAGATCGCGGCAGCCAGATCGCGCGCGTGGCGCTTCTCGTCCTCGCTCAGCGCGCGGAAGGCTCGCGCCATCTCGCGCCGCGGCGTGCACGAGGAGAGATACGCGTACACCTGCGCGTCGCCAAGTTCCTCGCGCAGAAAGCCCTGCAGCACCTCGACCGATACGCTTGCCTCGCTGCCCATGCAGCAAGGGTTCGCCTCCGCGCCCGGGAGCGTGAGCTCGCTATCCTGTGCGCTCATCTGTGTGTTTGCATTGTCCTCCATCGGGTACGGGTCCTCCCCCGGCGCGACGCGCTTCCACACCTCGCGGCATGCTTCATAGTCGCAGGCGCAGGGCTTTTTTATTTCCGTCATGTTCTTCTTCCCCTTTCCGGAACGGTTCTCGTCTCTATCCTATGCGTGCATTTTTCAGGCGTGCAGAGCCGATATTTCCCTATTTCCCGCATGGAAAAAGAAAATCTTGAAAATCGCACCTCTCTCGTTGATTTTTTCCATTTTTTCTGGTAAACTACATTTGTTTTGTATTTTTGCGCATTTTGTTGCATTTGCAACTTTTCATTCTCTGCCATCTGGTCCATACTAAAGACAAGCAATGGCAGTTTCTGTAAGGAGGTCTTCTTTTCATGCTGGAACTGAAGCACATCACCTATACCGTCTCCACCCCTGAGGGAGAGCAGACGATCTTAAACGACATTTCCATCGACATTCCTGACCGCAAGCTCATCGTCTTCACCGGCCCCAACGGCGGCGGCAAGACGACGCTCGCCAAGGTCATCATGGGCCTTGTCACGCCGACGGGCGGCCAGATCCTCTTCAACGGTCAGGACATCACGCACCTTGGCATCACCGAGCGTGCGAAACTCGGCATCAGCTACGGCTTTCAGCAGCCGCCGCGCTTCAAGGGCATCACGGTGCGCAACCTTCTGACCATCGCCTCGGGCGATGCAAACCTCAGCAAGGACAAGTGCTGCAAGTACCTCACGCAGGTAGGCCTCTGCGCCAACGACTATCTCGACCGCGAGGTCGACGTCTCCCTCTCCGGCGGCGAGGTCAAGCGCATCGAGATCGCAACGCTCCTTGCCCGCGGCAGCGAGCTGATGATCTTCGACGAGCCTGAGGCCGGCATCGACCTGTGGAGCTTCGCCCGCCTGACTGAGACGTTCGAGCAGCTGCGCCAGCGCGAGCTTGCGACGATGATCATCATCTCGCATCAGGAGCGCATCATCCAGCTCGCCGACGAGATCGTCGTCGTGGGCGGCGGCGAGCTCAAGCACCGCGGCAGCACAGAAGAAATTTTCCCGCTCATCATGGCGGACACGCTGGGCTCCTGCCCGGTGCTGAACAAGTAAGGAGGTAGTACACAATATGATCACCGAAATCGACGCTTCCCTGCTTGAAAAGATCGCCGACCTGACGGGCAAGCCCGTCGGCGCGTTCAACATCCGAAAGGACAGCGGCTGCGAGGCGCGCCAGTCCACCGAGCACATCGCCATCGACCCGCAGCCCGAGGGTAAAAGCGGCATCATCATCCGCATCAAGGACGGTACGAAGGGCGAGCAGTGCCACATCCCCGTCATCATCAGCAAGAGCGGCGTGACCGAAATGGTCTACAACGACTTCTACGTCGGCGAAAACTGCGACGTCGACATCGTCGCAGGCTGCGGCATCCACAACTCCGGCTGCAACGAGAGCCGCCACGACGGCATCCACACCTTCTACATTGGCAAAAACTCCCACGTGCGCTACTCGGAAAAGCACTACGGCGAGGGCGACGGCAGCGGCACGCGCGTGATGAACCCCACCACGATCGTCTACCTTGACGAGGGCGCGAGCATCCAGATGGAGACCGTGCAGATCCGCGGCATCGACTCCACCGTGCGCAAGACGAAGATCGTCTGCGGCAAGGGCGCCGAGGCCGTCATCACCGAGCGCCTTCTCACTCACGGCAAACAGCACGCCGAGAGCGACATGGAGATCGAGCTCAACGGCGAAGATGCGCGCGGCCGCGTCATCTCCCGCTCTGTCGCGCAGGATGAGTCCAAGCAGATCTTCCACCCCGTGGTCGTCGGCAACAGCAAGTGCTTCGGCCATGTGCAGTGCGACTCGATCATCATGGGCAAGGCCACGATCGAATCCATCCCCGCCATCACCGCGAATTCGACCGACGCGCAGCTCATCCACGAGGCTGCCATCGGCAAGATCGCAGGCGACCAGCTCTTAAAGCTCCAGACCCTTGGTCTCACCGAGGAGGAGGCCGAAGACACGATTCTCAAGGGCTTCCTCGCCTGAAAAATTTGATAGGAACCGACGAAAAAGCGCGACGCCCGAGATCGGGCATCGCGCTTTTTCTGTTGCTGTGTTGGTTCAATCGGTGAAATCAGGATAACCGTCTTTGAGAGACTCATCGTAAATCGCACGCTCGCCGCCGATGAATTTGGGACGCGTCCGCGCGGCCAGCACAATGGCCTGACCGATGCGGTTCTGCTTCAAGCGAACGGGAACGGCGACCTTTTTGAGGTGCATGCCGATCAGCGTGCCGCCGATGTCAAGTCCGGCGTCGGCGTGTATCTCTTCGAGCGCCACGGGATGGCGGAACGCTTTGTACGCGGCCGTCGCAAACGAGCTGCCCGCCTTGGGCTGAGGCAGGACGTTGACGATCTCGCCGTTCGGCACAGCCTCGTGCTCCACGATCAGCGCGCGGTTCAAATGCTCGCAGCACTGGGCGGCAAGATACACGCCCATGGGCGAAAATACGCTGGAGAGCCCTCGGAAGATGGCGTCCGCCACCTCCGGCGTCGACCAGCTGCCGACCTGATGGCCCACGACCTCGCTCGTGCTGCAGCCGATGACGACGATCTGTCCGCGGCGCAGATGTGCGATCTCCGCAAGCTCGCGCGCCGCCTCTGCCGCCTCCTGCTCCGCCTGTTCCACCAGACGATGATTTTCTACCTCATGTACGATTCCCGCCATGATCTGACACCTCTTTAGAAATTTATTATGCCAGCTTCTCCGTCACCTTGGCGCGCTCAAGCACCGTGACCAGCAGCACGCCGACCACGAGGCCGACCGCACCCTGGAAGATGTTGCCGGGGATGCTTGCCGCAGCGGCAAGGCCCTTGCCCAGCAGGAGAGAAGCGTAGCCGAAATAGCCGAGCACCATGATGATCTCGCTCACAACGCCGCCGGCGATGCGGGAGGTCGCAGTGCGGCCCATCTTTTCATACATCAGCGCAGCGACCAGCGCCATCACGCCCTTGATGACCAGGGTGCCCGGAGCGTAGTGCGCATAGCCGAGGAAAATGTCTGCCAGCATCGAGCCGATGCCGCCCGCCGCAAAGCCATACCAGGGGCCCAGCAGCCAGCCGGACAGCAGCACGAAGCAGTCGCCCAGGTTCACATAGCCCTGCATCGGAGAGGGGATCTGCACGACCATCGTCGCCACGCAGACAAGCGCCGCAAGCAGTGCGGCAAGGACAAGCTTTCTGATCTTTTTATCGTTCATGATTGGGTGCTCCTTTGTTTTGGTTGTTGGCCGTATTATATCCCGTCCTGGTATTATTCATATAGTCAAAACAAAACAAATTATGCAGACCAGATTTGCCCTAAGCTGGAAAAAAGCGGCGCAGCCAGTGCTGCGCCGCACATTGGGAAGGATTTAGTCCTCCTTGGTCTCCTCGGCTTTGGAAGGCTCCTTGGGTTCCTCCGCAGCGGGCGCTTCCTCTTCCGCGTCCTTCTCGATGGTCACCTCGATGATGGGCGCCTGCGCCTTCTTGGCAGCGGCAGCCTCAGCCTTGGCGGCCTCGTAAGCGGCGAGCTTCTCCTGAGAGGCCTTGATGGCCGCGACGATATCGGCGACCGCTTCGGGCGCGTCACCCTCGAGCGTGGAGACATACCACTCGCCGATGGCGCGGTAGTTCTTGTCCATGCTGCGGCGCTCAGATGCCATCTCATACTCGGTCTTGGCCTTATCGGCAACGGCATTTGCCTTTTCACCGGCAACGGCCGCGACCTGCTGTGCCTTCTCAGTCGCCACGAACGCGACGTCCTGAACCTTCTTGCTGAAGTTATCGAAAAATGCCATAATACTTTCTCCTTTCAAACCGTGTCCTCGGGTTTGTTATTGACAGTATAAGCTACCGGGGCTTTCATTTCAATGGATAATTTACGACAAAAGTATAAATTTTTTGTGACAGCGTTCACTTTTTCTCGACCCAGCCCTGCGCGCAGCCGACGGCGCGCTTCCAGCCGCGGTACAGCTCCTCACACTCGTACTGCGCCCGCTCGGGGGTGAAGACGCGCTCGCTGCACCGGAGAGTGCTCAGCTCGTCCAAGTCCTTCCACACGCCCGCGGCCAGACCCGCGAGCGATGCCGCGCCAAACGCCGTCGTCTCGACCATCGCGGGCCGGTCGACCGGAATGCGCAGCAAATCCGCCTGAAACTGCATCATCAAATCGCTGACGCTCGCGCCGCCGTCGACACGCAGGACAGAGATCTCGCAGCCGGCGTCCTGCCGCATGGCGGTCATCAGGTCGGTGACCTGATAGGCGATGGATTCGAGCACTGCGCGGGCGAAGTGCGCCTTCGTCGTGCCGCGCGTGATGCCCACGACGCAGCCGCGCGCATACATATCCCAATACGGCGCACCGAGGCCCGTGAACGCGGGCACTAAGTAAATGCCGCCGCTGTCGGGAACGGATTCTGCCAGAATGTCGCACTCGTGCGAGGTCGAAATGACCTGCAATTCGTCGCGCAGCCATTGAATGGCCGAGCCCGCGTTGAAGACGCTGCCCTCGAGCGCGTAGGTCGTCTCGCCGTTTAAGCTCCAGCCCACCGTCGTCACCAGTCCCGCGCGCGAGCGCACCGGCGCGCCGCCGACGTTCATCAGCGTGAAGCAGCCCGTGCCGTAGGTGTTCTTCGCCTGTCCGCGCGTAAAGCAGCCCTGCCCGAACAGCGCCGCCTGCTGGTCACCCGCCGCGCCGCAGATCGGCACGCCCGCGAGCTCTTCGAGCCCTTCGATGCCCTCCGCCACCGTGCCGTAGACTTCGGAGTTGGACACGGGACGCGGCAGAATGTTCATCGGAATGTCCAACAGCGCGCAGAGCTCTTCATCCCACGAAAGCGTGTGGATGTTGAAGAGCATCGTGCGGCTGGCGTTCGAGTAGTCCGTCACGTGGACCTTGCCGCCCGTCAGCCTCCAGATGAGCCATGTCTCCACCGTACCGAATAAAATTTCGCCGCGCTCGGCCCTTTCCCGCGCGCTGGGGACGTGGTCGAGCAGCCACTTGATCTTCGTCGCGGAAAAGTAGGCGTCGATGTGCAATCCCGTTTTCTCGGCCACAAGCTCGCTCACGCCGCGCTTTTCGCGAAGGGCATCCGCGATGTCCGCCGTGCGGCGGCACTGCCAGACGATGGCGTTGTGGATGGGCTCGCCCGTCGCGCGATCCCAAAGAATCGTCGTCTCGCGCTGGTTCGTGATGCCGATCGCCGCGACCGCGCGGCCAAGGCCCGATTCGCGCAAGGCCTGCGCGGCAACGGCGCGCTCGCTCTCCCAGATCTCGTTCGGGTCGTGCTCGACCCAGCCGGGCTGCGGATAATACTGCCGAAACGGCCGCTGCGCGTGTCCGCCGACACTGCCATCGCGCCCGAACAGAATGGCGCGCGAGCTGGTCGTCCCCTGATCGAGTGCCAAAATATACCGCTGCATGAAGATACCCCCTTGTTCATTTGGACCGCCTTATGCTATACTAATAAATAAGATTATATCATGCAGGAGGGTTTTGCGCCATGGCTATTTGCAGGGAATTTTACTTTCCCTCGTCGGACGGCTCCTCGCGCATTCACGCGGCGGAGTGGACGCCCGAGAGCGGTGAGATCATCGGCGTTTTACAGATCGCGCACGGCGTGGCGGAATACGGCATGCGCTACGCGCCGTTTGCCGAATTCATGACCGAGCACGGCTTTGCCGTCGTGGCGAACGACCACCTCGGCCACGGCCTTTCCGCCGAGAAGGACGCCGACACGCTCTATTTCGGCCCGCGCGACGGCTGGAAGCATGTTGTGGACGACATGTACGCCCTGCGCTGCCGCACGAAGGAAAAATATCCCGATGTTCCCTATTTTCTCATGGGCCACTCGATGGGCTCGTTTTTAACGCGCACCTATCTCATCCGCTATCCCGGCACCGTCGACGCCGCCATCATCATGGGCACGGGGCACCAGTCCCCCGCGATCGTCGCGGGCGGGCGCGCCATCGCCAAGGCCGCGGGCAAGCGCCACGGCTTCAAGGCGCACTCTCCGCGCGTGGAGGCGCTGGCTTTCGGTGCTTACAACAAGGCGTTCGCGCCCAACCGCACGGAGGTCGACTGGCTCAGCGCGAGCGACAACAATGTTGACGCCTACATTGCCGACCCCCTCTGCGGTCAGAAGGCGAGCATCGGCCTCTTCTACGAGATGCTCGGCGGCATCCGCTTCATCAGCACGCCGAAAAACATCGCGTCGATGAACCGCAACACGCCCATTCTCTTCATCTCCGGCGACAAGGACCCTGTCGGCGAGATGGGCAAGGGCGTCAAGCGCGCATACGAGGCCTTCCGCCGCGCCGGCATGCGCGACGTGGAGCTGAAGCTCTACAAGGGCCTGCGGCACGAGATTCTGAACGAAGACTGCCGTGCCGTGGTCTATAACGACCTGTGGAGCTGGATCGAAAAACATTTATGAATAAAGTCAGGAAGGCGAACCGTCAGGCGGTTCGCCTTCTTTTACTTCGGAGCAACGTTCGCGGCGTCAAAGCGTCGATATCGTGCGTCGTGAGCAGGACGCGCGCGGTCAGGATGCCGTCAAGCGTGACGAGGAACACCGCCAGCGCCGCGGCCCACTCTGGAAGCAGTGCGGCATAGCCCTCCAGAACCGGCTGCACATACCGCACGGCGAGCATCGACAATATTCCCCAGCAGATGGAAAACGGCAGGCAGATGCGGCCGTTCACGTCGCATTTGGTCGAAGAATAGTCCCAGAACTGCACTTGAAACAGCCTTTCATAGCCCCAGTGCACGGCGTATTCCATCGCCGTCGCCGCGAGCATACCGAGCAAGATCTGCTCCCACGCGCCGGGGAGCTTTTCCGCCCCCAGCAATAAAATCGTGACCATTGCAAAGCCGTACACCGGACACAGCGGCAGGAACACGAAGCACCGCCGCAGCCGGTGGCTCGATCTCGTCGCCGCGGCGAAGAGCTTTTCGAGGCAATAGCCCAAAAAGCTGTAAGCAAACCAGTACCAGATATGATCCATTTCTTCCTCCGCGTCCGTTTTTTTCAGTATGGCCCGCGCAGATGGAAAAATGCGTGCCGCGCGCGTTGCAAAGCGCGGCGAATCATGGTAAAATGGCAAAAAATCGACAGGAGAACACAACTATGCCTGATACCTGGGAAGCTCTGGAACACGACTGTAAAAATTGCCGCGAATGCTCGCTGTGGGAGACGCGCACGAACGTCGTCTTCGGCGTCGGCAATCAGAATGCTGAAGTTTTATTCATCGGCGAAGGCCCCGGCGCGAACGAGGATGCGCAGGGCGTGCCATTCGTCGGCAGGGCCGGTCATCTGCTCGACGACATGCTCGAGATCATCGGCCTCAAGCGCGACGATGTGTATATCGCCAACATCGTCAAGTGCCGCCCGCCGGAAAACCGCGACCCGCTCGGCGTGGAGCAGGACGCCTGCATCGGCTATCTTCGCCGTCAGGTCGCGCTGCTGCGGCCCAAGATTATTGTCTGTCTCGGACGCATCGCGGCCATGCGCATCATCAAGCCCGACTTCAAGATCACGCGTGAGCACGGGCAGTGGTTCGAAAAGAACGGCTTTCAGATGATGGCCGTGTATCACCCCGCGGCACTGCTGCGCGATCCGCGCCGCAGGCCCGAGTCGTTTGAGGATTTCAAGGGCTTACAGCAGAAGATCAATGAGCTTTGCGAGCACACCCATGCCGTTTCCTAATGCAAATAGCATACTTTTCGGTGCTGTGCCCTGCCAAATTCCTACATAAATGGTGTTTTTTGGATAAAAATGCTATTGACGGCCATTTTTGTGTGTGCTATATTACTACCATCCTTTTTGAAAGGACTTGGAGCTTGAGTGATGAAGACTGTTGTAAGCAACGTTGCATATCGCTTTTACTATTACTCTTACTTTTACTTTAAGGACAAGGTAAGAGCGATTTGTGATGCCCGTAGCTGAAAGGTCTTTCGAACCAACACTTGAAGGTCACTTCAAAAAGAGTTGAGTCAAGGAACCCGCCGTATGGACCACAAGTCCTTACAGCGGGTTTTATTGTTATCAGCGAGAAATAAAAATTGGAGGAAAAAAAGCATGAACACCAAACGCATCATTTCTCTTGTTGCCTCTCTTGCCCTCGTTCTCAGCCTGAGCGTGGGTCTGACCGGCTGCGGCGATAAAGCCGCACAGGACGACAATCAGGGCAGCACCGACGGCGAAGGCACGAAGTACACCGTCGGCATCTGCCAGCTCGTGCAGCACGAGGCACTCGACGCTGCCACCCAGGGCTTCATCGACGCGCTGAATGAGGCGCTGCCCGGCCAGGTCGAATTCCAGAACAAGAACGCTTCCGGCGACAACGCCAACTGCTCCACCATCGTCAACGGCTTCGTTTCCGACGGCGTTGACCTCATCATGGCGAACGCCACCGGCGCGCTGACCGCCGCCGCTGCCGCCACGAGCGACATCCCCATCCTCGGCACTTCCATCACCGCTTACGGCGTTGCTCTTGATATTGACGACTTCAACGGCACTGTCGGCGGCAACATCTCCGGCACCTCCGACCTCGCTGACCTCGAGGCTCAGGCCAACATGATCACCGAATGGTTCCCCGATGCCACGAAGGTCGGCCTGCTGTTCTGCTCCGCCGAGCCCAACTCCCGCTACCAGATCGGAGAGGTCGCCAGGTGCCTCTCCGACAAGGGCATTGAAACGAAGGAATTTGCCTTTACCGACACCAACGACGTCGCTTCCGTCACGCAGTCCGCTGCCGACTACTCCGACGTTGTCTACGTCCCCACCGATAACACCGCCGCCTCCAACACCGAGGCCATCGCAAACGTTCTCGTTCCCGCGGGCGTGCCTGCCATCTGCGGCGAAGAGGGCATCTGCAAGGGCTGCGGCGTCGCGACCCTCTCCATCAGCTACTATGACCTCGGCGTGACCACCGGTAAGATGGCCGCCAAGATCCTGACCGGCGAGGCCGACATCTCCGAGATGCCCATCGAGTTCACCGAGGCCACCCCGAAGTACAACGCCTCCATGTGCGAGACGCTCGGCATCGAGCCTCTCGAGGGCTACACTGCCATCGAAGAGTAATCTGATCACATCCCCCCGCAGGCAGGGACGGGCTTAGCCCGTTCCTGCCTCAACAAGAGATAGGAGGAGAGAACCCATGAGTTTTCTTTCGTCGCTGATGAACGCCCTGCCCGGCGCTGCCGCACAGGGTCTCGCCTGGGGCATTATGGCCATCGGCGTTTACATCACCTTCCGCATTCTGGACGTGGCGGACCTGACCGTCGACGGCTCGCTGGCAACCGGCGGCGCTGTCTGCGTCATGCTGATCCGCGGCGGCTTCAATCCCTGGATCGCCCTGCTGTGCGCGATGCTCGCCGGTATGCTGGCAGGCCTCGTCACCGGTCTTTTCCACACGCGCTGCGGTATTCCGGCCATTCTCGCCGGTATCCTGACGCAGCTTGCGCTGTATTCGATCAATCTGCGCATCATGGACAGCAAGGCAAACCAGGCACTCAGCGTTGATAAATATCCGCTGCTGCTTTCGCAGCGCTATGTGCGCGAGCTCTCGATGAACAATCCCCTGCCGCTGCTGCTTCTCTTCACAGCCGCGGTCATCGCCATCCTGTACTGGTTCTTCGGCACGGAGAAGGGCAGCTCGCTGCGCGCGACCGGCGCAAACCCCCACATGGCGCGCGCACAGGGCATCAACACGAACTCGAATATCGTGCTTGGCCTGATGGTCTCGAACGGTCTTGTCGCCCTCTCCGGCGCGCTGCTGGCGCAGTATCAGGGCTCGAGCGACATCAACATGGGCCGCGGCGCCATCGTCATCGGCCTTGCCGCCGTCATCATCGGCGAGGTCATCTTCGGCAAGATCTTCACGAACTTCGGCCTCACGCTGCTGGCCGTTTCCATCGGCGCGATCATCTACTACATCGTGCTCCAGATCGTGCTGCAGCTCGGTCTGAACACCAACGACTTAAAGCTCATCACGGCGCTGATCGTAGCGGTCTTCCTCGCCATCCCCTACTGGAAGAGCAAGATGTTCCGCCGCAAGGTGCAGCCCCAGAGCGCAAAGAACGGAGGCAACGGCCATGCTTGAACTCAAGGAACTTTATAAGACCTTCAACCCCGGCACCATCAACGCCAAGACCGCGCTGAACGGCCTGAGTCTGACGCTGAACGACGGCGACTTCGTCACCGTCATCGGCGGCAACGGCGCGGGCAAGTCCACGATGCTCAACGCCACCGCCGGCACGTTCTTTGTCGACTCCGGCAAGGTCATCATCGACGGCTCCGACGTCACGAACCTGCCCGAGCACAAGCGCGCGGCATTCATCGGCCGCGTGTTCCAGGACCCGATGATGGGCACCGCCCCCTCGATGTGGATCGAAGAGAACCTCGCCCTCGCCGCCCGCCGCGGCCAGCGCCGCGGTCTTTCCTGGGGCGTGACGAAGGAGGAAAAGGAGCAGTACCGCGAGCTGCTCGGCGGTCTCGGCCTCGGCCTTGAGTCCCGCCTGACCACGAAGGTCTCGACGCTCTCCGGCGGCCAGCGCCAGGCGCTCACGCTGCTGATGGCAACGCTCAAGCGCCCCAAGCTGCTGCTGCTCGATGAGCACACCGCGGCACTCGACCCGAAGACCGCCGCCAAGGTCATGGAGCTCACCGACCGCATCGTGCGCGAGGGCCAGCTCACCACGCTGATGATCACGCACAACATGCGCGATGCCATTCAGTACGGCAACCGCCTCATCATGCTGCACGACGGCCACGTCATCCTCGACATTGCGGGCGAGGAGAAGAAGAAGCTGACCGTGCCCGATCTTCTTGAGCAGTTCACGAAGGCCAGCGGCGACGAGTTCGCCAACGACCGCGCGATCCTCTCCTAACGTTTTCTCTCTCCCCTACAACAAAAAAAGAGCTCGGACTTCAAAAGTCCGAGTTCTTTTCTTATCCTTTTTTACGCTTCCCGCAGCACGACCTCGACAATGCCGACATCGTCGGTATCGGGGTAGAAGTTCACCTGCCACGGCTCAGTAAAGCCGGGGTCGACCTCCTCCTGCACAGATCGTACCATGTCGCGGATGCCGTCACGGTCCGCGGTGAAGTACGTGAAGCGCACGGCGATGCGGCTGAGCGCGCCCTCGCGCGCCGTCAGGCGCAGAAGGTCAGGCAGCGCCTCGGTGCTCGTCGCGGTGACAATGCCCGCCTGCTCCTCCGCCGTGCGGCGGTAGCCGAGGCGCACGTGCATCTCGTAATAGGCGCGCTCCTGCGTGTCGGTGTAGCTGATGTAGTCAAGAAGATACGCGCCCAGTGCCGTCTCCTCCTGCACCTCCTTACAGGCCTGCTCGGCCATGGCCGCGGCGTCTTCCTCGCTGTAAATACGCACAACGCCTTCCTCGCTGTGCTCGCCAAGGAGCAGCAGCAGCGCATTGACGAGATCCTGATAGCTGTCGGCGCGCAGGGTGTCCGCACCCTCGTTTTCCCAGTAGACCTCGCTGTGCGGCGTGGAGACGCTGTAGGAACGCTCAAGCACGACGTTGCCGCCGCAGCCCGAGAGCATCAGGCAGAGCACCAGCGAAAGCGGAATGAACTTTTTGCGCACGGCGCTCCCTCCTTTTGGGCGAAATCTCTCTTTCTCAGTAGCCAAGCGGCTCGTCGACGAGCACGACCTCGGTCTCGCAGCTGCGGATGGCCTCCCACAGCACGACAAGGCCGCGGCAGATGCGCTGCGGGCTCTTGCAGTCGTAGCAGCGGTCGCCGTTCACGGCACACGGCGTCTTCACGCCGAGGCGCTGCGCGTTTTTCGGTGCAGCAATGTTGCGGGCGCGCCAGAGCGCTTCGTCATAGGTCGGCGCGATCTTGTTGCTGCCGACGACGAACCACACCCTCTTGTGGCCATAGAGCGACGAGGACACACGGTTGCCCGTCCCGTCGATGTTGATGATCTCGCCCGTTTCGGCAAGGCCGTTGGCCGAGAGCAGGTAGTTGTCGCACGTCGAGGCGTTTTTGAGCACCTCGGCAGCGTTCATGCCGTCGGGCACGTTCCAGTGGCTGAACATCTTGTTGTGCTTGCCGAGGCTTTCAAAAAGCCCCATCTGAGAGAGCGTCATGCTGCCGCCGAACGACACGCTCTCTCCGTCGATCTGCGCGTTCAGATAGTCCGCCGCTTCCTTCGCCGTCGCGAAGGCGGACACCTTGAAGCCGCGTTCCTCGAGATTCTTCTCCACCGTCGTAAGATCCATTCCTGCTTCCTCCGTGTATCCTGATATCCTTAGAGACCCTGCGGGTCGTATTCGCCAAAGCCCTCACCGAGCACCTCGCTCGCGTCGCAGACGATGAAAAAGGCGTCGGGGTCGAGCTCCTTGATATAGCGCTTGATCGAAACCGCTTCCTTCTTGCGGATGGCGCAGAACAGCAGCGGACGCTCCGCGCCCGTGTAGCCGCCCTTGCCGTTCAGGAGCGTCACGCCCATGTCGCGCCGCAGCATCTCCTGCATGATCTCCTCATACTTGTCGCTGATGATGTAGGCGACCTTCGCCGTGTTCTGGCCGTAGACGACCAGGTCGAGCACCTTCGTCGTGATATAGAGCGCGAGCGCGCCGTAGAGCGCGTTGTTGAGGCTGTGGAACACCGCGGCGTAGATCAGAATGATCGTCAGGTCGATGCCAAGGCAGATGTTGCCGATTGACAGCCGTTCAACGTGCGACCGCACGATCCACGCGCCGAGCTCCGAGCCGCCCGTCGTCGTCTCCTCGCGGAACAGCAGGCCTGAGGCGATGCCGAGCGTCACGCCGCCGTACAGGCACGCAAGCAGCGGGTCCATGGGCGCAAACTCGTGGATGGCCGCGACAACGTCGATCAAAATGGAGCTCAGCGTCATCGTGTAGATGGACTTGCACAAAAATGCGAAGCCGAATTTTTTAAGTCCCACGATAAAAAGCGGCACATTGAGCACGATGACCATCGTACCGACCGGCAGAATGGGTGCAAAAAAGTTAATGATCTGCGAAATACCCGTAAAGCCGCCGACCGTAAAGCCATTCGGTGCATAGAACCAATCGAACGACAAGGCATACAGCACGCAGGCAAGCGTGACAATGATATAGCTTTTCACCTGCTCGCGCAGTTTTTTATTTTTCATAAATTTTCTCCCCTCATATGTTTCTCTCAGGCTTCCGACGTCAAATCAGCGAGAGCTGCTTGTCGTCGCTGTCCTCCGTCTTGAGCAGCGCGCCCGTCGCGGGAATGCTGCGGCCGCGGTAGCGGGCAAGGTCGGTGATGCCGGTCTCCTCCGGGAAGCGCACCGTGTCGAGCACGTACTTCTTTTTGAGCGTCAAAAGCGCGACGCCCTGCGTCGTGCGCGTCGTCTTCACACCAAGAAGCGCCGTGTTGACGATCAGCACGCGCGGCTCTGTCGAATAGACGGCGATCTCGCGGTCTTCCTTGAGATGCAACAGCGCTTTGAGCGGGCTCTTGTCGCTGTAGGCGCCGGTCAGGCGGCGGCGGTTCGAGGTCGTCTTGTAGGCGGACAGCTCGACCTTCGCGGCCTTACCGTTTTCGAAGAAGAAGATCATATAGCCGCTGTAGTCGCCGGGAAGCACCATGCCCATGACGCTCTCGCCCTCGGCCATGCCGAGCTTCGCGGGTAAGTAGTCACCCAGCTGGCTCGCCTTGCCGTCGGCAAAGTCGCTCGCGCGCGTCTTGTAGACCTGCGCCTTATCGGTGAAGAACATCAGCTCGGCGGCGTTGGAGCTCTCCACGCTCATGCTGAGCGCGTCGTCCTCCTTGAACTTCTGCTCGCCGGACATGCGCAGCGACTGCGGCGTGATCTTTTTAAAGTACCCATGCTGCGACAAAAACAGCGTCACGGGATAGTCCTCGATGGCGTCCTCCTCGCTCTCGGCGTCCTCGGCATAGTCGTAGAGGATGCCGGTGCGGCGGGGCTCGGCGTACTTTTTGCGCACGTCCTCAAGCTCGCTGACGATGATCTTGCGGATGCGCGACGGGCGCGCAAGCGTATCCTCGAGGTCTTCGATCTCCGCCTCGAGCGATGCCGTCTCCTCCACGCGCTTCAGGATATACTCGCGGTTGATGTTGCGCAGCTTGATCTCGGCGACATATTCCGCCTGGATCTGGTCGATGCCGAAGCCGATCATCAGGTTCGGCACGACGTCGGCCTCCTTCTCCGTCTCGCGGATGATCTTGATGGCCTTGTCGATGTCGAGCAGGATGCGTTTAAGGCCCTTTAAGAGGTGCAGCTTGTCCTGCCGCTTTTTGAGCACGAAGTACACGCGGCGCTTGACGCTCTCGGTGCGCCACGCGCACCACTCGTCTAAAAGCTCGCGCACGCCCATCACGCGCGGCATGCCGCCGATCAGGACGTTGAAGTTGCACGACGCCGTATCCTGCAGTGTCGTCGCCTTGAAGAGCTTCTGCATCAGCTTGTCGGGGTCGGCACCGCGCTTTAAGTCGATCGTCAGCTTGAGGCCGGAGAGGTCGGTCTCGTCACGCATGTCGGAAATTTCCTTGACCTTGCCCGCCTTGATGAGTTCGGCGACCTTGTCCATGATGGCCTCGGTCGTGGTGGTGTAGGGAATTTCATAAATTTCGATGAGATTTTCTTTTTTGTCGTAGCGCCAGCGGGCGCGCACCTTTATGCCGCCGCGGCCGGTGTTGTAGATGTCCTCGATGGCGCGCGGGTCGTACAGGACCTCGCCGCCGGTCGGGAAGTCGGGCGCGAGCAGCGTTTCGCTGATGCGCACCTCAGGATTTTTCAAAAAGGCGATCGTCGTGTCGCAGACCTCGCCCAAGTTAAAGCCGCACAGCTGGCTCGCCATGCCGACCGCGATGCCCTGGTTGGCCGAGACCAGGATATTCGGGAACGTTGTTGGCAGCAGCGCCGGCTCTTTCATCAAGTTATCGTAGTTGTCGACAAAATCAACGGTGTCAGAGTCGATGTCGCGGAAGAGTTCGGCGCAGATGGGCGCGAGCTTGGCCTCGGTGTATCGGCTGGCCGCCCACGCCATGTCGCGCGAATAGACCTTACCGAAGTTGCCCTTCGAATCGACGAACGGGTGCAGCAGCGCGCCGTAGCCCTTGGAAAGGCGCACCATCGTGTCGTAGATGGCGGCGTCGCCGTGGGGGTTCAGGCGCATCGTCTGTCCGACGATGTTCGCGCTCTTCGTGCGCGCGCCGGTGAGAAGCCCCATCTTGTACATCGTGTAAAGGAGCTTTCGGTGCGAGGGCTTGAAGCCGTCGATCTCCGGAATGGCGCGCGAAACGATGACGGACATCGCGTAGGGCATGTAGTTCGTTTCCAGCGTCTCGGTGATATTCTGCTCCACCACATCCGCGTGGAGGCCCATGACGTTCGGGTCCGCGCGGCGGTGGGTCTGCTTGGGTGTTTTGTCGCTTTTCTTCATTCGGATACCTCAAAATCGCTCCGGCGGCAATATGGCCGCCGGTCATACTATTTCTAATATATCCTATCACACTTTTTTATGCTCTGCAACACCGCGGAGGAAGAGAAAATTGCCGCAAAACGCCATTTTTTCGCCAAAGGCGCACAAAACCGGCGCGGCAGCGCATATTGACAAAATCGCGGCGCAGAGTGTACAATGCAGATACCCCAACAGGTATGGAGGTCAAACGATGAAACAGTGTATGGACGCCGACAATCTGCACCGCCGGCTCAAAAAGATCATCGGTCAGGTGCAGGCCATCGACCGCATGGTGGACGAGGACGTCCCTTGCGAGGATATTCTTGCGCAGATCAACGCGGCCAAATCCGCGCTGCACGGCTGCGGCAAGGTCGTGCTTGAGGGGCACATCAAGCACTGCGTGCGTGACGGCATCGAGCATGGCGACGCGGACAAGACGATCGAGAGCTTCACGAAGGCGGTCGAGCGCTTTTCGAACATGGGCTGAGCAGGTTTTTCCCCTCTCGCGCCCGTTTTCAGCAGAATTACATGAAAGAAGAGAAGCAGTTTTGTGCTGCTTCTCTCTTTTTGCGCGCTTTATAACCTATACCCCCATATGTATAATAAGCCCATACCCCCTATGGTACAGAAAAGAGTCACTTCCGTGAAACTGGCAATGGAAAAGCTGGAGCATTTTTTAGAGCTGGGCGGCACAAAAAAAGATATCACACTGCTCGTGATCTCCGGCATCGCGCTGATCGTCAGCATTTTTGATCTCGTCCCCTTGCCGTTCGACGCCTCGTGGGCCGCGATCATCCTCTGCGGCATCCCCATCATTTTAGAGGCCGTCATCGGCCTTGTCACGGCGTTCGACATCAAGGCAGACGTGCTCGTCTCGCTCGCGCTGATCGCGTCGGTCTGCATCGGCGAAGACTTCGCCGCGGGTGAGGTCGCGTTCATCATGCAGCTCGGCGGTCTTCTCGAAGAGCTGACCGTCGCCCGCGCCCGCGCGGGCATCGAAAAGCTCGTCCATCTGACACCGCAGACCGCGCGCGTCATCACCGGCGGAAAGGAAACAGCCGTCCCCGCCGAGGCCGTCAAGGTCGGCGACCTGCTGCGCGTGCTGCCCGGCGAGACCATCCCTGTCGACGGCGAGATCGTATCGGGCCAGACGTCCGTGAATCAGGCCGTCATGACGGTTGAATCGCTGCCGGTCGACAAGGGCGTCGGCGACGAGGTCTCCTCCGGCACGGTCAACCAGTTCGGCGCTTTCGAGATGAAGGCCACAAAGGTTGGCGAGGACAGCTCCATCCAGCGCATGATCCGCCTTGTCCAGTCCGCCGACGCGGACAAGGCCAAGATCGTCGGTCTATCCGACCGCTGGGCGGCATGGATCGTCGTCATCGCGCTGACTGCCGCGGCGCTGACACGGATGATTTCCGGTGAGATCATCCGCGCGGTGACGATTCTGGTCGTCTTCTGCCCCTGCGCGCTTGTGCTGGCAACGCCGACCGCCATCATGGCCGCCATCGGCAACGCGACGAAGCACGGCTTCCTCGTCCGCGAGGGCAACGCGCTCGAGCGCCTCGCCGCCGTGAAGAAGATCACTTTCGACAAGACCGGCACGCTGACCTACGGCACGCCGAAGGTCGTTCTGGTGCACAGCGCGCTGCCCTCCCTCTCCGATAACGAACTCTACCGCCTCTGCGCCGCGGCGGAGCGCTATTCCGAGCACCCGCTCGGCAAGGCCATCACCCGCTGCTGTCAACAGGAGACGGGCGAGGCCGAAAACTTCCAGATGATGCCGGGGCGCGGCGTCTCCGCCCGCGTTGGCGGCAGAGCCATCCTCGCGGGTAACGCGGAGCTTCTCGCCGAGCACCGCATCGCCATTCCGGAAGAGGCCACCAAGGACGCGGATGCCCAGCTCTCGCAGGGCTGCACCGTCACCTACGTCGCCGTGGACGGCGTGTTCGCGGGCTTCCTCGCCCTGTCCGACGCGATCCGCGAGGAAAGTGCAAATATGATCGACCAACTCTCCGCGCTTCAGGTCCAGCCCGTGCTGCTCACGGGTGGCCATCAAAACGCCGCCGCGGCCATTGCCGCGCAGCTCCACATCGGCGAGGTGCACGCAAACTGCCTGCCCGAGAACAAACTCTCCCACATTCGCGCCGATCAGTCTGCGGATGCAAAGGTCTGCATGATCGGCGACGGCGTAAACGACGCGCCCGCGCTCAAGGCCGCCGATGTCGGCATCGCAATGGGCGGCGTGGGCAGCGACATCGCCGTGGACGCCGCGGATATCGCGCTCGTCGACGACGAAGTCAAGGAGCTGCCGCACCTCATCGCGCTCTCCAAGCGCATGATGCGCACCACCAAGCTCAATATAACATTCTCGCTCACAATCAACTTCATCGCCATCACCGGCACACTGAACCCTGTTGTCGGTGCGCTGGTCCATAACGCAGGCAGCGTGCTTGTCATCACAAACTCGGCCCTGCTGCTAAAATGGAGGCAAACCGCCTCGCAGAGTTTCGCGTCCGCAGACGCGAAATCTGTTTGATCGTAAATTCCGACGACAGGCGCGTCGGAATTTACTCTTTGCGCGGAGCGCGTGTCGCAGCCGCGCTGCGAGCGGCAAGGCACGAAGCGCAGCGAATCCTTTTCAAAAAGGGTGGATTGCAAAATTGCGATCCACCCTTTTTGATTTTCTTTTATTTTCTGCGCCAGACAGAGGGCATTAAGAGGACAAGCAGCGGCATGATCTCAAGACGGCCGAGCAGCATGATGGCGCTCATCGTGAGCTTGCTGATGCCGGAGAGGAAGCCGAAGTTGCACGTCGGTCCCACTGCGCCAAGGCCCGGGCCCACGTTGCTGATGGCCGTGAGCGAGGCGGTGAACGCCGCGGTAAAGTCGATGTTGTCAAGCGACAAAATCAGCGTGCCAAGCAGCAAAATCGAGATATAGGTGAAGAAGAAGACCGAAACGGACGAGACGGTCTCCTCCGTCACGCGATGTCCGTCGAGCGTGATGGGGCGCACCTCGCGCGAGTGCATCACGCGCCGCAGATCACGCCGCAGCGACTTGCACAAAAGCACGATGCGCGAGACCTTGACGCCGCCCGCCGTAGAGCCCGCGCAGCCGCCGAAAAGCATCACCAGCACGAGGATACAGCGGCAGAACTGCGGCCAGAGGTCAAAATCCTCCGTGCAGTAGCCGGTCGTTGAAATGAGCGTTGTGACCTGAAAGGCCGCATTCTCGATGGCCGAGCCGATGTCGCGCCCCGTGCGCACGATCAGGTCCGCCGCGATCATCGCCGACGCGCCGACCACGACCAGCGAGTAAACGCGCAGCTCCTCGCTCTTGAGCGCCTCGCGGAAGCGGCGCGTCACGCAGAGGTAGAGGAGCGTAAAGTTCACGCTTGCGGCAAACATGAAGAAAATGAGGATCCAGTTGACAAGATGCGACTGATAATACGCGATGCTCGCATCCCGGATGGAAAAGCCGCCGGTAGAGATCGTCGTCAGCGCCGTGGTGATCGCATCGAACAGCGGGAGGCCCGCAATGCGCAGCAGCAGCGCCTCCGCCACGGTGAGCGCGATGTAGATGCGGTACAGGATGCGCGCCGTCTCACCCGTGCGGGGGCGGAGCTTTGTGCTGATGGGGCCGGGGGATTCCGCTTTCATCAGGTTCACGCTGCCCTCGCTGAGCTTGGGCAGCAGCGCCAGCATCAAAACGAGAATGCCCATGCCGCCCATCCACTGCGTGAGCGCGCGCCAGAATTGGATGCCCTGCGGCAGCGACGCAGGCGACGGGAAGATGGACGCGCCGGTCGTCGTCAGGCCGGAGACGGTCTCGAAAATGGCGTCGATAAAGCTGCAGCTGCCGCTGAAAAAGTACGGCAGCGCGCCGAACACGCTCAGCGCGATCCAGCACAGCGCCACGCAGACAAAGCCGTCGCGCGGCTGAAGTCTTGTGTTGTCCGCGCGGATGAGCGAGAGCAGCACGCCCACGCCGCCGCAGATAAGCAGCGCATACAGGAACGCCCGCTGATCCGGCCCTCCGCCGAACACGCTCAGCAGCAGCGGCGGGATCATACAAAGCGCCTCAATGCAGAGGATAACGCCCACGATTCTGAGAATAAGATTTTGGTTCATAATGAAACTTCCTTGCCGCAAGCAGCCGGCACATCAGCCGAGAATATCGTTGAGGTCCTGCAAAAAGAGCTTTTTCGCCACCACGATCACGCGGTCGCCCGCATGGATCTGGGAATGGCCGTTCGGGATCTCCATCCGGCCGTTGTGCACGATGGCCGCAACGAGCAGGCCGTTTCGAAAATGCAGGTCGCTGAGCGGCCGGTCGAGAAAGTGCGTGGCACTCGTTGCGGTGAATTCGACGGCCTCGATCGCGCCGCCGAGGATATAGTGCAGGCTTTCCACCGCGCTGCCCTGCGAGTTGGCAAGGCCGCGGACGTAACTTGAGATCTGGCTTGCAATGATGGCCTTGGGCGAAATGACCGTGTCGAGGCCCGTGAGGTTCACAATGTCGAGATACCCCATGCGCGACATCTTCGGCACGACCTTTTTCACGCCGTAGCGCTTGGCCGTGAGCGCCATGAGGAGGTTTTCCTCGTCGCGGTCCGTCACAGCGATGAACGCGTCGCAGTGGAAAATGCCCTCGGACTCAAGCAGGTTGTGATCCGTGCCGTCGCCGTGGATGACGGTGACCTTAGGGAGCTTTTCCGCCAGCATAAGGCACTTGGCCTCGTCCTTTTCCACGATCGTCACGTGCGTGCCGATGTCGGTGAGCACCCAGGCAAGGTACTGTGCGATGCGGCTGCCGCCAAGGATGCTCACGCGGCGGATGGGCGCCATGGCCCTGCCCATCGAGCGCAGCACGCGCGTCGTCTCCGCGGGCGTGCCGATGACGTACACGCGGTCTCCCGTCTGCGGGACGAACGAGCCGTTCGGCACGATGACCTCTTCCCCGCGCTTGGCCGCGCACATGAGGATGCTGTTGGGATTTTCGCGGTTGTAGTCGATGAGGGACTTGCCGACAAGGCTGTCGCCCTCTTCGGTCTGAAAGCCGATGAGCTCGACAAGTCCGCGGGCAAACGTCTCCACGCTGAACGCAGACGGCACGCGCAGAATGCGCGAAATTTCCTGCGCGGCGGCATTTTCGGGGTTGATGATCATATCAAGCCCGATCTCGCGGCGCAGGATCTGTGCATCGCGGAAATACTCGGGGTTGCGTACGCGGGCGACCGTGTGCTTCGCGCCGAGCTTTTTCGCCATCAGGCAGCAGATGAGGTTGACCTCGTCGTTTTCCGAAACGGCGATGAGAAGGTCCGCCTCGCGCACGCCCGCCTCCAAAAGGACGCTGGCGCTCGCGCCGTTGCCCTCCACACACATGACGTCGAGCATGGAGTCAACGTGGTCGAGCACGGCACTGTTGCGGTCGATGACGACCAGATCGTGGTTTTCGCCCGTCATCTGCTCGGCGATGGCGTAGCCGACCTTACCGATACCGACAATGATGATTTTCATTTCTGTGTTTCTCCTAAATTCTCTTCGGCTTCCGCCGTGTGCTGCTTACGCAGCACCATCAAAACGCTATTGAATTCCGCCCCCATGATCAGCATGACCGAGGCGAGATACAGCCACAAAAGCAATACGATCACCGCGCCGAGCGTGCCGTAAATGACGGAGTAGCGCGCGATGTTTTCAACATAATACGAAAAAAGGAATGACAATACGAGCCACATCACAAGCGAGAACACCGCGCCCGGCCAGATACGGTTCATCCGGTGCGACTCCTGCGCAAGGCCGTACATCATCGCGATGGGGAAGAATACGATGCCGCCGATGATAACAAAGCGCAGACTCGACCACAGGTGGATGAAGCCGTCGCTCAGCGTGATATAGGCCGACAGGTGGCTCGACACGTAGTTCAGCACCCGCCCGCCGACAACAGATAAACCGATGGAGAGCACGATCATCAGGATGAGACTCAGCGTGTAGAGCAGGAGCTTGAGCTGATAGCGCAGAAACTGCGTGGGCCGATGCTCACCGTAGGCCCGGCGGACCGAACCCATCAGAGAGCTTGCCGCACGGTACGGGAAATAGATGGAAAAAATCAGCGAGAACCACAAAAGCCGCGGGCTCGAATCGCGGCCGACGTAGATGAGGTACTGCTCGATGATGTCGAGCGCCTCCTGCGGGATGAATGCGCGAATTTCATACAGAAAGCCGCTGATATCCACGGACATGATGCCGACTAAGTTGCTCAAAAAGATCAAAAGCGGGAAAAGCGCAAACAAAAGGTAGTATGTGAGCGCCGCACTGTCGCGGCCGACATGATGATCGAAGTACCGCCTGACCATCAGGTAGATGCCTTTCAAAAAACGGTGCCGGTCAAGATACTGCTGCAAGGGCGATGCTCACCTCCTCAAAAGTCGATTTCTCTTCAATTTATATAGTATAGCAC
>OJKW01000179.1_pt1 | contig 61239 bp, 66 predicted proteins | sample 1596591 | NCBI WGS metagenome assembly OJKW01 (sample SAMEA4350166, study PRJEB24818) | metagenome | biome: human; feature: gut; material: faeces | place: Denmark | collected 2013-09 | reverse complement strand
CTATAGGCTTTTATAAATTCCATCGTGCAAGGCTCCCAGCCCCAGGCATGGTCTATCAGCAGCTCGGCGTTGATGCCGAACAACTGGTACAGCAGCTCCTCGTTCTTAACGGACTGCCTTGCGATGTCGCCCATCGTGTAGATGCCGTATTGCTCCAGCTTGTCGGCTATGCCTTTCCCCACACGCCAGAAATCCCTTAGCGGGCGGTGTGTCCACAGCTTCCTGCGGTAGGCCATCTCGTCCAGTTCCGCTATACGCACGCCGTCCTTGTCCGCCGGAATGTGCTTGGCCTCAATGTCCATAGCCACCTTGCATAGGTACAGGTTGGTGCCGATGCCCGCTGTCGCCGTGATACCTGTCTGCCGTAGCACATCGCCGATTATCCTTCTTGCCAATTCGTGCGCCGAGACTCCATAGGTGGGCAGATAGGCTGTTACGTCCATGAACACCTCGTCGATAGAATACACATGGATATCCTCCGGGGCGATATAGTTCAGATAGATTTGATAGATGCGTGTGCTGTGTTCTATGTAGTAGGCCATTCTGGGCGGGGCGGCGATATAGTCCACCTCCCAGTCCGGATGCGCTTTCAGTTCCATGTCCGATACCGATTTTCCTGTCAGCCGGTATCCGTTTGTCTTTCTTTTGCGCTCGGCATTGACTGCCCTTAATCTCTGCTCGACCTCGAACAGTCGGGCGCGTCCCGGGATGCCGTATGCTTTCAGGGAAGGGCTTACGGCAAGGCAGATTGTCTTTTCCGTCCGGCTTCTGTCGGCCACGACAAGGTTGGTCGTGAGCGGATCAAGCCCACGTTCCACGCATTCGACCGAGGCATAGAACGACTTCAGGTCGATGGCGATGTATGTCCTACCCGTATTCTGCATGTCCCTTCGTCCAATGGGTTATCGGTCTCTCCGGTAGTCTGACTCTCTGAAACCGCCCCACAGTCCCTTGAGGATTTTCCTGACCACCCAGAATACGGCTATTATTACCAAAATCTCCATAATCGAATGCTTTTATAACCATATAATTATGTGATTATATAGTTATGATTTTATATAATTACATATTATAATAATTCTATATTTATAACTCATTGATATTTTCTTCGTTCTCTTCAATGTAAGTCATTATGATGGCCGCTGCGAGAGACCTTAACGGAATGTTCCGTTTTGCATTGACGCGGATCAGTTCCAACCTTTTCTTGACCTCCTTGGGCAGCCAGACGGCATCCCCCTGTTCGCTCACGCCGGTATATTTGGCAAGGTTTTCTTCAAGGGCTTTCCTGCCTTTCCTGCGCCGCTTTCCCTCTTTCTGAATGTCCTGGACTTCACTTGCGCCCGTGCCAGGTTCCTTGACCTTGTCCGGTGCAGTAATTCCCCGTACAATCTCGTCCAGTCCCATATTTGCGAGCGGATTGTTTACTTCAGGTCTGATGTTCTTTGCCATAGCCTTTATTTTTTAAGTTCAAGTTCCTCGATGATTTTACTGAAAGCCGGTTCAAGCAGTTCCGTCTGGCTTTTCTCCAACGGGTACAGTGTGGAATACCGTTTAACGGCCACGCTCTGCTTCACCATCGGCGTAACGGTTCCGACCAGCCCGAGGAATCCGATTGTCTGTTCCCGTTGCCGTAACTCTTCAGACTTTCTTTCCGCCGCATTGATCCGGTTGGGAACGAAAATCAGGCTGGCAGACGAAATTGACTTCAATGCCTTGACGAATATGCCTGTGGCATCCACAGTGTCCGCATCGAACGATATGGGTATTATTGCCGTGTCCGCCGATTGGTAGATGTATGCCAGGTTGCGGTCATTCAGGTTTCCGGGACAGTCTATGAGAACGACGCCCGGTACTTCTTTCAGTTTCTCCATAACCTGCATAAGCCGCTTACGGTCGGATGCGTCCAGCATCTCCACGTTCCACGGGATCTGCGTGTCCGGAGCTGCGTCCTTTTCACGTTGCTGATGACGGAACAGCGATGCCTGCAGGTCTGCATCTATCACAAATGTGGGAAAGCCGTGTTCTATAAGATAGTCTGCAAACAAGGCGCAGAGGGTCGTCTTGCCAACGCCTCCTTTGATGTTGCTGAATATGACGATTTTGTTCTTCATTCTCGTGTTTTTATGTAAGACAATTCCATTTACAAAGATACGAAATAGACCGCATACCGCCAAGAAAAACGATATATAATTATATACTTATGATTTTATTTAATTATATATCTACATAGAACACTGCATAATGTATCTATCTGTATTTAAGAGAAAATGAAAATATGTTACTTAAATTGAATCACCCAAAATAAAGCATATATAAATCATATATTCTTATATAATTATATAGTTATATAGTTATATAGTTTGATGGTTACATAATTAACGATACTACATCTTATTTTGTGATTACCTTATCAATAATAAATGTTATGCCATTTTTGTACAAAAATAAATGTGTTCTTGTGTCAACTTATTTACATCACCTTTCCCAATATAAGGCAGGCATCGCCGTATCTTCTTGGCAGACCAGTCCCACCATTTCAGCGTTTCGAGTTTCCGTATCACTTCTTCATCGAAACGCTTCCTTATCGGTCGGGCAGGAACACCGCCGACTATCGTATAGGGCGGCACGTCTTTCGTAACAACGGCACGGGCGGCTATGATTGCCCCGTTGCCGATGTGAACGCCAGCCATAATCACCGCTTCGTAGCCTATCCATACATCGTTGCCTATCACGATGTCGCCTTTGTTGTCCCAAGCCGTTGCCACGTCCGATTTTTCCAAATCCCAATCCTCATAAAAGAGCGGGAAGGTGTAGGTGGATAGGGATTTCAAGGCATGGTTGGCACAGTTGAACAGGAATTTCGCACCGCAGGCAATGGAACAGAACTTGCCGATTATCAGCCGCTCGTGGTTTATCGGGTAATGGTAAAGCACATTGTTCCGCTCGAAAAGCAACGGGTCGGACACGAAATCATTGTAGATGGTATGGTCGCCCACTTCGATAGACGGGTCTTTCACAACTGCATTCAGGTACACGGTCTGCGTGTCGCCTGTGCGTGGATATATCTTTTTCATCATGACATTCAGTTTTAATAGTGTTTATATTTCAGATAAATGACAGATAACAAGCCAAGTAATATCACATACAGATATTCTGCCGTCCAATAAACGGACAGTGAAGTACTGAAACCGCATATGCTCCACAAATAAATCTGATAAGCCGCGATGGTTATCAACTGGAAAATAAAAGTCATGCGTGTCGCCCCTGTACCTGTTACGCCGTTCATATAGACATAACCGGGCAAGGCAAAGACATAATTCAGCAGCATAACCACAAAGGGCAGATGGGTAATTTGCATCAGAAACGTACTTTCCGTATAGATGCCAATAATCGGACGGTAGAAAATCAGAGCAAGGATGACCAGAGGAAAACCGATAGCATATCCCAAACGAATAACTCTGTTGCATAGCGGAATTACCTGTTCCTTTTGTCCGGCACCCAACAAATTGCTCACAAGCGAACCAGTAGTAGCCGCAAACGAATTGACAATGACGAAGAACAGCGTCGAGACACTTCGTATGACATTGGTAGCTGCCAGTTCCATTTCTCCCAAATGCTCGATAGCAACGAAGAAGGCAAGCCACGATGCCACTCCGATGAACGAATGGAACATACTCCAAACAGACACCCGGCAGACATGAAACAGTACAGCTTTGTCGAAGCTCCAAGACAAGCCATAAAACCGTTTATCCATTTTACGTAAAGCGTGAATTGCCAGTACCGCCAGCGAACACGCTTCGGCAAAAGATGATGCGATGGCTGCACCTGTTATCCCCATGTTCCAATGGAATATGAGCAGCCAGTTGCCCGGAATGTTCACCAATACGGCAGTCAGAGCTGCTACGTTTAAGGCTTTTGTACGGGTAATGCCGACCAAGAAAGAGCGCAGGGCAAGGAACGGAAAAGAGAACAACAGTCCCCAAATTCGCCCGTCCAAATAATCAATCACGGCATGATAGACTTCCGCAGAAGTAATCAGCCTACTTAGAATAATCGGAGAAAACAGTTTGGAGAACAGACACAAAAAGACAGCAAGTCCCAACAGGAAAAACAATCCTTGAAAGAATGTTTTTCCTGTTTCGGAATAGTGCTGCTCACCGTTGCGCCGTGCAATAACAACCTGTAAGCCCAAACTGAAACCGAAGCCGAGCATATAGATAGCCAGATACCAAATCCCGGCAAGGGCGGATGCTCCCAATTCTATTTCTCCCACATGCCCCAAGAAAATGGCATCGGTGATATTGATAAGTTGCTCGATAAGGATGCTCATCATCACAGGGAAGTTGATGAGCCAAATATTCTTATATGTATAGTTCATTGTTCAACTTGATATGATGCAACAAGTCCTGCTGCACAAAGCGGCATGACACATCGCATGATTATGAATTTGGAATAATGGCAAAACAAGAAAGGACAAACCGGTTATAAGTCTGTCCGTTGCCGAATAGCTATGACTAAATGCTATCCGTTAAGCGCAGCTATATGCACACTTGCCATTTCATATTGGTTGAACAATTCTATTTTTTCTGTCAGTTCCGCAAAGATAGCATTTGTTTTTGATTATACCTCCAAGTTTCCAGTTTCTTTTTGTAGGATTTCCAACATTTCCCTCAATTTGACTTCGCTTTTTGGGGGATATGCACATTCCGGGTATTCACATCTTGTTTTTAATCCACTTATAAATTCTGGGTGTTACGATTTGCATCAGGCAAAGATTGGCAATACAAATAACCAGGCTTAAAACACCTAACAAAACGTTTTCTACATTGGAATATTGCTCTTGACCAGCACTTATTGCCATGACGCAATAAGGCAAACATAACACGGTGCTGACAATGGCAGGAATATATTTGCGAATGATAAAGAATTGTATAATGTGGGCAACGAAATGCAAACTGAAAGCCAGTAAACAAATATACCAGAACAACATGTTTCCTGTAATGATTGTAGCCATAGTACAAGCACTTACAATAACAAACTCCTCACATACGGCAATGCCGAATGCAGGACTTTGTAGAAAAGACAATTTTGATCGTAATGCGGGAAACCTTCGGGATAATTCTTTTTCATTCTTTTCAATCCATGCAGGCAGCATAACCATTTCCTCAAACTCATGGAGCATAAACAGGATAGGGAGCAAATATATCAATATTAAAGTCATTCCATTCTATATTTTCGTTTCAAATTCAGCAAAATCAGTGTTGCTTGCTTCAATCCGCATCTTGCAATGTTGGCTTCCGCGTAAAATGGATTCACAAATGGTTACTTGGAATGTCCTGTCTTTCCACAACGACTGCAAGACATAAATGATGCTCTGCCTTGAGCATTCACAGAGCAGAGGTGTAGAGACATAGCCCCGCTTGTGCAGTTCACATGTACATTCCAGAAAATACAGGTTATAAACAGCGTCTTTCTCTACCGTTTCACATCTTACGCCGGTCTGTTCATCGGCTATGGCGAAAAACCGGTCAAGGTCTCCGGCCGCCTGTTCAAACAGGTCTTTATAAACCTGAAGTGTACCGCACTGCACGCAGTTTCTACCGCACTCGCGGAAGAAAGTCTCTCTTTGCTCTTCCGACAGTTTGGCGATTCCATCCTCAAAACCTTTGAACCAATTCGATAATTCCATAAAATTGATATTTTAGGTAATCAAACTATTATCTTTCTTTTGATATATAAACAGGGTAATCGTCTTTAGACAAACTTTTCACCAACGTGTCTGGATTTACATCCCAAAGCGTAGGAAGATACTCAAACACGGCTTTCCCCTTATCAAGATGGAAACGGACTTTGGCATCGAACGCAGCAGGCTTATAATTGCCATCTCCTATGGGGCTGTCTCTATACAACAACTGGTTTTCTTGCCATTTCAGCTCTTTGCCGTCAAAGTTCACATCGAATATTCCGCATACCACGGCTTCCATCGTCTGATTTTTAACTGTCGTTGAGATACAGCGCATATAGCCGGTAAGCTGACCGGTGCTTTTCCGCATGGCCAGTTCATAACAGAACACGCTCGTCCCGGTGTAATCCTTGGCAATGGTCATTCTTGAGCCTTTCCCATCTATATTATAAATCAGTTCATGCGTGACTGTAGTCATATTGAAGCCAAAGCCGTTTTCGGTTTTTGCCAAATCGGAAAACACTATCTTGTCGCTATACACGCCTTCTAACTTTCCGTTGTCAAGTTGATAGACTACATCATCCGTAAACAAATTCTTGCCAATGATATTTTCCTTCAGGAATTGAATTATTTCGTCTTTCATATCTATTTCTTTTTAAGCGAATCTGTATTTCTTCGTCACGATTGGCGACAACAGCGTAGTCGCCAGAACCAACAACCACAAATTGCCGGACAACAGATTATAAGCGGCTAAAAGTTCCGAAACGGTACTGCCTCCCGCCAGTCCTGCGGCAAATTCAAAAGCAATCGTCAACAATGCCCAGCCTATCCCAATCAACCAGCCATCTTTGGAGGTAAAGGCTTTTATCGTTCGGGGAAGCAGCAGCCAAGTTATCAGGAAAATACACACGCTTAATATGATTCCGCTGACAGGCAATGCCCATTCTTCTCCGATGGTCTTCGCTAATACATATTCCCGCAGCCCGCCATTGAGAATGGCTACGGGAATAAAACAGAGCCAGACGGGAAGAGATTTTAGGACGTTCATATTCTTTTATTATTTTCCCATTCCTCCTTCGTCATCCGCATGAAATGCTCCGTGCGGACATCGCCAAGCGGGGAGGTCTTGCCTTCTTCCGTATGATGGAAACGGAAACCGCATTTCTCCATCACCCGGCAGGATTTCGTATTGCCGTCATAATACCCGCACCAGACGGCGGTCATTCCCAAATCCTCAAAACACCTTCGCAGCAAGCAACGCACGGCTTCGGGTATCAGTCCTTGCCCCCAATACGGCACACCTATCCAATAGCCTATTTCCGCCTCACCCGTCTGCATTTCAGCACTGTGCAAACCGTCTCCGAACATGATTCCCACACTGCCTACCGGCTCGTCCGTCGCTTTCAATACCACCGCATACGTTTCGGGAGCGGCAAATACCGTGCGAATTATTTCCAAACTGTCCGCTACCGAAATATGAGGAGGCCAACCCGCAACAGGACCGATTGCCGGGTCTTTGGCATATTTGTACAAGGCCTCCGCATCCGATTCCCGCCAAGGGCGCAATACAAGCCGTTCTGTAATTATCTCTTTATTCATATCTCAAGTGTACTTGATAGTCCGAGTTTTGTGTCACTCTGTTTCGTCCATTCCCTTCTTGCGCCTCGGCCCTTTGGTCCGGCCTCTGTTCAAATCGACATTGTATTTGTTCAGAATGCGGAATATTGAGCTTTTGCTGCTGAATCCACTTACATTGGCAATGTCATCTATAGAATAGCCGCTGTTATACATGTCCACGATGCTCCTTTCCCGTTCAGTCCTGGATAAGTTTTTCCCCGTCTTGGCCGGCGACTTGATATTTTTCTGGAACAGCATGACATGGCTGGATGACTTACGCAATGCGGCGATTTCTTCTGGAAGGGCTCCCACCATTTCAAGAACATCGGCAGCAGTAGTTTCCTTGAACAGCTCGTTATGGCTGTCAATCCTGTCTTGGATGGAAATCAGGCGCACGACCTTTATCCGGCACATTTCGATGCAGACCGACAGTTCCCGTACCCCACGAACTGCATTGCTGAACTTGGAAACCACAAGCACGTCGCCCCTGTAAAGGGCGTTCATAAGTTGTTTCCACTGGGGACGCATCACTTCATGATCAGTCTCTTCCTCAATAATTTGTTCACACCCGAAATTCAGCATCCATTCCTTGTCCGCCTCGTAAGTGTCATAGTGATTAGCCTTGAATATGTATCCTACTTTTGCCATTTTTCGTATGCCTTAAAATTTGCCCGCAACAAAGATAACAGTTTTTTCTGTATGAAATCATACTCTATCGAATTAGTTTGAAAAATCATATTCAAAACTTGCTTTTTCTTTCACTTGTTTTCATTGTAAATCATACTGTTAAGTATGAAATTAAAATGTCGTCAAAATCTGATTTTTAATGGTGGAAAGTAGGAAATATTATATAGATTTGCGCCGTTTTTAAGATGAAATCACAGTATGGCATTTATAAAATCATATTCAAAATCAAGGTCGCTTTTGACCGGGATGATTGCCGTTTCGGTGGTCATGTTCCTGTCCGCAGGATGTACCGGAAAAACCGGCAGCGGACATCCGGAAATGGCGGATGACCCGGTCGGAGTTTACGGGAATTATCTGTCCGAAGTCCGGAAACTGGACGATCTTTCGACGAAGGAACTGGCGGTACATATAAACCGCTGGCGTGCAGCCAGAGACTCAGCCTTTTCTCATGCGATACGGGACACCTCCGGCAATCCTCATTCAGCCCTGTACGGCAGGTGCGAAAGGATTCACGATTCGCTTCGCACGGAGTTCATCCGTCTGGCACGATCCGTCAGCCGCACCTGTCAGGACGTGTTTGTCCTCAAGGAACTTACCTCTCCTTATTATGGGGACAAGGACTTGAAGGTCGCAGCCGATAACGCAAGGCCGTTTTTCAGCTCGCTTGACAGCACTCCGCCCCTTGATTCAGACCGCAACAATATTCTTTCAGCATACCGATGGTTGCTTGCCCGGACATTGCAGGACGGGATACATGACCTTACAGGCCTGAAATCTTTCATCAGGAATGAGGATGCGGTGTTCCGAACCTTCCTAACTCACCTTAACGGTCTGGCCGGAGAGGATATGTCGGACATATCCAAGGATACGGAGCAGTGCTGCTCCCGTGTTTTCATTGCAGCGGAAAACGAGGAGATTTCCTACCGGGATGCGATGATATACATGGCTATGCGTACCAACCGCCGCCTTATACAGAATGCGGCAGTGTGCCTCAAGGATATCCGGGAGGACAGGATAAAGTCCAAGTCCCAGGCGTGGGGCTATGCGTGCATGATGCTACAGCCCTACATCTCGATGGACGGCATTTGTGCGGTTTTGCTCTCCGATGCGGAGAAAGAGGAGCTGCGCAGAATCGCAGAACAGACGCCTGCGGCATTCGCAAGGTTGGGAGATGTCCTGCAGTCCGACATGGAGAATCCGGACGAGTTGCCGGCCACGCTGATGGAAATTTATATCCAAAGATTGTAAACGACACACAAATAGACATGATTATGCTACGACATTTCCTGAACGATTTCCTTTCTTTCGTCCCGTTACAGCTGCCGCAGCTTCTTGATGTGACGACAATGGAAGAACCGCAGTTCTATGGCGATTATGTACTGCTCACATTTCCTCTGCACGACACCTACGAGCTGGAAGAGGTCATGGACATGTTCGAGGACGACATGGAACTGATAACACTGTACCATCACATACCTATGCGGACGGAACCATACGGTCACAGCACTTGCGCCTATTCCAATCCTGCCTTCGGGCAGATGTTCAAGATGAACGCGAAGACGGATGCCGACGGCAGAGTCAGCTGTATCCTCGCCACGATTTACGATTCGCTGGAGCTGATGTACGGCGACCTCTGCATCGATCTCGACCTGCACTCCAAGAGCGGCATAATGAAGTACAAGAGGAACAAGGACGATGTCCTGATGGATTTCATATAATTCCCGGCTATGCGAAACACTCTCTACCGGCAGATGGTCTATTGGATCAGGGCTAACAGGACATGGATTGAGGTCGTCGATGACAATCTTTTCAAGGAGCATATCATCGCACGACCTGACAGGACAGACTACCTTGTTTCACGAACGCTGGTGCTGCGGGCTTACAAGCCGCGCGGAGCTTGCACCGAAGGCACGGCATGGAACATCCCCGAGCACGATCTGGACAGGGCGTTGGCCACGCTGCGCAGGCAGGACAGGCAGTTCCGCCAGCGGATTAAGAAGGCGGCCATGTATCTCACGGCAAAGGATGCGGAAGCTATAATCGCTCTTGCCACGCACGGCATTGTCCGTTTAGAGTTACTTGAACAGCCCATACACATGACTTCAACCCCATATAGCCTATGACTTGGATTGTATTGCAGTTCGTATTCCTTTTGCTGCCAGTCTTTCTGCCGATGGTGTTGTACAGGAGCCGCCGCCCCTTCATGGCAGCATTTTACCGTGCCATGACAGGCAATGCCAAGGCCCGCAAACTCTACACGCAGGTGCTTGTGGTTCTGCTGCTCCTTTTCCACTATGTCTATACGACCGGACATCCCGGACAGTTCGGGACGGTGTTGTCCACCATAGTATCTGCCATGTTGTTCTCTCCAAGGAGGACAGAACGATGGCTCCGCAAGCTACTTGATCGTCCAAGGTCATTTGTCTTCTGCGGCATCATGGCATTAGCTATATGTGCCGTGCCTCAGTTGTTCACTCTTTCAGTCACCATTTCGTATATCCTTCTGGCTGCCCTGTTCTATCCCTCCGGCAAGATACTGTCCGAATGGGAGGACAAAGACAGGCGGTTTTACCTGTCGGAGTATCCGGATACGATGTCCGACTGCTACCATTGCAATCATCACGCGAGGCTGCCATGATAATGCGGACAGAAGCGGCCTTATTTAATCCGCATATTAGTCAATCATAAAAAACAGAATGAAGATGAAAAATAAAGAAGAAATGACCGTTACCATATCGGCGAGTACCGGACTGTTCGACTTCCTCAAAGAGAAGGTCGGCGACCGAAAGACAAGGACGGAAGCCTATTGCGACTTGTTGGACAAATCACTGGCAGGCTTCGTCTCTCCATTTTTAAGGAAACAGGATTTTCAACTCCAGCAGGGCCAGTGCCATGTGACCGTTTCAGACCTCGCTGCCGAATGGCACTGGCACAGGGCGACTGTTCGCTCCTTTCTGGAAACGCTGGAATCGTTAGGGCAACTGGAAAGGACAAGGTTGCCGAAAAGCATGGTCATTACCATGCGCCTGCATGATGGCAACCATGTGACGCCTGACATTGCACAAGGAAAAACAGGCATTGTCCGTCATCTGAACGGAATCCTGTCCGGATGGGTAAACGGCAGCATCACTTCCGATGATGCCGGTATTGCGTGCGGGAAGGTTGTACACAAGGCTATCACCGATGCCGGACTTAAGGACGAACTGCCGGAAGACGACTGCCATGTCACCTTGATGAAGTTGTCGGAGAGAATGGACAAACGGGTATTGGAAATCCGGAATACCGCCATAGAGTGCATCGTCCTTGCCGCCATGCGGAAGGTGCTGTGCCGGGCAAAGCCGGACGAAAGAATGGAACTCACGGAATACCTGTGCTGTGACCTGGAGGGAAGATGGCCGTCGCTTATAGACCTGTCAGAGGAGCTGGCGGAGCATGTCATCAACCTCTCCAAGGACAAGGACATCGACTACGACGATGACCGTCAGGTGCTCCTTAACAACCTTCACGACCCGTTCATGTCGGTTGCTGCGAAAGCATTGGTAAAATCCGCAGATGCGGACTGCTGAAAACCTATTGTATAACCACGGATAATCCGACCGATAACCGGCGCAGCCGTCCTGCCGTTTATAACAGGCATCCGGGCTTGCCCGTCTGCCACCGAACAAAGGGAGAGGGAGCCTAATACCCCAAATGACTACGTCTTTGGGAGCGGTGTCCGATCGGGCAGCAAGCTGGGACACGAAGGATTGTCCGAAACAATACAGAAAAAGTATGGCAAATGCAAAACAGGTTCTCGACATTCGGGTTTCCAAAGGCATCACTACCGCCCAAAGCAATGAACATCTGCGCAACCGCAGTGAGAAGGCAGCGGAATATGCCATGAAGAAAGGCAACTACGACCCGACAAGGGAACATCTGAACTTCGAGATAGTGAACGGCGGAAAAGTACGCCCTGTGGACAAAAGCCGGAGCATTCCGGAACGCATGGCAGACAATCTCCGTCAGCGTGGTATTAAAGACCCTAACGAGGGATTGTTGGAACCCAAATACAGGACGGTGGTCAACATCATTCTCGGCGGCTCCCGTGAGTTGATGCGTCAGCTCGCCTTCGGCAAGCAGGAGGTGGATTTCGAGCAGGGCGCGGACAACAGCCGCATAGTGCGGAAGCCGGAAATAGAACTGTGGGCGAAGGATGCCTATAGGTTCATCTCTCACAAATTCGGAGAGCAGAATATCGCAGCTTTCGTTGCACATCTTGACGAGCAGAACCCGCACATACATTGTACGCTTCTGCCGATAAGAGACGGCAAGTTTGCATACAAGGAGATTTTTGCCGGAAAGGACAAATACGAGTACAGCGCAAGGATGAAGCAGCTGCACAGCGACTTTGCCGAGGTGAACAGAAAATGGGGGCTTTCCAGAGGAAGCAGTGTCTCTGAGACCGGCGCCCGCCACAGGACGACCGAGGAGTACCGTCGCATGCTGTCGGAGGAATGTACGGACATTGAGGAACAGATAGCCAGGCATAAAGAGGTGCTTTCCGCACTTCGTTCGGACATAAGGCTGGCAGAACGCAGGGTCAAGGGCTTGGGCTCTATGGTAGAAAATCTCCAGAAGAAGCAGGCGGAAAAGGAAGCAAGGCTGGCGGTTCTTGAAAAAGAGTTGACGGAACATAAAGGCGATGCAGCCGCCATATCCGCCGAGACGGACAAACTGAAAAAGGAGCTTGCCTTTATCCAGCTCAAACTGGCAGACAAGCAGGAGAAATTGCAGACGGCTGACCGACAGCTGACCGATCTTAAGGAGAATATGGATGCCGTTCAGGAACGGACGGAACACCTCAAGGAGGAAGCCTACAAATACTCCCGTGATGTCCATTCCAAAGTGGACAGCCTGCTCAAGGATGCAATGCTGGAGAATATGGTGAATGAGTTCCGTGACCTATCGGCACGGATGACCATACCGGAACGGCAGATGTTTGACGGCTCGCTTGTCCAGTCCATAGCGGAGCAAGGGAAAGAGGTCATGCACTGTGCCACCCTGTTGTTTTTGGGTATGGTCGATGACGCCACCACCTTTGCCGAAACGCATGGCGGAGGCGGAAGCAAGAGCGACCTCAAATGGGGACGGGACGAAGACGAGGACAACCGTGCATGGGCACTCCGCTGCATGAGGATGGCGAATCGTATGATGAAGCCTGCAATCGGCAGGAAACCCAAACGCTAACCGGCAGCTTTGTCCCATAATTCAAAAGAATCATCCAATAAAGTATCAGATTATGACGAAACATATCATTTTATTTTTTGCAGCAATATGTTCGCTGCAAACTTACGCAAATGCGACACCGTCGGACAAGGATACTGTCCGGTATGAAGGCTTCAGCTGCCATACCGAAATGCTCCGACCGATGCAGCCCTCTTATCTTGACGGAGTGGTAGTTCCGATGCGCAGGAGTGGCAACTGGTTTGTCAGCCTGGCAGGAGGGGCATCGGCTTTTCTCGGCACGCCGCTCGGCTGTGAAGACCTCTTCGGGCGGCTCAAGCCCTCGTATAGTATTGCTTTTGGCAAGTGGTTCACTCCGTCAATCGGGGCCCGCATCAATTATAGTGGTCTGCATTTCAAGGACTGCCAACTGTCCACACGGGAATATCACCATGTCCATGCGGATCTGATGTGGAATCTGCTTGGAAGCAGGTACGCAAAACAGGACAAGGTTCGCTGGAGCCTTTCACCGTATGCGGGTCTCGGACTGCTGCACAATGCGGACAACGGACACAACCCTCTCGCCATATCATACGGCATACAGGGTCAGTACCGAATATCCAAGAGGGTAAGCGTCCTGATGGAACTTTCCGGGACGACCTCATTCCAGGATTTCGACGGATACGGAAAAGCGAACCGTCTCGGGGACCACATGCTCTCGCTGACGGCGGGATTCTCTTTCAGCATCGGCAAGGTCGGCTGGAAACGTGCCGTTGACCCCCGCCCGTATGAACGGCGCAATGAGTGGCTGACCGGCTATGCAAACTCCCTGTCTGAACAGAAGCGGCAATATGCCGGAAAGCTGGACAAGGAAAGGAGAACTTTGGACGAACTGAAGAAGATTTTCGAAATCGAAGGACTGCTCGATACTTACGGACACCTGTTCGATGACAAGGATGACGATGAGCGGAAGTTTCCCGTAAACAACTACAGCGGATTGAACTCCCTGCGGGCCCGGTTGAAGAACCGTCATTGGGACGGCAATTCGCCTCTTATAACCGAAACGGACTCGGACAGCATTCAGGGCGTGAAGACGGACAGCATCTACAAATCCGCACATGACAGCGTGAGCGGAGCACGAAATGAGGCAGTCAATCATTCAGACACCATTTCTGCGGCCGGTTATTTCGCCCTCATGCAGCATGGGGAAGAATGTATTGGCTCTCCGGTCTATTTCTTCTTCGACCTTAACACTGCCCATCTTACGGACACCTTGCAAAAGGTCAATCTCGATGCGCTCGCTCATGTGGCCAAGAAATACGGATTGTCCGTAAAAGTTACGGGAGCGGCGGACAGTGCAACCGGTACAACTTCCATAAACAATACGTTGAGTGCCGCCAGAGCAGATTATATTGCAGGCGAACTCGTCAAGCGGGGCTTACTGGCAGAAAGCATTACCAGGATATACGAAGGCGGCATCGCCGACTATGTTCCTGACGAGGCCAACCGGCACACGAAAGTTATGCTTTTTATAAAGCCGTGATTCAGCCCACTTTTTTGTCAGTTATAAATGTTTAACATCAGGAACAGGCTGTCTCAAAGTATAATTTGACTATCTGTATGACACATGAAAGTTGATTTATATTTTGAGACGCCTATTCAAATGGTCATTCAATTTCTGATTCGTCGGGGTTAATACCTTGTAACATAAACTCATGCTCAATATCTCCAATGAATTTAGATACTTTTTCAGCTAATTCAAGAACATCTTCTTTGCTTATATCTTGGAGGTTCCCATCTTTATCTTTCCCATTCCGATGTACTATATCATGGCGTATGCCTATACATTTCATCAAATCTGATATTACGATTTTTTCTCCCAGATTTATTCCAAGAACGGAATTATAGATATTTTTAACGCGTGGAAGATTATGATATATAATCTCGCGCAAAGTCTTTATTATCCTGGAATCTAAATTCTCCAAATGCTTAAAAATATCCGAAACCGCTATCTTTTCATCTTTATAATCCTTGAACTCCTCGACAAATTTTCGTTTTGTATCTTCAGATGACAACACTTTTTGAATTAGACGGTCACTTAAATATGCTTCCATACTGCTGATTACATTCGCATACAAAGTGCGGTATAACAGTTTGCGTGACCTTTCATCCAACACATCAATTTTGTCTAATACTTCAATGGTATCTTTGACATGTTCATCGATGAATGTCGATTTATATTCCTCGTAGTCATCTTCATTATCGGGAAATTCTTCTTCTACAGACAGACCATCTTCAACATCCGTAATTTCTCCATCGCCACCATACATTCCGTTGTTTAGAGTTATTTCAAACAGGTGTTCACAATTAGGACATTCATGCTCGTAATCTTCGCTATTACAACTATCGCTATGGTTTTCTGCTGTAAAATCTGGCACGGGAACATACAATGCGTCAGTCTCATTATCATGTCCACATTCCGGACACTTAAATCGTAATACTACGAAATTTGCTATCGGATTAAATTCAAAAGAAGCCATATATAAATTTGATATTTTTAAGCACTCCAAAGCCTCCTATTGAAGCTGTAATTTCTGTATTTCATTCAAGTAGAAAAAAGCCTCAGTATTCGTTTTCTTCAGCTTATTGAGTTTTGTTGGCATAGGAGATTGAATGACAGCATCAGCCAACATACTGGATTTTCCAGGATTATAGTGTTTGATTTCCGTTATACCTTTTTCGATAAGTTTTGACAGATAGGCTGCTTTGGCGGCATTGGTTATCGCACTTTCGATACTATACACCTCGCTGTGTATAAATCCTCTCACCCTTTTGATGCCATCCTGTAGTAGATCAAACTCGTCCGGTCTGTATTGGCCTCTCTGCATAATACAGAATGCAGTATCATAGATGTCGCTTAAAACAGCATGCAGGTCACTTGTGTCACCTTTCCTGTATTGTAATTCCGTAGAAGCAAATCTCTGGAATGTTTCCATTGTAACCGTCAGATCGGATATGCTGTCAAACAATGTGGCGATGTCGAACAACTGTTTGCATATTTCCATTGAACAGTTTTTGTCTCCCTTGAAAAATGGAATCCCCGTCGTATGCGGAGCAAAGGCCGTGAGTTTATCACCTAACAAGTCTTCCTTGCTGGGCAGTTTTACCATGACTGGTTCTCCTTGTTGTTTCAGAAAACGGCTCTGGATAGGTGCTTCTATCACTTTGACATAATGGGTTTCCTCAAACAATACATCCAACAGGATTTTGTCCTGTTTACCCCCTGCCGGATAAGACACTTCATAGAAAAACTTGGCATGTTGTTTCGGGACATCCGTGCGGGATATGCGTTGTACCAATTCCACATTGCCGAACCCGTATTCAGCGGAATATTTTTCAAGATAATCCTCTATCCGGGACCCGGGAGGGCAGATTATATCAATGTCTATCGAGAGTCGCCGGCTGCTGTCGAAATGGAGCAAGAGAGAAGAGCCGCCCTTGAACAGGAACGGACATCCTGAGCGGACAAGGGCTTCCAACAGGGAGAAGGCCCTGATTGTTTTTTCCACAAGTGCAATATCTCGTATATTATTCTCATTGGCAACGGTTTCTATCCATGCCAGTGTTCTACTTTCCGGATGTATCATATTCTATTTTTATATTTTTCAAGATTCTTTCTACCTTATCTTTTCTATTCCGTCTGGATGCGTAGCGCAAGAGACGGTTTTCATTAATGGAATAACTGGAGAAAGCATTGGCGTATATTGTGTGCAGCTCATTACCTTGCATGAATACCAGTTCCTTGTCGCTTACGGCATCCACCAGCATCTTCTCCATCATAGGTACGGGACATCCGTCAACTTCTGTTATTGGGGCTTCCCTTATCAATGGCCTCACAATGATTGTCTCATCGTTTGTAATATACCTGACACATTCCTGTTTTGTGGGATTGAGAAGAATCGGCAGGTTTATGCCAAGCCCTTGTAACGACTGGAAGACAGCCTCCATTGCCACTCTTTCCACATCAACAAACATGATCCTGGATGCAGGCACATGCTGCATCAGCGGAGTAAGCGCAGATGATTTCCATATACAGTAATCTATAAACGGATAGTATTCCCTTATATGATGGTTGAGATTACGTTCTGCTTCGTCGGGACTATAAACAAACACTCTTCTTTGTTCATTCAGAACATGATATGTCCCATGAGAAACTCTTGCAATCTGTTGATTGGCGACCATGCGGTTTAAAATGACAACAAGAGACTTGTCAGACACGCCATTCGTACCTGAGCACAATGCTTTCATGAGATCACGTCTTGTGAAAAGACCGCCCGTCTTCATTGCATAGTCCAATATTTGATTTGCTATGGTCATCTCAGTTATCTGTATTCCGCTACAAATATATAACAAAATCGGCAAACACAAATGCAATTTGCCAAAATTGTTATATTTATTTCAGAAAAACCTGCCTTATATAAGAATAACAATAGTGGCAAATCTATCAAATATTTGCCACTATTGTTAATGTTTTCTGTCGTTATAATAGTCTCTTTGCTCATACTCCGGCTGCCTGTCAGTCCTGCTTTCCCGTGCAAAGGTACTGTGGCGGGCGAATGTCAAGTACCGCCATGCTAACTGGCCGGCGTATCGGATGACAACTTTCCGCAAATCGCAGATTTGGGTATTTCATCGGCTACTCTGTGCCGTTCACTTGCCTTATTGCCCTTGATCCGCAGTCTTTCCATGCACGAAAATCAATTCCCGACACGGAAGCCGGAAGAGCTTCAAGAAGAGGGAAAAGAAAAATGAAGTTCAACCAATAAAATTTGTGATTATGCCAAACTGGTGTTCAACAGCGTATGCAATAGAGGGCGACGCGAAGGAAATCAAGAGCCTCTATGAGTTAATGAAAAGACTGGAAGACATGGAAAAACCTTCAGTGGAAAACGGCTTTGGGACTACATGGCTGGGATGCCTTGTGGATGCCTTGGGCAAAGACTGGCACAACGTACATTGCCGTGGCTCGTGGAGTTGTCTCGAACTGGAAGATGATGTGCTGAAATTCTCAACGGAAACGGCATGGTCTCCGTGTAATGAGACATTTGACCTTGTACTGGAGAAATATCCATCACTCCGATATTATTTTCAGGCAGAAGAGCCGGGCATCGGAATATATGAGACCAACGATGAAGACGGAACATATTTCAGCGACAGATATTTCTTGGATGCCTGCACACCCGATGAAGAATATATCAGTGAATATTTCGAGGAACTGGAAGATGCGTTCCAATGGCTTGAAGAAAAAGCCGGGAAGCCCGTCAGGTCTGTGGAGGATGTCGAAGCTCTTGCCGCTGAATGGGAAGAACAAAATGAGGACGCTTTTTGCTATCTGCACGAGTTTGATGTGGTAAGTTGACCAGCAAAAAGTATCCAATCACCCGAATGGCATGGCTGTTCGGGTGATTATTATGTTTCCACACGCCTTTCCTGACTCCTATAACCAGTTTTAAGAAATGTCATAAAGACAAGCGGCCTCTTATATTTTCCGACGACCTGCCTGCTTTTATACCCTGCGAGTCCCATCCATTTATATCTGTCCCATTTCCTCGTCCCCAGCCGTCGGCACTCCTTGCCGGGATTGATTTCCCATGCGAAAGTACAGCGGCAGTCCGGATGTCAAGCATCGCTGTGCTGACATGCCTCAGAATTTGGCGGCAGCCTTCTACAAATCCGAGATTTGGGTATTCCGCTAAATTCCTCCATGTCCTGCTTGCCGTTCCGCCCTTCTCCCGCTGTGTCACTTGCATGTAAAATCTGATTCCCGACAAGGAAGCCGAAAGAGCTTCAAGAAAAGGGAAAAGAAAAAACAAAGTTAAACCAATAAAATTAAAGATTATGCACAGCAAAATTTTTCAAATTACAACGACAAAGGTGGACAAGGAATGCTATCTGAACGAGGACACGCTTATGCAGGGCGATAACAGTTATTTTGACTATTGCAGCGAAATTGGCGAGAGGGAGCGCAAGTACCACATTGACATATTGGTAAACCATATTCTGCCCAAAGGGATGTTCGAGCTTGTCGATGAAGATACAATCCGCTACATCGGAGGGGCGGAAAAGTGGAAGGAGGATTTTGTGGCAGGTTTGCGCAGCAGGATGGAAGCCGTTACTCCTGACACGATACTGGATTGTGTCGGCTCGGTCTATCAGCTTGAAAAATACCTGAAGAACCCGCTTGGAGCAGCTTATTGGTTTTACACAGATGCGGATGGTACGCAATCCTATGCCGAACAGTCTTACGAGTTCATGCGCGAGATTTGTGGATATGAACCCGGCACGCTGCTCTACATCGGAGGTGTCATAGATTATCACTTTTAAGAGCGGAAGCCATGCACAGCAAGATTTTCCAAATCACTACCAAACGGCTGGAGAAAAATCGCTTTCTCAATGAATTTACGCTTGAACAAGGTCAGTTCTGCGTTTACGATTACTGTAAATGGATAAGTCAGACGGAACGGGAAATACAAATTGACAATCTGGTCATGTATGCTCTGCCAAAAGGTATGTTCAGACGCATATCTGAAGATGAAATCATGTATAACGGAGGAATAGAGCAATGGTCGAAGGAATTTGCGGATAGGATAAAAGAAACGGTGACAAAAATAACCGCTGAAAATGTCATAGACCCGTGTTGCCCGGCGGTTGCAGAACTTATTCACCTGATAAATAATCCTCTGGATACGGATTATAATTTCTATCTGCATGAAGACTGTAAAGAGCCTTACGCAGTAGAGTCCCTTGAGTTTATGCAGTTTGTATCACAACTCGAGCCGGGAACAATCCTCTACATTGGAGGTGTCATCGATTATCATTTCTAACTCTGAATTTTAAGATTATGGACGAAAAGGAAAGACATCGTTTGAAACAGGAACTCCGGAGGGGACTTTCTGAATTGAGAAACCGCTTTGACGAACTGCACAAAGACCTCGAATGGGCAGAAATGACAGAGTGTTATCCTAAAGCGTCAGCCGTATATCGGATGATTGAACGGCTGGAAGAAATTATAAGGAAAATATAATTCGTTTATTGACAACAATCATCCATCACCAACGGACAAGAGCCGTGCCGGTGATGGATGATATTCAGGAAAATACTGATATGAGAACAAAGACAATATACAGACGGGACGGCGAAAGAATCGGCATAGGCCGTTTCCCGAATTTCCACAAGTCCGGGAGCATTGCAGGAATGAAAAGACTGTACTACGGAAAGAATGCCCTGCTGGTACGCTGCGGCAGTTGGATTTACAATGTATCGGATGAACCGCGTATTTACCACAATTTAGCGCATTGAATTATGGACAAGAAATTTTATGACGAAAATCAAAGAGACAGCTACATCAGACGACTTTGCCGGAACATAGTGAACGACCGCTTCGACTGGCGCAGATACTGCACGCCGCAGACCTATTTCGGTATCGGGATATGCGTTACTCCTCTGTTTTGCTCCTACGGCCAGATAGGATATACGGTAAGTTTTCCATACCGGCACGATATGCCGGAGGTCGAATTTGACTGGGAACTGAACAGCCTGACCCTTGACGAAATGGACTGGCGTGAATATCTTGAAGCACCGGCCGAAGAGAAATGATTAAAGCAAAGAGTGGCTGCCCCGCAAGGCAGCCCTCTCTGAATTTACTTTTGATTGTCACCTGTGGAACGCGCTCCGCTGTTCCATCTCTTCCGCCTGATATTCCTCCATACCGTTCAGCTTTTCGCTCACTTCCTCCAGATTGGCATCCAGTGATTTGTCGTAGTCGTATGGGAAGCTGTGCCGCACGGCAAGCCCCACGTTGCATACACTCCCCACATCGAGCGAGTCGGTATCCCTGTTATAGGCGATATGCAGAATATCGCCGCTTGGCATCTCCAGCACCGGCTCCCGTTGCAGGGTCATCGCCGAGAACCGCTCTGCCGTCATGTCTCTGGCGACCTCCCTCACATCCACGCTGGCACGGCCAATGCCGTAGCGGTCGATATGGTCACGCACCTCCTGTTCCGAGAATTTCAGCATCACCTCATAGGTGCCGCCCACACTCCCGTTATATACAACTGCAAAGTCCTTGTCCTCGATGAGAAGGTCATCGCCCCTGTGCTGCAAGGGGGTCTGGTAGGTATATTGCTCATCCATGCCGTTCCCGTCATAATACTCCTTGGCACATGCCAGCAATCCCTTATAATCCTCTTTGTCCTTCAGTTCGTCCAGTCGGCTTGTGTCATCTGTTGACTGGAGGTAGGCCACGGACGAGTAGAATGTTCTTTCCTGTGGAGAGACATCTTTCCCCTCTGCCATGCCTTCATCCAGACCCTGAGCAATCCTGTCCACCCTCTGCGTAATCAGGGAAGTTGCCCTTTTCACATCCAACAGGGTCGTCTTGATGAACGGCGGCGATTCCTTCAGCTCGTCAAGCCATGATTTGAGGTATGCGCAACTGTCCTCCTTGATATGTTTGGTCATTCCGTAGCGTTGTGATACCAGTGCACTGCCGAGTTCGGCCACCAGTTCTTCCCTGGCATACTCTTTTGATCCGAACGAAGTCGGCTTGAGCCGGTCAAGCACACCCTCCGCACCGGTGGAATGGGTCATCTCATGGAACAGGGTGCCGTAAAACGCTTCCCCGTCCTTGAACTGCCCCTTTTCCGGAACCACTATCTCGTTTTTCGACATGGAATAGTACGCTTCGTCCTGATGCCTGGGGTGTATGGGGCATATCCACAGGTTTTCGCTTATCATCCTGTCCACAGGCTCGAATTCGAACCTTTCGCCTGCGTCTATTTCCGGACGGCTGTTTTCCTTTTCCAGTTTTTCCCACAGTTCCGGACGCGCTTCCCGCAGGTTTGTTTGCTGCACATTGAACACACGGAACACCTGCATCTTCGGATAGACATTGTACTCCTGCTTTTCATCATCGGAGAGCCTCTTGTAGTCGTCATACTTGATTTTTTCTTTCGTTTCCTTGTGTATGCAGGTGAATGTGGTAAGCATCACCGGGAAGGATTTCTCGCCGCGCAGTACGGAAACCCTCGGCAGTTCCTGTCCGTCCTTGCCCGGCTTGTTCATGCGCTGTACGCAGTCGAATGTGCAGAAGCGGGGTATCTTGTATCCCTCTTTCTCGCAATGTAGGAGCAGCATGAGGGCGTTCATGCCGTTGTATTCGCGACCGGACAGGTTACGAGGCCACTGCAACGCGCCTTCCGTGAACCAGGGCTTGCGCCAGTCCTTGCTGATGCTCTCTATCTTTTCAATCATCATTTCGGCGAACAGGTCGAGAGCCTTCTCCTCGCTGTTCGGCCCGTCCGCCTTCTGTCGTCTGTAACCGGCCATATCCGTCACCTGTTATCGTTGCCGGCATCCGGCACATACTGGCTGAGTTCTTCCACCCGGCAGGAGATGTCCGGCTTGCCATCATACAGCGAGAGGGACATTTCACCTTTCACATCCACCTTGACGCCCGGCTGCAGCCATTCCTCCTTTTCCTTGCCGAAACAGAAGAAGCGCACCCATTGGTACTCGAAGCCGTCATTGACCTTTTCCGCGCTGAATGCGGAGAACATCTGGTACGGCTTGCCGCTTTTATCCTTGCGCTCTTCTATGTGCTGGCCGGTCTTTCCACGGAATACCATCTGCCCCTTGAAGGAATCCATATTCCCAACATCGGAAAGGCTGACGGAATCCGCCGACAGGTTGAAATAGAGTTTCTCGCCTCTGCGCTTCAGAAAAAGTGTGCCTGCGATCTTGGCCCGGGAACCGTACTTGAAGCCGTTGGCTTCATCCTGTCCGCCGTCTTTGCTGACACTGATTTCCAGACTTCCGCCATTCCCGTCCTTTCCGGGAACAGAAACCTGCAGAGGGAAACTTACGAACTCCTTGCCGTCCTTGCCTGTGCGGACGGAGGCGTCGCGGCAGATTGTGCCGCATATTGTGACATTGCATTTAATCATCGCTTGTATTTTTTATGTGTGACATTTTCCACCGGAAGACGGAAGCTGCCCTGTTGAAGTTGAACCGGGTAAATCAGCCGCTAATCGGGTGCCCTGATACGGATGTAGATTATCCATGCGGCAACCAGCACTTGTATCCCGATGATGACAAGAGCCGCCACGCGCCCGAACAGCATAAAGTACATGACGGTATGCAGCACGCAGGCGGACAATCCGAGTAAATAAACACATAATTGCATCATCACGCTTTTCATATTCTATCTCTTTAGGCTTTCTGTCTGTCCCTGCTGTTGCTCCATTCCCATCTCGAAGTTGCGGGATGCCGTTTCGGAGAGGATGACCGTGTTGAGCAGTCCGGTCACGCGCATCCGCTTGGTCTCTTCGGAGAGGGAGCCGTTGTTCAGCGTGACGGACAGGCGGCTGAGTTCGGCCGAGGACAGTTCCCTTAATATTTGTACACTCCCGTTGTCGGCATGAAGCAACGCCTTGCCGTTTTCGTTGATAGTCAGGGTGCAGCTTTTCATGCCCGGCAACAAGGGCTTGAGGTCGATTTTCCGGTTGTCCATCGCGGCGGACACCTCCGCTATCTGTCGTTCCTCCTCTTTGTTGTCAATCTGTACGGCCAGCAGCATCAGGGAGGTAAAGGCGGTCATGGCCATCTCCACGACAGGGTCGCTGCATCCGGACAGTCCCACTCCGCTGTCCTCGGACGAGAGCAGTTTTTTCATCCATCCTTCGGTGGTGAGCGGTCTGCCGTCCCTGACACTATCCGGACTCTTGTATCTGGCAAGCAGGTCATTGCCGTTATGCAGCACCTGTTGCCGGATACCGCCTTTCTGTGCGATTTCCGCCAGATACGCCGCCGGGTCGATGTCCCGCTGCGTGCCGTCCGCATAGATGTTTCTGACAGAGAAATGCAGATGCTCTCCGCCCGTCTTTCCGAGCTGTTGTCCCGCCTTGACCGTGTCACCGACCTTGACGGATACTTCGCCGAGGTGCATATAGGAGCATTGCACCTTGCTGCCGTCCTTCCGGCTGTATTCCACGGTCACGGACTGCCCGGCACCGCTGCCTTTTACCGAGATGACCTTGCCTCCGTTTTCAGTAGCGAGTACGCTGTCATCATTGCACCGGATATCCATTCCCTTGTGTACTTTCTCTCCGCTGTCGGAGGATCGGCTCTCCACACCGAACGGGGTGGTGACGAAAAGGAAATCCTTCCTTTCGACCGGGAATGAATAGGTCGTATCTTCAGATTCTCCCAAAGGATTTTCTTCCAGTCCGAAACACCGTCCCTGTTCCTTCATCTCCTGCATGACCTGCCGGTCATATTCCTGCAGCCCGTTCTGTTCGATGATTTTCTGCAATTTGCCGGCATAATCGCTTCCCGTGGCATATCCGGCCTGTGCGATGCCTTCCGTCCACCCCTTGTAGTCATCCGGCGACAGATTGAAGCAGGCGGCATAGCGGCTGTTTTCCTTCAGAAAACGGGAGTGGTGCTCGTAGGAATCGCCCACGGAGTCATAACTGCAGAACTTCTCGTCCGGCCTGTCGTCGGAGTACAGGGCATACCGTCCGCCTTCGTCAATCCATGACGGCGTGGCCTTGATGCCGAAGTGGTTGTTCTCGTTCTGTGCCAGACGGCTCTGGCCGTTGCTGCTCTCCAGTATGCCCTGCGCCAGTGTCACGGAAGCCGGAATACCGTACCGGCGCATCTGTTCCATCGCATATCCGGCATATTTCTCTGCGTATTCTTGGTTCTTGCTCATGTCATATTCTTGTTCATCGTTTCAATCCTGTAGTCTGTTCTTCTTCCCTCAGTTCTTGCTGCCGTTCGACCGATGACCCTGTTTCGGGGGCATTACCCTGTACCTGCCCTTGCCGCATTACATCGGAGAAAAGCGAGGCAGCCAGATGGAGCTTATATCCGTCCCTGTCCTCGGCAAGCCACATCCGTTGCCATTGTTGTTGCGTGATGCTTCTCGGCTCCAGCCTGCGTCCGTCAATGGTCGCCGCACACAGGATACCATCTTTTTTCGTCTTGAAAACGGAGACACGCTGTATCCGGCTCAGGTCTGCATCATCCGCCCCACAACTGAACAGGTCAACTTTCAGGTCGGGTTTCGTCTCTGCAAGGGCGTAATACTTGTGTGCCAGCTCCATGCGAACCTTATCAATGTTGTCCATTGCCTGCTTGAGCGTGGAGAAGAACCGGTTCACATCCTCCTTGTCAGGATAGACGCTGTAGCCGCTTTCGTTCTCCGGTTTGATGTAGAGTGCCCAGCGGTTCTTGTCGTCCTGTATCATCTGCACCCGGTCGAAGCCGACCTCGCAAGCCTGTTTCACCGCAGGAGCCACATCAAGCGTGGAAAGTTCCTGTATATCCCAGTTCTTCAAGCGGGCCAAAGCAACTTCTTTCCCGGAGAAATAGCTGTCATCAGGTCTGAATCCCATTGCCCCATCCGGATTGAAGAACTTTATCTGTTCGAATCCCTCTTTCTGCAAGGCCCGTTCGATGCGTGCCTTGTTCATGCCCGGAATTTCATTGTCCACTTCCAATGACGCGCCGGCAGGCAGAATCACATCCGCAGACTTCGAGGCTTTGTCCCTTACCACGACAATGGTCTTTTTGTCTTTGTCCGGGTGGCGGGCTATCTCGTCTGCAATGGCATGGTGTTTCGGGAGCTGTTCCCTCATGCCGGTTGTCTGTCTCCGATTACACAGGGTGGCGTATTCGATTTTCTCGCCGCGTTCCGCCTTGCGGATTACTTCGAGGGCGTTGTTCACATCGCTTTCGAGAGCGGCCATCATGAGCGGGTTCTCACGCAGCTCCCGGTTCCAGTAATCCACTGTCTTCAGGCTCTCTTCCGACAACCTTGCGGGCAGGCCGAGCTCCAGCATCTTGATTCCGGAAGCCACTTCCACGACAAGCCTTTCCTGCTTCAGCGCATCTTCCGAGGGTGCCATGCCGTTCTTCATCACCATGCCTTCACGGGCAAGGCGTTGCTGATGCCCGGTGGCACTGACTATCTGCCGCAGGGTCTCCTGCATATAGTCATGGTAATGGTCGAAATCCCGTTGCCGGGGCATATAGACGGCATCCCTGTCCGTCTCGTAATGGGGCATCCCGCTTCCGTCATAGCGGACAGGCACGAGGTTGTCTTTCATCTTCAGCAGGAAATCATTGAACAGGATATGCAGCTTGCGGTCATCGGCTTCCGTATAGCCTCTGTCGTCGGCACTGCCGTATTGTCTCAATGCGTCCTCATAGGATTCCCGGTCTATATCGGGGAGCGTGGTCTGGTCTATGTTGAACAGGGTGCGCACCTCCCGGTTATGCACGCCCTTGTAATGTTTCCTGTCCTGTTCGTCCAGTCCGAGATAGGCCGTGCGGCTGATGATTTCCTCCGGATTGTTCCGGTTGACATACCTGTTCCAGTTGTAGAAAAGGAAAGGCACGCCCTGCTCGTGATCCAGAACGGATGCGCCCATCGCCCTTGCCTCGTTGAAGAGTGCAAAGAGATTCGTCCTGCAGCCGTTCCGGTCCGAATGGAGGGCCATGAACAGCCCGTTGAAGGGGCTGACGGACACGCCGTGCGGATAGAACTTCGGATAGCCCTTGCCGGAGGCGTTCATCCAGTACCCGTTTGCGTTTGGGGCACCGTTCAGGGCTTCGGAGAGCAGGTCTATCTGCTTTATTTCCGCATTCTTCTCTATGGGTGATTTCTCTTTCATATCCGTGTTCTGCTGGTTGGTTACGATTATTGGATGCCCCGTGTCCGCATGACGGTTTCCTGACGGCTGTCGTCGTAGTTCTGCGAAGCCAGTGCGTTCATGCGGTCGCTCTGGGCGAGTACGGCGTTGGCCAGCGTGTTCAGCGGCAGTGCTCCGGCTTTGTACGCATCCGCCACTGTCGGGCTGAGCTGGACGGTACAGGGGATATGGTCTATCGTGGCGACCAATGTGCATCCTTGCATCATCGGGTTCACGATGCGGGGATTGAGCGGTTCGTCGGGATAACGCTTGTACTCCGTTTCCCGGTTCCCGGCGGTCAGCCCCTCCGACCGCTTGCGTTCCAGTGCCTCATGCCCGGCCTTGTTCAGCAGGTTCGCACCGCCCAGCCCGATAAGTAGCATCTTCAACAAAGGATTACGGACAAACAGGCCCGCCACGATGCTCGCCATCGGCAGCAGGTTGTCCTTCAGGCGCAGCGATTGCGTCTTTCCCGTGAAGGCACCCAGCAGGATGTCCGGAAGCATGGCCATGACATAGCCGAGGTTGCCGGTGATGTCGCCCAGATTGTCCAGCCCCATCGACCGGACCAGTCCGTCCCATCCGCTTTCATTGGTCTGGGCGGCCTGTGCCTGCGGGCTTTCCGGCCCGATAGCGGCAGTTGCATTACCGCCGATATTTTGGTCATGTGATACCGTTTCACTTTCTTCCCTATGTTCGGTTTCCTGCACAGCCTGCACTTCTTCGGCCTCCGCTTCCTGTCTTTCCATGTCCCGCAGGTAGGCTTCCTCCTGACCGGGGGCGATGACCAGCGGCACATCCTTGTACCTCTCGTCCCGCTCACGGTCGCTTCCGCCGAAATCCGGCCACCACTGCGTGTTTCCTGCTTCCATCCATTTCGTGAAATCAATCTCGTACACGGGAATTTTCTTATGCAACGCATGGTTGGCTTCGGCAAGGATGCCGTTTTCTTTGGGAGGGATGACGGCGGCCTCCTGCCGGAAAGCGGCGAAGACATCGCTCCCGCTGCCGAACAGACCCTTGCTGATGCACGCTTCCACCGTAGGGCCCTCCGGCTTGTCCTTTTCGAGGTGTCCGGCGACAGCGGAGATGGCGGCGTCCGCTCCGATGAACTTGGCGAATGTCGCCCACGAGCCTGCGCCGCCCAACATGACGGCATCGGCCGATGCCCCCAGTGCCCAGCCCACGCCTTTCTCCACCTTGCTCGGGCGGTAGGCGGCCTCGCCACGGGCTTCTATCTCTTCGGCAAGCGGCGAGCGGCCCAGCACCTGCGGCAGCCCCAGCAGGCTCGACTCCGCCGCCTTGCGGATGATGTATTCTGCGGAGGACTTGGGCATCCGTTCCTTGACCAGCCTGTCTATCATCAGCTGCTCCATGCGGTAGTCCACATAGGCATAGGCGAGGTCGCACCCCAGTTCCGCCGACAGTTCGTCATAACGCTCCCTGCCGACTTCCTGCACGGCGGCACGACGCCACTGCCCGGCGATATAGGCAAGATCCTGCTGCATCTCGTCGGACGAGACGATTCTTTCACGGCACATCGAGATGTAGTCCTCGGTGGTTTTCGAGTTCCACTCTCCCGTGACCTTGAGGGTCTGGTAAGGGTCGCCGAGCGGCTGTCCCGCCGTCGCCATCATGCTGAGTATGCCGCCGAGGGAGGTGGAGTATTCCATCATCTCCTCGCCCTGTCTCTCGTTCAGGTACGCCTGTGTCTGTTTCATGACAGGGGCTATGTGGCAGCCGAAATAATTGCCCATGAGGGCTTCCGTCTCTGCAAACTGTCTGCTGTGCCTTATTCCTTCCATTTTGTTGTCATATCATGTTCACCTGTTTCAGTAACTGCTCCTTCGTCTGCTCGATGGCGTTGTGGTACACCTCCATCTGCTTGGGGAAGAACGCTTCGAGCCATGCGTCCTTCCCGATGCGGTCATGGATGAAGTCCACGGCCTGCCTCCGCTCTATCTCCACGGAGGCTTCGCCTTCCTCCCGGTTGTTGAACCATGCTTTGGTCCACCACCGCAGGCCGGCACGGTCGGGATAGACGGTGACGATCCTCGGAATGTCGAAGCTCTGGATGTCGATGTCAAGTTCCGCCAGCGGGTCGATGATGCCGCCGGAGGCTACTGCTTCGGCATGAAGTTTTTTTTTATGTTTCCGCCCATTGTGGAGAGGTACACCCCGTGCTGCAGGGCGAGGTAATTCAGGAAGTCCGCTATCAGCAGGTTCTGCACCTTGCACACCAGAGGCAGAGCCTTATGCCCCAGTCCGAGCGGGTTCGCCATGCTCGGCATGCGCTCATAGAAATACTCCTTCATCGCACCTGTCGTGAAGATGTTGCGCAGTGACTGCTCCGTATGCTCCGGAACCGTATATCTTCCCAGCCGCAGGTCATCCATGTACAGCGGCAGGAAACGGAACATCAGCCGCTCAATCTCCTCCCTGTCCTGCTCGTAGGCGGTTTCGGGTGCATCATCATAAAAACCGCCGGAACTGTTTCCGCCCGCTTCCTGCATCGCCTTGATGTTGCCGTACAGCATGGCGAGGAACTCCAGCGGGTCCATTTCCTCGCCCTTGAACCTGACCCCGATGTGCAGCAGGTCGCCGCTCATCGCCACGGTCTGCCCGGCTTTTACTGGACTGCCGAACTGGGCGAATACATTGGACAGGTGTCCGTATGTCACCTCGTACTGCCCGTAGCGGATGGTCTGGCAGATGCCGTGCTCCGGGTCGTTGCATACGCCCGACACGACACCGCTGGCCACGGCGGACAGCATGTAACGCCGCACATTGAAGTCGATGCCGTGATGGAAGAACTTCTCGCCGCTCTCCGGGTGGGTCTGCTCGCCATAGCCGAGCGACATGGCCACATCCCTGCCGTCAGGTTCCGCGAACGGCATACAGTAGCCGCTGTCGGAGTGAAGTATCATTTCTTCTGTATATTTCATTTCTTTGTCTGTATTTATGTCCTATCTTCTCATGCCTCCGCCCTGTGCCTGCCCCTCCTCTGCGGAAAGATCCTGAGCGGAATCTCTGCGGACGGTTTCCGGGGCTTCCGTGCGGACAAGACCGGCGTTGTTGCCTATGAGCATCATGCCAAGGAACAGGCCCGCTATCTTGCCGAGCCATCCGGTACGCCCGAAGACCAGAAAGGCGGCGGCGACAAGCCCCGCTATGCTCAGTCCGGACACATTGCCGCGACCGAGGTTGCGGAAGAAGCTTCCGAGCATGTCGCCGAGTCCGCCTCCGGTGGCCTGTCCCATGAAGTTCGACACCCCGTTCAGGCTGGAGCCGATGCTTTCCGCTGCACCGCTCACTGCCTCGACCGCTTCTCCGGCCTTGCCTTTCAGTTCCCTGATGCCCTCCGTCGAGCCGGCAAGGGCGTCTGTGGCAGACTCGCCGATGACGGCATCGCCCACGATCCTCGCCACGCTCTTGTCCGTGGTCAGTTTCTCCCACGCCACATAGCCTGCCGCGCCGCCCACAGCGGCGGTTTTCATCGCCTGTCCCGCGCCGCGCAGCGTCTGCGAGGGATGCAGGACGGCCTGTCCCGCACTCCTCCCGGTGGCAACCGCAGCGTGACCGGCACCTTTGGCGGCCTTGCCGCCGTATTTCAACAATGTATTCCAGAATCCCATATCCTTACTTTTTTATGGTCTCACATTCCTCCCGTTCTGCCGCCAGCGGCGTTTGGCGTTCTCCACGATGTCACGCTTGTCCGCCAAGGGGACCGAGCCGCCGTCAATCTCTATCCAGACATCTCCCATCGTGGTGTACTTCACCGCTATGGTCAGCCGTTGCAGTTTCTTGTTCATCATCTTGAGCTTCGGTCGTATGCCGAACACGACCTCCATCCGTTCCTGCTCCGTCATCTTGTTGTCTGACAGGCAGGCTGTCCGGATGTCGTTCACGATTTCCACGCTGCCGAGTATCAACTCACGGTATATCTTGTTCCGGCGTGACGACAGGGCGACGGCAAGGGCGTTGGCTGGATGCTTCGAAAGCTGCTGTGAAAAGTCACCCAGATTGTCCGCCAGCTGCGCTATCTCATGGTAGAAGCCGTAGGTCTGTGCGGCATAGCATACGATCGAGCGGAACGAGTCCAGATAATCGTTGAACTCCCTCTGCAGGTCGGTGGTGGCCTCTATTTCCTCTTTCGTCCAGATGTGGCCGGTGGTCTGCATCAGCATCACCTTTTCCTGGCTTTTCAGCTCCTTCTGCGCCTTGTCGGTATAGAGCAGGATCATGCCCGCCAGAACGGGGTCGTTCTGCGCCCGGAGTTCCGATGTCACGAAGCACAGCAGAGGAATGAATATCAATGTCATGGTCAGCCTGTTCATGCTCCTCCTTTCTTTAATGTGCGAGGGCGGCAGCACGCCGCCACCGGGTCAGGGCCAGCTGTGCCACTTCTCCGTTGCTGCGGTCGATCATGCCTGCCGTCACATTGTTCCATACATCGCTCAGCGTATAGTACCGTATGCTCAGGTAGAGCAGGTGCAGTTTCCGGCTGAAAGACGACAGTCTGTCGTTCAAAGCCCACAGGGTCTGGCTCCGTTCCGCGCCTGTCAGCATGTTCTCCTTTCCGCCCTTGGCCACGGCATCATTCAACAGTGAGAAAACGGATACCAGTTCCGTCGCCGTCTCGATATAGAGGTTGTTCATGCTCATGCCGGCGATGATGCCCTGCGGGTTGTCCTTGATGGCCTTGCCCAACTTGCCGAGGGTAAGGAATATCCTCACACCGTCATTATACAGGTGCGTGCAGGCTTTCAGCGACGAGGCATAGCCGCTGGCCGTCTTCAGGTAGCTGTTGTATTCCTTCTCCCACTGGTGTATCCGGTTGAACTCTGCGGCGATGCTGTTCTGCAGTACCGCCGTCTGTGTCTGTCCCTTTATCTGTTTGTCAATCTGGCTGTTTATAAGTTCGTTGCCTTCCGCAAGGGCCACCCATTCCAAAGGGTTGGAGGCCGCTATCTGCGCCTGCGCGAGCTGCGGCAGCAGGATGGCGGAAACGGCGGCAAGGCAGATGCTAATGATTCGTGATCTCATATATTCCCTTTTTTCGTTTGTTGTATTCCACCCGTCCCCGGATAAGAGGCACGATGTCGTTTTTCCCTCTCATTCCCGTCAGGTCGAGCCGTGGCGTGTTCCGGTCGGTCGAGAAGATGCGCACCGTTTTCAGTCCGCAGAGCTGCTGCATCAGGCTCTGGTGTTCCTGAAAGTCCACGACACGGTAGAGTTCCATGTAGTCCACCTTGCGGACAAGCACGCCCCGTTCGCAGACAAGCTGCTCGGTGCCGATGCGGTAGCGGATCCTGCACAGGTAGATGAACCGGTAGAGCAGGACAAGCATTAGGCAGAGGAAGACGGCGACACCGACAACCGGGTATGGCACGCCCTCCATGCCGCCGTAGATGCCTCCGGCACAACAGACGACAAGGGAGGGCAGATTGTCGATGACGAACTGCATCCTGTGCGGTCTCAGCTCAAGACTTTCCGGCTGCGATAGGGACGATGTGGCTCTCATCGGTGGTATCCTGATTTATGTTCTACATCTTCCTGTTCTTCCCTTGTTCCCTTGCCCGCTACCGGAACAATGCAGTCCTTTGTTTCCTGCATATATTCGGAACTGACTTTCTCCAACAAGGCGTCGTTCCAGTCTTTATAGCATGGAAGGATGGGAAATGTCCTGATATTGTCGGGATTGATATTCATCTGACCGGCTATCTGCCTGAAACGTGCGTCAAATTCACGCCCGGTACGGTCGTTGTCGAAACACAGGTAATGGTGAGTGTCGGGAGCGACGGAAAGCATCCCTCTGATCTGGGCGTCTGTCGGAGTGCCGCCGGTGGACACGAACACGCTTTTATTGGACAGTTCCGGATTGTTCCTGAATGTTTCCCTGTGTATCTGATAGAAAGCCATAGCGTCGTATGCGCTTTCAAACCATGCCACGCTTCCGGCTTTTTCCAGCGGCCCTTTCAGATTGGCTATCCACAGTCCTTCACTCGAATTGCTTCCTTCCGCCTTGCCCTTGTAACTGCCGCTTCCGTCCATCCTGGCCCGTCCCCGTTCCTCGAACCCGACAATCCTGTCCGTGTCCTTGGGCAGGCGGAGCGGAAAAGCGAGGTTGGTGTAGCTCTGGCCGTCCGGACGGTGCCGGGTCGCCAGGCAGAAGTCACGGTGGAAGGCATACTGTGTATACAGGTCGATGCCCCGGTGCTTGTAAAAGAAATAAAATTTTTTCTGCGACGCCCTGTCCTGGGGATTGAACTTGTGGATGTCGTAGTCGTCGATGCTGAAGGGCCTGATGTCCCGTCTGGGCTGGATGATCCGTGTGTCCCTGTTCTCGATGGGATGGTTCAGCAGGCGGTTGCACACGAGGTTCACAAGCCTGTCGCCGGATATGCCCGAACGGTATTCCGCAAAGAAGTGCGGATGCTCCTTGATAAAGGAGATGATGTTGTACAGTTTCTGCTGGGGCGGCTGGAAACAGCACTGTCCGTTGGCGGTGACGATGAACTTGTCACCCCTGACGCGCCTCCCGTCGCTGTCCAGCCGGACATAGGAAGGATAGCGCAGGCCGTCCCGCCTGTTCAGCCGGTAGCCTGCATCGATGAGCACGTCCTGTATGGACAGGCGCCGCAGAAAGTCGTCGTAGGTCAGTTCATTCCCGTTCATAAGGCTACCTCCCCATACGCATGTCGCTGATTTCACGGTTCATCTCGGCCTCGAAGTTGCGTATCGCCACATCTCGCGGCGTGTCCACTCCGGGCTTGAAATAGGGTCTGGGAGGACCGCCGAACCGCTCGCCGTAGAACTCCGGCGCATGATGGCAGTGCTTTATCCCGTGTACGACGCCTGTCGTGACGACGGCACCGGCCGTCAGAGCGGCGAATATCTTCACGCCGAGCCCTTTCCGGGCTTCGGGGTGCATCTTCATGTCTACCTCGCTGAATATCTTCGAGAAGAGTTTCATGCGGTGAAAGTCATCGACTGCAAGGAACTTGTCATAGTCCTTCTGGCTGATCTCGTGGCTGACGACCTGCCCGTCGATGACGGCGGTCATCCTGTACTTGCCCTCGGTCTCTGCCGGGTGGACGGCGATCTCGTTCACTTCCACTTCGCGTCCGTGCCGTCCTTCCCTGTACCAGCCCCTGTTCTCGTTGAGATAATAGAGGTCTCTGCCATCGATGACGGCACCTTCTGTCATCTGTCCTATAGGATTGTCTTGCTGCTGCCCCTCAAAGAGCTGCCGCAGGGCAAGGTCTTCCTCCACTTCCGGATGCAGGCCGATGTCGATGCGCCGGTTGCTGTCCAGGGTTTCCATTGTCACCTTGTCCCGGTAGTCCGCTGCGATGATGTCGTTGATGAGCCCGATGCGCTTCTCTACCGGATGCTCCTCGATGGAATTGGAGGTCAGCACAGCCGTCTCTTCCTCAGTCAGGTCATAGACAAGGTCGGCGGGGACTGACTCCGACTGTACGGTCAGTGTCCGGCTCTCCGCGTCCACAATAAGGCCGTGCGAGGAGAGGCACTCCTGCCACTTCTCATTGGAGAAGTACACGGGCGAGCTGACCAGCTCCTTGTACGGAATGGCAGGTCCGGTGCTGCGCTCCCGGGTGACAAGCGGCGTGATGACGGTCTGGAGGTTCTGAAGCACATCCGCCGGTTGTGCCGGCGTTTCCCTCCGGTCGCCTTTGTAGTAGAATCCGTAGCCGCCGGACTGGAGTTCCCCCGGCTTCATGCGCCCGTCCCGGCGTTCGGCGACGACGGGACCGGGATAGAACAGCTGGCCGCCGACCCTGCGCAGGTGGAAGCCCCACTGCTGGCGGGGTGCCCATCCCAGGAACGGGGGCGGCATACCCATGCGTCCGGTACGCCCGTATTCGCCGATACCGATGCGGTATCCGTGAAGTCCCATGGCGACACGTCCGTTGGCGTTCCTTGCATGGACGAAATCCTTGGGCAGGAAGAAATCTTTCCCGACAATGCTTGTGAACACGTTATAGGCTTTCTTGTTGGCCGTGTTCGTCCCCCAGTCGGTAAGCGCGAGCATCTGCCGCTCGGTGATGGGATAGGCAAGCAGAGGCGAGTCATGCCCCTGCACGACAAGGCTGTAGCCTGCGCCGTCAGGCACGATATGGGCCTGCATACCATTGCGCATCAGGATGTCGCGCATCTCCGGCTGCAGGTCCATAGCCCGTGGGTTGGTATTTTTTCGTATCGCCATTGTATGATCGGGTGTTAGATGTTATGCTTCTCCGGCTTCGAGGGCTGCCTCCAGTTCCTTGTCCTTGAAATGGACAAAGGCCTCTGCGCTTGAATCGCCGGTCAGAAGGCCGTTCTCCCTGCAATAGCGGAGATACTCCTCCTGCCATTCCGCCGAGTAGTGGTTGACATAATCGAGCCAGCCGTATTCGCCGCTTTCCAGTTTCTCTATGAGGATTTCCTCCGGATAATATTTTCCCTGCTCCATGACTGTTTCCGGTTCAGAGGGTTATTTGCGGAGGGCGGCGGCACGGTTGCGCTCGGCGCTCTTCTTCTGTTCGTTCCACAGCTCCTCGGTATAGTCGTCCTCGGATACATAATTGAGGTTGCCGTCATCGTCCATGACCCAACAGCCGTAGCAGCCGAAGGTGTACTTGTCCCATTCCCGTTTGGACTGCTCCCTCCACCGCTGTCCGTCGCCGTGGCAGGAGCGGATGCCTGTCCGGGTATTGAGGTCGATGCCGACCGTGACAGGCTCGTCATCGATGATGAGCGTCAGCGGCTCACCGCGCTGCAGGCTGTTGACTTCCGTAGTGCCGAGGTGCAGTTCCTCTGCGGCTACCTGCAGGTTGCGCCCGATGATGGGAGTGGGCACGGAAAGCACCTGCTTCGTTTCCGGGTCTATCTGGACGAACGCCTTGCTGCGACGTCCGTCAGGAGTGTCTACATCCACGATGACGGCCTTTCCGTCAAGCAGCTGTTTCTGCTGAGCCTCGCTGAATTTTTCAAGCGGAGAGGTCTTCAGCACCGGATAGAACACCACGTCCGCCTGACCGTCGTCCTTACGGACGAAGGCGATGCGTGTGCGGCTTTCAAAGCTCTCGCCGTTCTCGCCGGTCACACGGACGGGTAGCACGGGCGAATGTCTTCCATGACAGATGTCCTCCAGGACATACATGGGAAGATCCTCTATCATTTCCTGCGTGAGCCCGAAGCGGGCAAGCGTTCCGAACGGCAGTTCGGTCAAATCAAATCGTACTTGTTTCATATTCTGAAATCATACTATAAATTATATGCGGCAAAGATAGAGCGATTTTAATATGACTGGCAAATATGGCTTATAATAATGGTTTAGAATATACTATTTTTATGATTAGAATATGATTTTGACGGAAAAATCATATTCTGAATGGTTAAATTATCATATTCAGAAAAGAAAGTCCTCACGGCATTTGCCCGTACCGGATACGGCTTGTTACCTTTGCCGCATGAAAAAAATGATTATGATGATTGCCGCCGGTGCCATACTGACCGCGGTGCCGCTTTCCGCACAGTTTAATACGCTCATGGCCGGCACGGAAAACACGGACGGGGACATTTCTTTGGAAACCGGAACCGGCGATACGGAAGGGGCATCCGGCATGACGGCTGATGCTGTCAGGGAAGTGTGGGTGCGGCGGTATCTGAGCGTATGCTACCCGCTCCGGAAGATGAAGGTCAATTCGCCATACGGCTACAGGACGGATCCGTTTACCGGAAAGAGAAGATTCCACAACGGTATCGACCTGCACGCGCGGGGCGACGAAGCCCTGGCCATGATGGAAGGCACGGTACTCAAAGTGGGTCAGGACAGGACATCGGGGAAATATGTGGTGCTGCGGCATGGCGAGTTCACCGTCAGCTACTGCCACCTCTCACGGATTCTGGTCAGCAAAGGAGCATCCGTCCGCCCGAGGGATGCGGTCGGCATCACCGGCTCTACAGGGCGCAGCACCGGGGAACACCTGCACATCACCTGCAGGCGCAACGGAAAGTATGTGGATCCGACAGAGATTTTCGGTTACATAAAAACCACGCGGGAGAAATGCGTGGCGGCATTGGCGGAAATGTCACAGGACGTGTGACCTGCGCTTGATGGTGTGGACTATATGTTCTCCCCAGACATGGGCCTTTATCAGGAACAGCGGCGGCATCGTGACCGTCTTCCCGTAGAAGATGGCCGCCACCACCTCGCCGCCGCACTGTTCTATTTCACCTTTGAAATCCAGCAGGCTTTGGCCGCTTGTGAACACGTCATCGATGATGATGATTCTTTTTCCCCTGATGCTTCCCGTAATGCTGTAGTTCCTTTCCAGAATGCGCTCGCTTCCCTTGCTCTCGTGCAGGCTCTCGCGGGCATCCGCCACATCCACATCGTAAAGTCCGGAGGTCAGTTCCGGCCGGTGGGTCGTGATGTACCAGTGAAGTCGCTTGAAACGCTGCCCGTACTTTATCCAGTTGCTGCACGGCATGAACATGATATGGCACGAGGCCGTATCCAGCGGCAGGGCCGCCATGCAAGCTTTGAAAAAAGGAATGCCGTGGTTCTCTCCCTCCTTGAAGGCATAGAGGGAACGGCAGAACTCTCGCTGTTCTTCGCTGAGCAGCTTTTTGTACCGCGACGGATAGTAGTGCCCGTAGAACGCCACGCTTATGCCTTGGAAGCGGAAGGGTTTGAGCGGATGCCTGTCCTCGAAAAAGTCGGAACGGGCGAAGCAGAACATCCTGCAGGCATCCCTGTTCCCGGCCATCACAGCCAGACGGCAGTAGCGGTCACGTTCTTCCGCCTTGTCCGTGAGCAGGGCGGCGGCAAATGCGGCATTCCCGGCTTTCTTTCTCCAGTAACCGATAAGGTAAATCAGCACGACCGCTATGCAGACCAATATCAGAAACACCAGCCTCGGTTCCATTGCAGTTTAGATGGTGACAATGGCTACTTCACATTCTGTCTTTCCAAAGACTTTCGTTTTTCCAATCGTCAGGAAAACCCATTGCCCTTACATCGATGGACGGATATCGCTTCAGAAGTTCGCAGAACCTTGGAACAAACGAATGGTTCGGATTGACCGTGTTCAGCAGATAGATGATCATGCTCAATACGAAATAGGTCTGCTGTGTTCCGCCGGCCGGCAATACAATAAAAGTGTTGCGCGGAGAACGCGGCATCAGCGGACGGATGCTTAGAGACCTATTCCACAATCGGCTGTGGTGCGCACAGATATTCCTTACATACACGATGCAGTGCAGCCATGATGCGAAAACCTTGTCTGCCAGCCCAAAGTAGGCGGCTATGGAACGCTTGGCCCGTCCAGGCAACAGGTTCCCGTACAAAATGGAGAGTGTGCCGAATGAGGCTATTTCCATTGTAATCCAGCTTGGCGGGAAGTGGTCAGAATATTTCGCCTTGAACGCCGTTATGAACTCTTCATCGCTGCGGCTGTATTCTTCATCGATTTTAGACAGGATTTTTGCATAGCGGACAGGGTTTGAGAAAAGCGAGGCATCTTCAAACCAGTGCGCATGATACTGTGACGAAAGGATATATGCCGTCTGTGTACGGACAGCCACCTCTATCTTTTCAAGCTCGGCTATAATCAATTTGCGGAGTTCGCTGTCAAACTTGTAGATGTTATAGGCAGCCTCAAATGTGCTGCCCGGTTTGAAAATATGCTGTTGCTTGTCCGCCAGAAGCGGATACCAGTAACCGCTCAAACGGTAATAACTGATGTTCTGGAGCAGGTGGAGGGCTTTGGCTTCATCCCCGAAAACCATGCCCCTCTGTTTGAGCAGACTTATCTGATCCGTAAAGGATATGAGCTGTTTGGGATAAGGTGTCTTGTTCGTTGTCATGGGTATATAAAATAAAAAGCTCACCCTGAGCGCGCTGTTCTTACGGGAAGCGGGGTAAGCATGTTGCTGCAAAGGTAATACATTTCTCCTGTCCCACAAAATTTTCATCAAGTTTTCTCTTCCTTTTTATAATTTCCTTCTCTTCCTTATCTCGTGCATCCCATTATATACTGTTTTCATTCTGCAACGAAATCCTAATCGGAAAAACCGTCATTACATGACACTTTTTTCGATTAGTACATCATCCCGAAACCGTTTTCACTGCTTTTCTCTTTTACCCTGCATTCCGTCCATTCAGCCGTGCAGCCTTCCGGGAATTATTTTACTGCAAAATTCCACGGTCGTCACAATCCGGACAATGCCGTCAGGCCGCCGGGGGTGATCCGGAAAAATCTTCCTCTCCGCCGTCGAGCGTATTTCTCCGTCCAGCCTTGTACGGTTGTTCCTTGCCGCCCTTCGGGGCAGAAAAATAATCCCGGCGGTCGCAAGCAGGCCGAACAGAGGGAAAAGAAAGACGACAGACAATGTTGAACTCTAAATATCAAATGATTATGACGGAAGAAATAAGACAGGACGGCAAAGTGGTATTGTCAAGCGACGCCGAACACGCAATACCCATGATTTTCAACAACCTTTGCGGAAAGAACTTCTCAGGGGAAGAATACCGTAACTATATCCGCTATGTAGCCCTCGGCGAAATGGGCTTCAAGCCCGGACGTATCGAACTTTACAGGGATGGGGAACTGCTGAAGCATGGCGACATCCCGAAACTCTGAATACACTCATGTCATCAAATTAAAATATAAACAGTCATACTTATGGATATGGAATCGACCAACATTCATCCGGCGGAAGCATATCTTCGTAGCACAGCCAATCCGCCATCGCTGTATGTGAAGATATACGGCAAACGCAGACGGCTGTTCATCAACCGGGGCGAAAACGTCATCGGTATTGTCGCACCGGGAAAACGCAAGTCTGGCTATTACTTTTCAGACTGGCAGTCCATAGAGAAAATCTATTATCCGACAGTCGAAGCGGATACGGACAAGGAGCGAAAACTCGTTTTGAAGTACAAACGGCTTGCAGCCCTTGCCTTTCATACCAACAGCTGGCTTCGCAGGATTGCCGCAGCCGACCCGGAGAAGTCCCTCTTTGAAAACCATCTCACGACAGGGACAAGGATTGACGGGATGTGCATCCGCCTGACAACGATAGAGAAATATTGCGGCAGTACGGAAATGGCTCTGTTCAGAAAGGCAATGAAGGACGGAAGAAGTTTCTCGACCTGTCGCTTTGATTTTTGCGGCTATGACGGCTCACTCTGGTGCGAGCCGGACAAAGACGAGGGTATGAAAGCCGGCTTCAGCAAGGAATACCGGGGTTGTCTGAACGGCTACTATTACCTGATGATAAACGATGAGTTCATGATTGGGTATGATGTGGACTGAAGCGCATCGAGTCCGGGAAGGAGCCGTGTCGGACGGCATTGTCTGATACGGCTCCCGTTTTCCGGTCTGCCGACGGCAGAAACCTTTATAGCCTTTCATTCCCTTTTCTAATTCGGCCTTTCCCATTCCTGAAATAAGGAAAGATGTCTGTGCCGCAGTCCGCCCTGCATTACAGGTACGGAAGGCTGCGCCGGAGCAACGGCAGCCTGTCTCATGCCGCTTCATGCCGGAGCTTCAACGACAGTTGAAACAACACGGTATTCCGCTTGACAAGGCATCCTGCTGATCGTTGCTCTGGCGCATTGCGCCTTTCATCCGTATCTTTCCATTACGGGCCGATTGCGTCATGGGCAAACGGTGACACATTCCGCTTTGCGCCGTCCGTCGTGCCTCCAGCTCTCGCAAGGCGGAAAGAGTCCCCTTTGTGTTTGCCCGGCAGACCGTTGTTTGTCCCGCCCGGCCGTTGTCACTTTTATAGATTCCATCCACACCGTTTCTATTCCGGCAACGCCGTCATCCCTTTCTACCGTCTCGGAGCCTTTCTTTTCTCGCCGTCCATGCCGCCACCGCCGCAGGTTTTGTCGGTGCGAATGTAGGCTGCCGTGCCTGTTCCCTCCGTTTTGAAGTGCATTTCCGGCAAATTCTTCCTTGCGGGCAAGAGTAATTCGCCGGAAAAAACATCGGGAATGGCTCCTCCGGCGGCCTTCCCTGCACCGTAAAACCCGAAGCGGTTCCGGCAGTAAGGAGCCGAACAGAGGGAAAAGAAAAAATCAATTATTAACAAATTAAATTATTGAATTATGGAAATGACAAACATTCAGTCAGCAGCGAGAAACATCGTATCGGTGGCATTGGCGAACATTCAGCCGAGCAGTTACAACCCACGCAAGAGCTTTGACGAGGCGAGCCTTGCCGAACTTGCCGAAAGCATACGGCAGCAGGGCGTGTTGCAACCTATCGGAGTGCGCCCCATAGAAGAAAACCGCTATGAGGTCATCTTCGGAGAGCGCAGATACCGTGCATCGCTCATGGCAGGGCTGGAGACCATTCCGGCAGTCATGCACGAAGTGACGGACGAGGTGGCTGAGGAAATGGCGGTCACGGAGAACCTTCAGCGAAAGGATGTGACGCCCATAGAGGAAGCCAACGCCTATCAGAAACTGATAGAGAGCGGTCGGCATGATGTCAAATCGTTGGCGGTGCAGTTCGGCAAGTCGGAGGACTATATCCGCACAAGGCTCAAATTTACAACCTTGATACTCGAAATCGCAGCCCTCTTGGATGTGGACGAGATAACCATCAGTGTGGCGAGTGAAATCTGCCGTTACGGGGAGGACATACAGAAAGAGGTGTACGAAAGGCATCTGAAAGACAACGGCTACAACAGTTGGCGTGGCATGAAAGCCGAAGATGTGGCAAGGCGCATCGAGCAGGACTTCACGACCGACCTCAATCGCTATTCCTTTGACAAGACCCTGTGCCTGTCCTGTCCGCACAATACCAACAACATGATGCTGTTCTGCGAGGGAGCTTGCGGTAAGTGCGCCAATCGGAAATGCCTTGAGGACATGAACGCATCCTACCTTGTGGAAAAAGCCGTGCGGATGTTGGAGGAACACCCGACCGCCTCACTCGGCCGTCATCCCTATGCCTGCAACGAGACAGCCGTCAGCCGTCTTGCGGAACTCGGATATGAAGTGGAAACCTTGCCATACCGCTATGGGGAATATCCCGAACTGCCCGAAATCCCCACTGCGGAGGATTACGAGACTGCGGAGGATTACGAGGAAGCCAAAAAGGACTACGAGCAGGAGCAGGAGGTCTACAAGGCTGAATGCGAGGACATACTGCGCAGAAGCGAAGAGGGGGAAATATCACTCTATGTCATTGTCGGGCGCAGCGACCTTTCTCTCGGCTATGTGGAGACCGCAGCGATGAATGCCGCAGAGGGCGCAACCACGGCGGACAAGGAGCAGATGACACCGCTTGAGAAGTTGGAGAAGCAGGACAGGCGCAATAAGGAGATAGCCCTTGAAAAGACGGTAGAGGATACCAAAAAGCGGATTTTGGAGGTGGACACCACCGAAACCAAGTTCGGTGCGGACGAGGACAAGATGATTTATTACTTCCTGCTTTCCTCTCTCCGCAAGGAGCATTACGCAGCCGTAGGCATTGACAGCGAAAATGTGTACTGCCTTTCCGACAAGGACAAAATGAATATCATTGAAAATCTGAATGGCAAAGCGAAAGCCATTATCCGCAGGGATTTTCTGATAGCCAATTTCAAAGACGCATTCGGCAGTAATGCCGTAGCCACCCTCTTGCTCGGTTTTGCACAGAAGCACATGCCCGACACACTCGCCGAAATCCGTAAGGGCTATGATGAAGTGTACGAGAAACGCCACCAGCGTATCGAGGAAAAGAAAGCGGTCCTCATGGTGCAGGACAAGGCGAAGCAGGAAGCCGGGCAGCAGGAAGAAACGCAACCCGAAGAAAGCCGTCAAGCCGAAGATGTAGCGGCCTGACCTTCCATAATTCAGTTCAGAAGCAGGGCGGAGCAATCCGTCCTGCATACTGTCGTGTGCGCCATGACCTTTTATAGCCACCCATCCTTTTTTAATCTCCCGCCAACCCTTTATACCGGTCTGAATTGTCTCTTGTCCCCGTCCTCCATGCCGCCACCGCCACAGGTTTTGTCGGTGCGAATGTAGGCTGCCGTGCCTGTTCCCTCCGTTTTGAAGTGCATTTCCGGCAAATTCTTCCTTGCCGGGCAAGAGTAATTCGCCGGGAAAAAACATCGGGAATGGCTTCTCCGGCATCCTTTCTTGCACCGTAAAACCCGAAGCGGCTCCGGCAGTAAGGAGCCGAACAGAGGGAAAAGAAAACAAAACATTAAATTTCAAGATTATGGACAACATCAAGGAATCGAAAGAGTACAGGCTCGCAAAGGACTGGGAAATGGCGGTAAACGACTATAGTTTCAATCCGAAACGCTTTGCTGCGGCTATCCCTGACATGCACCCCACGCTTCAGCAGAGCCTTTACCGGCTTATCAGGGAGTGCGTCAAGGTCATGGCGGACGACAGCCGCCGCTATGATGAACGCAACAGGGCTTCGCATGAGGAGGCGAAGAGCATCATGGAATACCTCAATGAACACGGAAAGCATATACCACTAAAATAAGGAGGACAATATGAAGACAAAGGAAATCCAGTTTGACGGCAAGAAATACATCTGCCGCATCGTAGAATCAATCGACGGGGAAGAATTGCTGATTGGCTCCACCGAACTGCTCGACGTTCTGCAACCGGGCAGCTTCGGGGATGCGAATGAAGGCTTTGCTAACAAGGAGGCGGAAGCCCTCTATGACGAGGTGTTCTACTTCACGGAGCCGGAGAATCTTCTCCTGCCTGACGAGGAACTGATTGAAGTCTTGAAGGAAAGCAATCCGGACTGGTTTGAATAGCCGGACATGCGCCTGTGTATTGGACACCGCCTGCATATCCGTGTGGGCGGTGTCGTCTTTTACGGTCGGACAGGTGCCGACGGGATTTCCCTTTTATAGCATAGCAACACAAACAGATACGGCCGGAACGGTCGGATAACGTCCTTTTTCCGCTTCGGACAGTGTTCCCAAATAAAAAATTGTACTTCCGGCGAAAATAAATGCCTGTTTTGCCGTTGTAGCATAAAAAATTCCATACCTTTGTAGCCGGTTAATTATATCACAATGAATTATGACAATAGAATACGAAGGACACGGCAGGCATCCCTTGTTTCATCTGCCTGCGAAGCCACTCCTGAAAGAATGGCGATGCATCCTTTGTGTGCTTCTATCTGTCGTGCAACCGTACAGGATGCCGGAACTTCAGGAATAGCGGACAATCTCCTTGCGTTAAATTTCACTAATGATAGTGAAATTTTGCAACGGGGGGGGGGTACACGCAGGAATTTACTCCAAATTATTTAATTTCCAAGAAGTTATCGGAAGAAATTTTTCTTCCTGCGGCCATTTATTACTCAAAAATCACACAAGACATACCGTATCTCCGCCATGCGGCAACGCGCTGGCGGAGACTTTCATATATCCCCGGAACCGCGCCGTGCAGGTCGAAACCCAGACGCATGTATCCGGGGCTTTTTGTATCTGTACCGGATGATTTTGGAATTATTACATGTACTATATGAGAAAAAATTTGAGAACATTATTGACCGTATGGCTGTCCCTTGTCCTGCTGCCGCTGTCAGCGCAGGAGAAGACGGATACGGTCTACACTTTCCGCTTCATGCCGGACAGGGATATGTTTTATATCCCGTACAGCGGCAATGACACAGAGCTGGCCCGGCTGGAGGAGTGCATCGGGAGTTACAGGACGGATATCCTCGACGGCAAGCTGCCGCTTTATGTCGACGGCTATTGCAACTCCTTTGACAGCGATGCCGAGAACCTTTCCACGGCGAAGATCCGCTCCAATCGGGTCAAGTCGGAATTGATAACAAGGCAGCGGCTGACCGAGGAGTGCTTCATCACGAAGAACCACTCCGGCAGCGGCGACTATGTGACCGTGCGGATAGTAATCCCGGCGGACAAGGACGAGGAAGCGAGGCTGGCTGCCGAGTGTGCCGAACAGGAGAGAATAGCAGCGGAACAGGCCGAGCGGCAGAGATTAGCCGCTGAAAAGGCAGAAGCGGAGCGTATAGCCCGCGAGAAAGAGCAGGCACGCCTTGCCGCAGAGCAAGCTAAGGCCGACAGCCTTGCGGCGGCACAGCGCATCACCGATGCCCCCGTTACGGAACCTGCAGCCGTGAAGCCTGCGGCCTCCTGGTATGCCGGCATTCAGGCCGGAATGCCTTTCGGAACAAGTGCGATGAGCAGTTTCGGCGCAGACCGCACCACGCCGGGCTGGAGTGCGGGCGTCTACGGCGGCTACCGCTTCAATTCGGTGCTCTCCCTCGAGTTTCAGGCGGCATGGGGCCGGCTCGCCATGAACCGGCGGGACTGCTGCCCCGACTTCTGGATGGGAGCGGACGGAAACCGCTACGAAGCTGCCGTGGCAGGCATGGACGGCTGGTATATGTCCGCCCTCCGGAGCCGCACTTTCGTGCAGCGTTATGCCGCGCAGTTGAACGTGAACCTGCTCGGGCTCTTTGCCGGAACACGGGACAGCCGCTGGAGCCTCGACCTCTCGCCGCACATCGCAGCCATAGGCACGGAGTCTGATTTCCGCCTCACGGACGGTAAGGCCGATGTCCTGCAAGGCGATGCACGGTGGCATTTCGGTGCGGGCGGCAACGTGCAGGCTTCCTATACGTTCCCTGCCGGTCTGCAGCTCGGCATCTACACCGGGATGACCTACCTCACGGGCAAGCCGATGGACGGCACGCCGAAGTACCTGCACAAGGCGAACTACATCTGGGAAACCGGACTGAGGCTCGGCTGGAGCTTCGGCACAAAAGGAAAGGAGGACGGACGATGAATACAACGGATATGAGATACATGATGAAATGCAAACTGTCACTCCTGCTGGCGGCACTGATGCTTTTGCTGCCGACATCCTGTGACAAGGACATACACGAGAATGAATACCAGCTTGCAGACGGGCAAGGCGCTTTGATCATAGGGCTGGAGAGCCAGGCGGAGGTCACGGACCTCACGCTCTACCTCTTCGGCAGTGACGGCACCGCCGACCTTTGCAAGACTTACGACGACCCTACCGGGCTGGCTTCGGAATACATCCCTATCCCGTCGGGCAGCTACACGCTGGTCATCGTGGCCAACGGCGACCCGGCGGACACGAAGGTGGAGCCGCTTCCGGAGAATACGACCATCCCGGACCTGGTGGAATGGCTGAAGGCCCACGCCGCCGACTTCCCCTATATGCTCACCGCCTCGGAGCAGGTGGAAGTGGCATCGGGCGACATCGAGCGGCTGCACCTGGTGCTGACGGACGGCACAAGCGGCATCCACCTTTCCACGGTGCGCCTCGCGCTCACTGTGCCGGGGCTTGATTTGCCGGCTTACACGGCCACCCGTGCTGGCAGTGAAGGCAAGCCGCTGCGCTGCGTGGCGGAGGTCTATCAGGCCGGGACAAGCAACCGCGTACACAGCCGCGTACAGAACTGCGCCTTGCAATCGGACGGCACATTCTTGGCCGAACTCTCCCTGATGCCGGGCGACTACGACCTGCGCCTGTGGGCGGACTGGAACGGCGGCTATTACAACACCGATGACCTCGGCAAAGTCCTTGTCCTTACCGACAACTATGTGGCCAACGGCGAGACGGACAAGAAGGATGCCTATTATGCGACCACAGCGTTGAGCATTCCAAGCTCCCCCACGGGGGGAGTTGAGGGGGCTTCTGTTTCTCTTGAGCGTCCTTTCGCCAAGTACCGCCTGATTGCCACCGACGTGGAAGCGTATTACAACCTGATGGACAAGGGCGAAGCCCTGCCTCCCATTGAGGACTTGCAGGTGCGCGTCACCTACGAGGGCTTCTTCCCCACGGGCTTCAATGTGGCCACGGGCAAGCCCAACGATGCGCTCAATACGGGCATACATTACACCTCCGTGCCTACCGTGGCAGAGGGGTATGACGCAAAAGTGAACCGGCAGGTGGGCGCGGACTTCGTGCTGACCAACGGCGAGGAATCGTTCGTCACCATCACCATACAGATGATTGACACGAAGACGGGCGAGGCAGTCGCCACCGTGCAGCACGTAAAAATCCCCTACAAGCGGGGCCATCTCACCACCGTTACGGGTCACTTCCTTACGGCAGGCAAGACGCCGGGCGGTGTGCAGATTGACACCGAGTGGGGCGAGGATATTGTGATAGAATTTTGATTGATTATTTATTGAACTAAGGGAAATAAAATGAAACAGCTGAAATACATATTAATGGCGTTCGCGGCAGTTCTGCTTGCCGTTTCCTGCAGCAAGGACGAGCTGCCGGGCGAGGGCGGAGACACCCCTGTCACAGGGCAGATTTACACCTTCACCGTGTCGCCCGACTTCGTGATGGAGGGAGAAGCGGAGACGCGCACACCGACTGCCTCGACGGACGACCAACCGACGCGCTGCTTTATGCAGGTCTATGACGCGGCAGCTGCAACGAAGGTGACAGACCCCATTGCAGGAACACCAAGCAACGATGACTACACTTTTACTGTTGAACTCGCTTCCAACACGGAATACACCTACCTGTTTTGGGCGGATAATGCCAATGTTGAAGTAACCGACCTTAAAGCTGTACCTTACACGGCAGGTACTGTCGCATTTTCATACAGAACCACTGGCATGCCGGAGGCGGTAACAGGATCAACCGTCAGCCTGAAACACACCGTGACTAAGCTCACCCTGCAAACGACCACGGAAACATCAGCCGACGTTGGGGAAACTGTCCGAGTGACCGCAATGTGCGCCAGTTCATACAACGTGGCTGTCCCTGCCAACTCTACATTCTCTCAACAGACGTTGGTCAAGACTTTTGAAGGACCTACCAATGTTGCAGCTAATAAGGAAGTGGCATCTTTCTATTTCATTTCCAAAGACGAAGCGCAAAGTGTGGACGTGGAATTTCATTTATTGAAGCAGACCATTGAAAGTGTGCCTCTTGCCGCCAATACCCACGTCTATCTGCGAGGCGACTTGTCGGAAGACAATCCCAAATGGGGAGCGACAAGTAAATATGTAGAGAAACAAATCAAACATTTTTTCCTCAAAGATGATGGAAATTCAAAAGGCACTCCTGGAGGTAATGGCTACTATTTTTATTTGCCCAGAAGTGACATTTATAAATTTGATTCAGTAATCGGTGCAATTCTTCATGAAGAAGTTGAAATATCACTTGATGGGTCTGGCAAGATTTTAGAAAAGGAATTTGAAGATGGTTACATTTTTCTTATACGTAATGACATTTATTCTGAAATTTTAACTATTTATATAAATTACACTCCTGTATATAATATATCTTATAGTCCTTATAACACTGATTTCGAAAATTTCTCCACCGTTTCAGATGTACTGGAGCAATCGACTAAATAAGTATATTACAAATAAAGGGAAGGTCAAGAGATGAACTAAAGCATATACATAACACCATCGAAATGGTAAAAAAATTGAATATAACAACAACTAAATTAACACGAATAAAAAAGATGAACAGAAAAGCAACAGTTTTGATGTTGGCGACCGCAGCGTTGCTGGCATCCTGCAGCCAGGACGACGCGCTGCAAAACACAGTGAACAACAACGAGGGTCTGAAGCCGATGACCATCACCGCCTCTCTGCCCACGGACGGGATGCAGACACGCGCCGCAGGCGATGCCGCCGCTGCGCGCTGCTACGTGCAGATACTTGATGGAAACGGCAATTCTTTGGAAGACAACAATTCTGACGTAAAGGAAATGACTCCCGGCGCGGATGGTTCTTTCACCGCCATAGTGTATCTCAACGGGGCCAAAACCTACGACTTCCTATTCTGGGCGGACACGGAAGCTGACGGGACAGCCGCTCCTGAAGACTTGAAAGCCGTGGATTACACCAACGGGCAGACCATCGCATGGGCAGGAAATGACTTGGATAAGCAGTGGAGCGCGGAAGGCATAAACGTGACCTTAAGCCATGTCGTTTCCCGTGTGACCGTGATGACGGAATCGGATTTCACCGTCAGCGACGCATGGCCCCTTACCGTCACCGTGCCTAACGTGTACAGCAAGTACAATGTGGCAACGGGTGCAGTAGTGGCAGATTCGAAAGTTTCCGGCGGCTATATGCTCGATGTCACTGACGGAGAATATGAAGCTAATGCGGAAGTAGCCCATTTCTACGTCTTGGGCGACGGCAGCACACAGAAACTTGCCTTGCATTACGACGGTCCGTTAGAAAATCCGGCCATTGACATCAATGACGTGCCTGTTTCGGCCAACACCCACATCACGCTGACGGGCGACATCTACCACGCCGGACTGGTTGAGGGTAACGTCACTGCCACGGTAAGCGAGGATTGGACCGACGAGAACAAACCTTTTTAATTGATTGCGCATGATTGGCAAATTCAAAATCCGAACACTCCTGACGCTGGCAGCCGCCGTGCTGCTGGCATCATGCAGCCAGGACGAAGTGATGACAGACACGGGGCATGACGGCCTCGTGCCCGTCACCCTCTCGGTCGCCGTGGGCGACGGTGTGCAGACACGCACTGTCAGCGCGGACGATGACAAAGATGCAACGTATTGTTACGTACAGGTATGCGACGCACAAGGAAACGCATACACAGGTAACGACTATGCCATGCCCATTCGCCTGACTGATGAAGACAAAGACGGAACTTTCACAGGCAACATCTACTTGAAACCCGATGAAAGCCACGTATTCCTCTTTTGGGCGGACAATGTGACAAGTGATATTCCGGCGGACTTGCACAACGTGAAGTACCAAAAGGAAAGCATCGCCTTTGCCGACCGTGTGGAGCAGGCAATCAGCAATACAGACCCGACCATAGAGGCCACATTGCAGCACGTTGTGGCGAAAGTGACGCTGAAGACCATAACGAATGTGGAGACAGGCAGTAAAATCACCGTCACCGTGCCGACCACCTACACGGCATACAACGTGAACACTGAAGCCCCAATTACTGCGGCAGACAATACGCCTTTTGTGCATACGCTGACATCGGGCATCACCGGCACAACGGATGGCGCGGAAGTCTTTTCGTTCTACGCCTTGGTGGATGAAGTCAACCAGGATTTGACCCTCGCCAACGGCACAAACAGCCAGCAAGTCACCAACGTGCCGCTCGGCCCGAACAAGCACACCACCCTCGTGGGCGACGTGAAGAACCTCGGCCTGACCAACGTGACTTTCACGGCGAATATGGATACGAATTGGGGCAGCACGGCAACAGAAATCATCGGCCTGGAGATTGCAGATGGCGGCAGCAAATACATCGTGTCTTCTCTTGCAGCCTTGCAGGCTTGGGCAACGGAAGTACAAAACAATGCGTCACTGAACTGCACCCTCGCCGCTGACATCGACCTCACGGGCAATGAGTGGGTTCCAATACAAGTACAAGGTTATACAGGCACCTTTGACGGTGGCGGAAAGACCATCACGGGGCTGACCATCAACCAGCCGTCAACGAACAACGTAGGATTGTTCGCCTCCATCGAGGTTGAAGGTACGGTAAAGAACCTAAAATTGGACAAAGTGAATGTAACAGCTAATTCCAATGTAGGTGCCATAGCGGGAGAGAATAGGGGCACCATCGAGAATTGCTCGGTATCGGGCAGCGTGACAGGTTCGTCAGGCAATGGCTGTGTAGGCGGCATAGCCGGATTTCACCGTAAAGGCAGCATCACCGACTGCCACTCTTCCGCCACGGTGGAAGGCAAGGCCTACGTCGGCGGTATAGCGGGACAAAATGATGCGATGTTAGGCAGTGCTTCCATCATCGCCTGCTACTCCACGGGCAGTGTCACCGCGACAAAGAACAATACTACGGGTTCTTCCTATGCCGGCGGCGTGGTGGGACTGAACAGCAACGAAGCTGTCCTTACCGCCTGCTATGCCACAGGCAATGTCAAAGGTGAAGGTAACTATGTCGGCGGTGTGGTTGGCGATAACGCATATGGTACCGTCACCGCCTGCTATCACGCCACGGGCAGCGTCACCGGAGCCTCAGGAACCACAGGCGGCGTAGCGGGACGGAATTACAAAGACGACTATGGCTCCGGCATCCTCAACGCCTGCTACTGGGACGGTACAGTGACCGGAGACACGGGTATCGGCGATGATATGACCGGCAACAGTGCCAGCGAAGCCCTGAAAGTGAGCGGCAGAACTACTTGGGCCGAAGCCATGGGCTACATGAACTCGGTATTGACCAGCGCAGGTACAGGCTGGCAGTATGCGACCGCCAGCGGGGATATTCCGCTCACGTTGCAGCGTCAAAACTGAAACATATTCTAAGAGGAACAGCAGGACAACGCTCCGTATGTTCTCCTATTGTTCCTCTTCTTACACTTACACATACAGAAAAACCTGTGATTTAGTATCTTAACACAGGTTTTCCTTTCCTTTCCTTTTTCTCCTTTCCTTGTCTATGCAATAGTTCACTGAAGACCCAATGGCTTTCAGTTCATGCGGTGGTATAGAAACATCAATTTTTTATACAACATGAAGAAAGTGACTATTGCAATTGACTTTGAAAGTCAGAGTTTGGATGTGAGCGTGAACGACGCTCACGAGTGTGTACCCCCTGCCACCACGGTGGAAGAAATGTATGCCAAAGAGGTCTTTACATTCCGACCGGTGAACGAGTCGCGTTATGTGATACTTCGCTATGCGGACATCGTATGGGTGGAGGCATCGAACAACAACAGCGTCTTCCACATGGCGGACGGCTCGTGCTTCACCGTCGGGAGGAGGCTGGAAGTGGTGGAAAAGTTCCTGAGGGAGTCGTCTTGTGGCGGCTTCGTGCGTGTCAACCGTTCGGCCATCGCCAACATGCGCCGCATCAAGGAGTATGAAGGCAACACGCTGAAGCTGCCGCCTCATTTCTCGCAGAAGAACTGCTTTTATTCATCCTTGCAACTATTTCGGAAAGAATCCGCCTGATATTGTACCGGAAACTTGATTTTGGGGTTTCCTGCCATTATTATTTCGCCCCCCGCTTGTTCAGCACATCCTTTATCATCTCTTTGACATCCTGCCCCACCTGAACAAAGTTCTTGTATAGGATCCGTTCCCGCTCCTCCCTCGACGGGAAGGTGTAGAACTTCGGCAGCGGCACATACCCCGCTTCCTCTTTCTTGATTTCCTTCATGTCGAAGTCCGTTTTGCAAAAGAATTTCGTGGTCTTGAACTCTTCCGATTCCTGTATGTTCATCGATCCGCCCGCACCGGTTTTGGTCTTCACGAAGTCCCTCGCCGTCTGTCCGCAGATCCAGCCGGTTGACATGTCCGAGATTTTCGAGGCGGGTACAAGGCTGTCCATGTTTTCGTTCAGGTTGATGCTGGTCTTGTCCCGGTCGATGGTCACGCCTTTCTTTATCTGCACCACCTTTCCGAAAATGTCGTTGCTCAGCCATTCCAATGTCTCTTTCGAGCGGGCGGCTCCGCTCACCACATTGCCTACGGTGGTGATGATTTTCTCCATGCCCACCTTGCCGTAGTCGGCTTCCAGCTGCGGCAGTTCCTGAAAGCCCAAGGTCACGCTCACCTTGTTGCTTCGGGCCGTACCTATCAGGCGGTCTATCTTGTGGAAATACAGGGTCGGCAACTCGTCCACGATGATGCTCACCGGGATGTTCTTGCCCTGTCCGGTGTTTACCCTTGTGACCAGCCTGTTCAGGATAAGGGCGTTCAGCGCACCGATGATGCTCTCCATCTCCGGGTCGTTGGCAATGAGCAGGTAGCTCGGATGATTCGGGTCGCTTACCTTCAAATCGAAATCATCACCGTCCTTATGGAATATCCAATAGGATTCTTTGGTGGCCAAACGGGAAGTATAGACACGCAGCGTGCCTATCATACCCTCCAACTGTTCCATCGCCTTGTTCTTGAAGGCGGTCTGGAACGGGCCGAGCAGCGGGGCCACTTCGTTGTCGGTTTCCAGCACCTCGAAGATGGTCTGGTAGCTCTCGTTCAGGAACGACAGGATATGCGGCATGTCGCTGTACTTGCCCAACCAGTAGGCGGGCTGCACGATGTTCCCGTCCTTGCGGTCACGGACGATGCCCGTAGGCTTCCAGAATTTTGTTTCCGGATCTTGCCGCTTCTCGGCATACAGCTTGTTCCCGTCCTTGTCGTATGGCTCTTTCTCGTAGTTGCAGAAGAAGTAGATGCAGGCGGCAAGGAAGTTCACCGCTGAGGTCTGGAAGAACTGGTCGCTGCCTCCGCCGCCCTCTTTCTTGCCTTTCTGCAGGGATTCCAGCAGGGTTTCTGCTGTCTCGCTCGCCGCCGCCAGATTGTTGATGTATTTCAGTTGTATCGGGTTCACCCTGCGGCTGTATTCCACATCCACGAAGTTGATGATGTTGAACTTGCAGCCCTTGGGTACCTTGCCGAGTTTCAGGTTCTTCTTGTAATGGTAGTAGAGCTTGGTCGCCAATGTCGGGAACTTGTAGTCGTATGCGACCATCACGAAGCCTTTGGCGGAGTGCTGACGGATGAACGGCTCGATGATGGAGAAGGTCTTGCCGCTGCCCGGAGTGCCGACCACCCATGTTCCTCTGAAGGGGTTGCTGATGTTCACCCAGCCCTTGCGGAATTTGCCCTTGTAGTAGTACCGCATCGGGATGTTCACACTGTACTTGTTCTCAACCAACTCCTCGCATTGCTCGAAGCTCTCGTTCTCAAAATTGAACCGGTCTTTCATCAGCCCGTCCTTGATGAACTTCGAGATGTTGTCCAGGGCGACATGCACGAGTATCACGCCCACGAGCGAAGCGGCCATGTACAGGATGATGTTCACGGGCAGCGTGTACAGCTGCATCCCCATCGGTTTGTTGAACAGCCATACGGAGAGGACAAGCAGCGCGAGGCCCGTCGTCAGGGGCAGGACGACCTGCCGCTTGGCGTTGAACTCCAGATGTTTCTTGTTCCTCGTACCGATGCAGGTGATGCAGATCAGCAGGACGGTGGCCAGCTTGCTGTACACAAGGTTTCCGTCGCTGTATATCGACCACCGCTTGATGCGTCCGTGAATGTCGGCGAGGATGCCTCCCCAGTCCCCGAAAAAGGCGGGGTCGAAGGCATACTCGAAGAACTCCAACAGCACCGACACATAGACCACCGCCCGGAATATCCGGTAAAATCCCTGTAACTCCTTGCTTTCTTCCATGATTTTCCCTGTTTTCAGTCCGTCTTCCTGCGATACCAGCGGTTGTCCACACGGATAGCATCCATGCCGAAGCATACGCCGTTCTCGTCCATTTTTGCCTGTATCTTCTCTACCGTAGCCGGACCGACACCCCATATCTCCAACAGATACTGCTCGTCAAGGCGCAGCAGGTCCCCGATATATTGTATTCCGTGGGCGGCGAGGTGGTTCTGTGCGGACGGCGTGATTCCCATGCTGAATATCGGCTGTGAAAGGTAAGGCACCTCTTCCGCCGGGATATTGCTCATTGCGATTTCCAGCCCCTCCTTGATTCTCTTGAGGAGGTCGATAGACTGCTCGGCCTCGCAGATAGCCTGTTCGTCGTGTGCGATGGAGTCACGCAGGCGGGCAGCCTTCTCCACAAGTTCGGCGTTGCTCCGCTTCAGTTCGTTGTTGGTTCTCGTCATGGACTGGTTGTCCCGGTCAAGCTCGTCCCGCCTGTACTCCAGGGAGTCAACCGTATCCTGCAGTAGCCCAATCCGGTATTGCAGGGCGGAACATTTTTCATTGTCGGAGGCTATTTCTCCCGACAGGGTTTCCAATCTCCTGACCTGAAGCTCAAGGCTGTCGTGGATAGAAAGGAGTGTATCCGCAAGTTCGTTCATCCGCTGGCGGCGGGATTTTCCCCGTGCACATCGGTAAAGGATGACAAGTGCCGTTATCATCAGCACCAGTCCGATAAGCATAGTGATGTCCAATGTTTCCATATAGTTGTATTTTTATTTGTTTAATGTGATAATGGGACGCACCCTGTGCGCCTGTATCTTCGGAGTTTCCTGCATGGATCCGCTGCCTGTCGAGTAGAGCCACGCTTTGGCGGTCTGCTGTCCCTCGACTTCCGTCGAAGTCCAGTACCAGCAGTCGCCGTTGTTGTCGGCAGGCAGGGTGTCCCCGCCGCATAGCTCAAGGACGGGATTGACCGTTTCCCGTGCCGCATACAGCAGCCGCATCTGCGCTACGGATGGAATGTATGCGCTCTGTCCGTAGCACCACAGGTCGAAGACCGCTGCCGCCATAGGCGAGGCTGTTTCCTGCGTGTCGTACAGGGCGAAGGTATTCGCATTGCCGTCAAAAGCCCCCGTGTCGGCGGAAGTCCCTTGCTCCACACCGAGGCTGTCTGCAAACGCTTGGGGAGCGATGTCCCACAGATAGACGGCATAGCCGTTCCCCTCCGTACCGCCGTGCTGTCCGGTGTCGAACACGACCGCCACGGCCTGCTTGCCGGATGCCTTGTACTGGGCGTAGGACAATGCCGTGCCGTCATCGCAGAGGACATGTCCGGGGCGTACCGTCATGTCCGGGGTCTCGATATGCGCATCGCAGGCGGCCAGTGTCAACGCCGCTGCCGCCGCAATGATTGTATGCATCTTATTCATTGTCATCTGTTCATATTTTTATTTTCCCTTATTTTATCTGTCATCTTATCGGCAGCTTCACGCCGAGACCGACACCTGCCCGCAGCAGGTCGGCTCCCTTTATCATCACGTCACCCTTCACCTGCCAGAAGAACACCCAGCCCGACCGCAGCACATAGTTGTGTTCGTAGCCAAGGTGGATGCCTGCGAGGAACTTCTTCGTGTCGCTGCCGCCCGATGCGCCGATGCGCAGGTTACCGAAGTGGTTGCGACCCCGTACCACGCAGGGCTTGTAGGCCACGCCGAAGCCGTAGGTGCGGTAGTTCCGCCAGAATGAATCCGGGCAGACATGCCCGCATGTCCCGCACTCCTTCCATTGCAGGTAGCCGTTGGCAAAGAACTCCCAGGCGTTGTGGTAGTTCGTCTCATGCTCGTAGGCAAGGGTCACGTCCATGCCGTTCCGGTACAGCAGTCCGGCCCCGAGCGAGAGCCGCCCTGTGTTGCGCTGCGCCTGTGCGCTCACGGACAAGGCGAACACGGCTACCGTCAGGGCAAGCAGCCTGTTTCTTGTCCTTCCCTTATTTCTCAATGCTACACTCATCATTTTCAATTCTTCATTCTTAATTCTTCATTTTTCATTGACATCACTCTTCTTCCAATAGCGAATGGTCAAACGAATCGGCGGCAAGCACGTCCTCGTAGTCGATGTGCAGGCTGATGTTGCGCCCGCTGATCTGCTTCTCGGTCATCTCTATGGTCAGCACCTTGTCATTGGGAAAGGTCATCTTCCGCACGACAATCACATTGCGGTAGCCCCGCTTGAACGACTTGCCTTGTTCCAGCACCAATGCCGGTTCCAGTTCGATGACCTGCGAGTTGGTCGCTTTCGAGACTTTCTTGTCGGCGAGCTTCACCCGTATCTCGTCGATGTCGAATCGGATATGTGTCTTGTTTTCTATCGAGAAATCGATGAAGAAATAGTCGCCCGCAGCGTAGATGTTGTTCAGCCGCATGGTCATGCGGTGCGCCTTGCTCGCCACGTTCCGTATCTTCGCCGGGGAGTTCCAGATGCGTCTGGCCAGTCCGGTCATCTCCGCCGTGGACATGGTGACGGCAGGGTTGTTGTAGGCTTCTCGCTCCGCAGGCAGTATCTCCTTGTCCGTCACCGCCTCCTTCATCCTTGTGGTATAGAGCAGCGCGTACTGCGTGCGGTAGCGTTCCGTCACGATGGTCACGATGGCGAGCACCTCGCCGTCCTCGTGTCCGGCCTCCTTGGGCTTCAGGCGGATGATGTTGTCAAGCGGCTGGTCGCCCGCCACCTTGTCGGTGGAGATGTCCACCAGACGCACCGGTTCCGATGCCGTAATGACGGTCGTCACCTGCTCGTTCACGGTCAGCAGTTCCATTTCCTCGTAGGTTCTCTGGGCTTTCGCCTCGTATGCGGCGGAAAGTCCCGCTGCAAGGAGGCACAGGCCCATCATTCGATGTCTGTTCATTGTCTTTGCCTTTTTATTGGTTTTTCTCGTTATCTTTTCTTTCCCTCTGTTCAATCTCTTCCCGTATCCGCCGCTCCGCAATCCCGCAATAGCCGCTGTCTGTCTCGAAGCCGATGTAGTGCCGGCCTGTCCGCAGGGCGGCGACGGCGGTGGTTCCGGAGCCGATACAGTTGTCCAGCACGGTGTCGCCCTCGTCCGTATAGGTGCGTATCAAGTATTCTACCAGGGCTACAGGTTTCTGCGTGGGGTGGTAGAATGTACCTTTCCGGTGTTCCTTGGGTACGGAGATGACCGATGTCGGGTATTTGTCATCGGCGATGCGCACCGGGGCGAGCTTCATTCCGCCGTAGCAGCGGTTGGTGAATCCTTCCGTCTTGCGGCGGCCGTGGTTCCGTTTTTCGGGCGGACACGGGATCATCTGCGGGTGGTACACCGGCAGTTTCCTGTAAAACACCAGGATGTCCTCATGCTGGCGCAGGGGCATACGGTTGGCGTTCAGGTGTCCGCTCACCCTGTCCTTGTGCCAGACGAGGTTGTACCTCCACAGCTTGGGCTGCGACAGCACCAGTTCCGCCGAGAACATCCCCTGCGCGAACAGGATGATGGGACTGTCCGGCTTGGTGATTCTCAGGTACTGCTCCCACAAGGGCTTCAGCGGAATTCGGTTGTCCCACCGGGCTGCTCCGTTCTGCCGGTTCAGCACCCCGTAGGGCAGGTCGGCGATCACCGCATCGATGCTGCGGTCGGCAATGCCTTTCATACCCTCCAGACAGTCCATGTTGTATATCTTGTCTTGCTCTATGGTCGTCATGGCTATTGCTTTTGGTTTCCGTTCACCAAATACACGAATGTCCCGTATTTCAGCTTCACCTTGTTCTTTCGGATGGCCTTGCTGATGGCGTTGCTCGTCTTCTGGTAGGCGTTCTGCACAGCCTGCATGCCCCATTGGGCGAGGCTGTTGTTGCCGTAGCCTCCGGTGTTCATGCTCAGGTTGCCCGACATGGCGCTGCTGGCCACATCCTTGCCCGTTTCTCGGAACTGGCTTTCCGGCACATACAGCCCCTCCAGTCCGTCCGTGTCGTACACCGACAGGCTGACCTTGACCAGTTCGTCACCCACGAGGATGCTGCTGATGCTGCCCTTAACCCGTCCGGACGAGAAGCCGCTGACCGTGGCGTACAGGTAGGTGCCTTTCCGGACGGTGCTTCCGTCTATCTCCACATCGTCCAGCAGCCGCAGTCTGACCCGTGACCCGTCCACCGCCTTGATGTCCTCGTCGATGATGGCTTTGATGAGCTTCGGCTCCTGTCCGCTCCGGTCGAGCGTGTGAAAATAGTCCGAGGATGTTTTTGTTTTCTTCACCACTTCGCTGGCCCTGTCGTTCTCGCCGGGGGCTTTCACGGCCTGGCTGTCCTCGTCGATGATGCCCTCCGCCTGCGCAGGTGCCGCTGCAGGAGGCGGTGCTGTTTGGGTGGTGTCCTCTTCCGCAGGAGGAATCACCTCCTGCCGCCCGCGCAGCCTTGCTTCGGCAAGGGCTTTCTCCAGTTCCGCGAGGGCTTCTTCCTCCCGTCTCTTGGCATCGGCTGCTTCCGCCGCCATACTCTTTTCCTGCTCGATTTCTCCGAGCAGGGCGATGTCGTCCGCTGTGTACTGCGATTCATATTCTTCCTTGTTTTCATCGGGTTCGTCCCTTTCAATGTTGTCCACGGCGGTATAGTCCTGTATCCTGCCCCACGATTTGGTCATGTTCTCGTACTTGCTGCCTATGCCGTCCCCATCCTTGATGGTGGCCTCCGGCAGTTCCGGGTTCAGGAACTCGGTGGTCTGCAGCGTGGCGTCCGGTATCTCGGCCTTCTCGGTGCGGAACAGGTCAAAGATGAAGTACGACGCGCCGAGCAGCGGCAGGTAGAGGATGGCGGGCAGCATGTACTTGGGCTGTCTGAAGTTGATTTTGTCCAGTATGCTCATCGTCATTGCGCTTTAGGTGGTTGTATATGTAGTTCGGATTGCTCGTGTCTCTCCCGAAGGAGGCTGTCCTGCATCTCGGTGGCTGTCCGCTGGGGCGGCTGGCGGTTGTACACGACGGTCAGCCGGTAGATGTTCCATGCCAGTCCCGCCGCGACAAAGGTGAATACGATAATCAGGAACAGGGTGCGGTGCATGTTGGCGAAGCCCTGCACCTTGGCGGCGGCCTTGTCTATCCGTGTCACCTTCGCGAACCTCCGCCCGGCATCCACTTCACGCTCGTAGCGTTCCTTGTATTGCGGGTCATGCTTGTCCGGCATCTTCTCGCCGAAAATCATTTTCTTCCATCCCATATCTCGGTTGTTTTAATGTTTAAATTCTTCATTCTCAACTTTTCATTCTTCATTTAGTAGTTGTTCTTTGTTTTCTGTTCGATGTCCTTGTTCAGCAGCGTGCGCCAGTTCACGATGAGCAGCCCGTGGGGGTTGTTCTCAGTCCGGGGCACCCGCTTGAGCTGTCCGGCGGTGACAAGCTCGCGCATCAGGATGTTGCTCCGCCGCTCTATGCGCTGCCGTCCGTAGTAGGTGAACTCCATCTTGGCCGCATCGAAACGGATGCTGTCGCAGAAGATGGAGAAGACCGCGCTCGTCCCGAGGATGTTGCTGTAGAAGCCTTTCTCCTTGAGGGTGTTGTACTGTGCCAGCCCCGTCTCGTCCACCAGGTACATGGCTTTCTCCATTGTATAGCGGATATACTTGTCGTCCGGCGCCAGCGTAAAGAAGTAGTGGTGGAACATCTCCACATGGCTCTTGGCTTCCACGTCGAGTGTCTCTTCCATTGTGGTCTGACGGACCAGTATCGGCACATTGCCGTCCAGCACATAGACTTTCTTGTGCGCGTCCGCGACCATCGTCCGGGCGGTCCAGATGCTCGACACGCTGATGATGACGCACCCCACGAGGAATGCGGTGCAGACGATGCCCGTCAGCCTGATCTTGTTTTCCAAATTCTTTATGACCATATCGCTTTTTGTTTATTGTTATCGTGTCATGGTTCCTATGGCTCCGGTAGCCGTCATCTTTGCCTGCTGCGCCACGCCCTCGCCGAAGTTTCGGGTCGAGAAGGCGGTGTCGCCCTCCGGTATCATCCACGCCGCAAGGTCAGGTACGAGGTTCAGGCATTTTAAGGCCACGATGCTTGCCGCCATCAGGTAGCCTGCGGAGAAGAACGAGTTCTGCAGGTAGGCGGCCATCGTCTGCTCGCTGGCGGTTATCGCCGTCAGGTTCTCCACCTGGATGCACAGCACGATGTCGAACAGGAGCAGGACATAGAAGCCCACGAAGTAGAGCATCGCACCGTAAAAATGCACGGTCAGATACCTCGTGATCCATTTCGCCCATGCGCCTTCCCACTTGGGCAGCAGGCTGAAAGCCCATTGTATCGGCCCGAATATCGTCAGCATCCCCAGCAGGATCTGCTGGCAGTATATCGTCGCCCACCACCCGATACGGAATACCACGAGGGCGATGAGCATGATGATTTTGTCTATGCCCACCACGATGCCGGAGGTCAGCGAGGTGAACCACAGCTTGGCGGCGTCCTTCTCCATGCTGGTCACTTCGTCCACGCCGGTCTGTTCCATTGTGGCTTCTATCAGGTTGGGGTCGGATGTCCCTGTATGCGCCACGTCCGCCTGCGCCTGCAGGTTGGTGTACATCGTATCGCGCACGAAGATGAGTTCCTGTGCTTCCTCGAACTTGTCGCTGATCTGTGCGGCTTCTGCCTGGTAGAGGTCGTGGGTGTACGAGCCGATACAGTTGGGGATGTAGGACAGGAAGTCCAGAAAGCACCAGTTGCTGCCACTGCCTGCCATGCCCGTGTCCGCCGGAGGATACCACCAGCACAGCACGAGCGACACGGCCAGCGGCCTGAACAGTTTCATCACGTCCAGCGGCTCGTGCTTGACCATCATCTTGTAGGCCATGCCCGCCGTCATGATGATGGCGAACAGGGCGGCAAGTGCCATGCACATCTGCAATATCCACCAGTAACCACCAATTACTCCAGATGGGTAAAACCATAGGAAAACATATCTAACGTAATCTGCCAAATAGCACTGATTTATAGTTAATTATGAATAGAGGCCGTTTTTTGATTGGATAGTTATATTTGCCTAATTTGGGATATAAAAGCACGCTTTTTGTCCCGTTTTTGTCCCGCCGTGAATTATCTTTGTTGCGCTTGCAAGTGACTGATATACAAT
>OJKW01000172.1_pt1 | contig 62126 bp, 61 predicted proteins | sample 1596591 | NCBI WGS metagenome assembly OJKW01 (sample SAMEA4350166, study PRJEB24818) | metagenome | biome: human; feature: gut; material: faeces | place: Denmark | collected 2013-09 | reverse complement strand
GATTCAGGGCGCTCATTTCGTCTATGGCGTTCATGGCGTGGTCGGAGGCACATAGTTTGCCCAGTGAGGTGGCGCACATGAGTTTAAAGAAGCGCAGACAGGTCTTGCGGTACTTTTCGCTCTCAAAGTCTGCATCCGCCTTTGGCAAAATGTCGTGTCCCGCATTGCGTATTGCACGGTAGCCTTCAATGTTGGCATCGATCACCCGTCCAAGGTACACCGTATTTCTCCTAAGCTTTTTCAGGTCGCCGTCCGTCTTATAGCAGGCGAAGGCCGCAGGCATCACAAAGGCCGCATGGCAGAGCAGATAGTCCTCCATATTCGGCTCATAGACGACCTTGTATTTGGTACCGCCGAAAATCTCTCCGATCAGTTCCGCATTGGAGACCGCCCCACGCAGCTGCCCGATGGTGATCTTTTTCAGGTCGATAGAAACGACCCGGTCAGGTTCCCGATGCCCGGCAGAGAGCGCAAAGGCAAACAAGACATTTTTCTCCGGCAGTGCCGCCGCCAGCGCTCTTGCCTGCACATTGTTACCCACAAAAACAACATTTTTCGTCTGATTCGCCCGCAAGGTTTCCAGAGCAGAATCCAGCTGCGTATATCGCAGGACGACAAATATCACATCGTACCGGACATTCGGTGCCAGTTCCGTCACCACAGGAATATTGCTGACCGATGTGCGGAGGGAGAATTGATCCTTGATCCGCAGTCCGTTCTTCCTGATTTCCTCTGCCCAGTTTCCCCGGGCAAGCAGGGTCACATCCTTTCCGGCGTGAAACAGATTCCTTGCCAGATTGCACCCTAAAACACCTGCACCATATACCAGAATTTTCATTGCTTGCCTCCAAATCTGATCTTTACAATCTGCATCTTCATCATTCCGTCACCGACCCTGGCGAGAAAACGGAAAAATCCGCTGACGGATGGGTCTTTCAAATCGGTGTAGCCCAGCATATAGCCCCGACTGGTGACCTGCAAGCGGCTGTCCCACAGGGAAAGCTCGCTTTTTGCGTCCGAAACCGCAAAATATGCGCCCACATCCTTAATTTTCGCACTCTTGAGCCAGGTCTTGGCGATCATCTTCACCGCCGTCCGGTTCGCCGCGTCAAATACCAGCACGCCGCTGGGGAAAGCGTCCGCCATTTTTTGCACCAATGCTTTGACCTGTTCCGTCAGAAAGTAGTAAAACACGCCGGAGGCAAAGAACACCGCGCCGCCGGAGGCGTCGATCTTTGCGAACCATTCGGTATCATTTAAGTTGCAGGGGATGTTTTCCTCCCGCTCTCCGGCGGGAAGCAATTCGTTGCGCACGGCGATCACATCGGGAAAGTCCAGATTGTAGATCTTGCAGCTGCCATTGTCGCAGCTTCTCCCGGTGCTGTCCAGCCCGCAGCCCAGATTGACCACCGCCGCATTGGGGTGAGATTTCAGATAATTCCGCACCTCAAAAGCAAGGTCATTCTGCCGCATGGCCACCTCCAGTGAACCGAAACGCTGCATCAGACTGCGGGCGTTCTTATCAGCATCCGAAAAGTCATAGTCGATTTCCTTAATCAGGCGCATCGCCGTTTCATCTTGGTAGAGATTCGGATACAGCTCTGAGCAGACCTTCCGCGCATACAGCGGAATAATCAGCGTCTCCTGCACGGTGTTTTTCTCGATTTTATATTTCATATGTGACGCTCACTTTCTGATAAATGGTAGCTCCGGCATACAGTCACACTCGGCGATGTGGGTCATCATTCCGGCGAACCCCTTCGGATTACGAATCTGATATTGCATGTGATCGTATCCCTCAAACACGGGATAATGGCCGCAGGGGTAGGCTTCCATCACTGCTTGACGGTATTTGAAATGCTCCTCTTTGCTGCCGAACTCGAAATAAGTATGCTCTTGCAGCTTCTGGGGAAGCGGCGGAAAGGGTTTATCCTCCAGACTGTCCGAAATCTGCCGCCGCAAATCTGTATAGGTCAGATTTTTCCCTGCGGCTATAAAATACGGCTTTATGGAGTCGTCGTCACACCTGTGAGATAGCATAATGATTGCAGAAAAGGATTTAACATCTTTTTCTGCAATATTTTTTTATTTCGCCGCAGAAAAGCGGAGAGGAATGAGGTGAAAAGCGGATGAAAACCATGACGATGCAGGACCGGCAAACGCTGGCGCGCCGTTACGCGGCCGGCGAGAATGTCACGAGGATCGCAGTCGATCTCGGAATGTCTGCCGCAGCCGTCTACGCGGAGCTGCGGCGCGGATACACCGGCGGCCTCGATGGGAACAAGCGCCGCGAGTATGATCCGGAGCTTGGCCTGACGAGATACCAGGAGAGCCTTGCAAACCGCGGCCGCAGAAAAGCCGCCACAAAATAACAGGAGGAAAGAAACATGAATGAGACTGGAAAGACCATGAGGGTAACGGAGAGACACATTGGAGACGAGGTGGAGATCTCCCTCCGAAAGACAGCCGGAAACGAGAAGTGCAACTGCAAGATCACGGCGAACAATGCCGCATCCGCGATCAATGGCATCTGCATCATCGTGCAGGAGTACGCGAGTGCTCTGCAGCTTCCCGCGCTGCACGTCTTAGCGGTGATGGCGGCGCTGATGGCAGATCCGGAATCCGAGCACGGAGCGATGAAAGAGGAAGCGAAAGAAAGCGAGGCGGCGGAATGATGGAGACGAGAGAGATCACCGTGACGATCCACCGCGAACCGGAGAAGCGGGACGACCTGCTCGCGACGCTTTTGATCGTCGTCCTCGCGGCACTGGCCTTTACGGCGGGGTACATTACGGCGAACGCACAATGGCGCGAGACGATCTCGGAGGTGACGCCGGAGCCGCCTGTCGTTGCGCAGGAGACGCGAGCGAAGCTGCTCATGTCCTACGAGGAGCCGACGGAGAGCATCACGACGAGCCGCTATGCCGAGGTGAGCCAGGAGGATTGCGAGCTGATCGCAAAGATTGTCTACCTGGAAGCGCGGGGCGAACCCCTGGAGGGTCAGCAGGCCGTGGCGGAGGTCATTCTCAATCGCGTCGCGGCGGACAACTTCCCCGACAGCGTGGAGGAGGTCATTTTCCAGGGCACCGACGGGAGCGGGGCTATACAGTTCAGTACAGCGGCGCACCTCGACGAAGCAGCGCCGACGGACAAGCAGTTTGCGGCGGTGGGACAAGCCCTCTACGGCGAGCCGGTCCTGCCGATGGACGTGGTTTTCTTTTCGACCACAGGTGAAAACAGCAGAACATGGGGCGCCATCGGCGGGCACATCTTCTGCTATCAGTATGAATGGGAGTGAAGCAATGGCAGCGAAGAAATGGATCTATGAGGTGAAGTACACCGGCGGCGAGGAATACACCTACACCGCGCCGGACGGCAAGCTGAAGAGCAAGAAGCTGCCGACCGTGCGCGTCGAGGCCGAGAACCGGCTGAACGCGGTCGTAGCGGCGGCGCGGAAGTGGGGCGTCGGCTGGACCGGCGTTGCACGCGGCGTCGAGTGCGAGATCATCGGACCGGCGAAGAAGAAAGGAGACAAAAATGAGTAATTTATCGGCAAATGCGCAGCTGCTCGGCAATCTGGAGCACACCACGGCAGAGCTGCTGGAGGGCATGACAGAGGAGCGCGGCCGCGGCTTTGCGAGCGACAACGAGAGCTGGGCTGCGCTGAAGGGCTACCTGGAGCGCGCCGAGAAGATGCGCAAGGACATCGAGAAGGTCCACAAGGAAATGTGGGACGCCATCAAGGACCAGAACGACGACGCCTACCGTGCGCTGGCGAACGAGCTGACGAGAGCATCTTCCGCTCTTGCAGCGGAGTGGATCACCGTTTCCGTGCTTGGGAAGATCGCCGTCGAAATGACGGACGAGTGATGGACCGCAAGGAGTATCTGCGCCGCTGCGCAATGGCGGCGGGCGACATGGACGGCAAGCGATACCGGACTGCGAAGCGTTACCTGGTATGGTGCAGGCCCGCGCGATGGTGCGGCTATCAGGCGATGCTGCCCATCGCCTATCAGATGCGCTACCGGAAGGACGGGACCATCGCGCACACGGCAATCGTGCAAGAGACCAAGGCGCATTGCCAGCACGAGATCCCGCTGGAGAAAGTATTCGAGGAGGAACCGCACGATGAAGCGGATACACGCGAGTAACCGCGAAGACATACGCGACACCTTGCTCGGGGCGCTGACCGTCGCCATCTTTTTCGCGGCCGCGGCGCTGGAGGGGGTGTTGGCATGATGGGCTTTTACATCAAGGGACCGTGCCTGAACTGCCCGGACCGCAATGCAAGCTGCCATGGAAAGACGGAGGACGGCGCGTGGAGGTGCAGCCGGTGGGCCGCGTATCAGGCGGAGCAGGAGACCTTCTGCGCGAAGGCGGCGGAGGACCTCAAGCGTGTGGAAGTGGCGATGGGCTATAAGCGCGAGAGCAGGCTCCGCAATGCAAAGCGCCGCACCAGTCTGGAGCGGCGCAGAAGAAAGTGAAGGGGGAAAAGAACATGAAACGGGAAAACGCGAGAGACGGCGTGTGCTTCCTCTGCGGACGCGACGGCACGGAGGACTCGCTGGACTTCCACCACATCTTCGGCGGAAACGCCGCGGACCGGAAGAAATGCGAGCGGTACGGCCTGAAGGTGCGGCTGTGTCACGGGCGCTGCCACATCTTCGGACCGGAGGCGGTACACAACTGCGCCGAGACCATGCGAACGCTGCGCCGCTACGGTCAGCGCAAGGTGATGATCGAGCAGGGCTGGACGGTGGACGAGTTCCGCTTCCACTTCGGCAAAAACTACCTCGACGACGAGGAACTGGAGGAGATTGCGGCCATTCAGGCCGAGAGCGCATAAGAAAAGCGGCTGACCGTGGCACCGGTCAATCGCAGCGAAGAAAACTACACGAAAGGAGATCTCTTCCCTGCCATTGTAGCACAGGACAGGGAAGAAAAGCAAGGGTATGAACGAGTTTTTGGATCAGGCATTAAATAAGCTCGCCGAGACGGTGAGCGGGCAGAAGGAGAACGCGATGGCACCGAGCGTGCGCGAGGCCCTGACGGACTTCTGCCGGCAGGATGCGGAGTTTGCGCAGGCGGTGGCGCAGGGCGGCAGCTTCAAGGACTGCATGGCGACGGTCGCCAAGGGCGTCGGGGGCAGCATTTCCGACCTCGAAGCCTACCGCAAGGCGGTGCGCTTCTACTTCAAGGGCGCGGATGTTCGCTTCCGCATGGAGATCGACCTCTGCCCGACGGCGGAGGAAGCGCCGCGTCCTGCGGCACAGAAGAAGATCCTTGACATCGCGGACTTCCTGTGAGGTGACGGTATGCGGTGCAATCTGACAGAGGCGGAGCAGAAGGCCGCGCTGGAGGTCCCGTTCCGCTGCACGGGAGAGGAGCAGGAGTTTATCGAGCGGTGCTTCATCGGCTATCTCTTCTTTGAGCATGAGGCGGATGAGAACGGAAGGCTCGGCGTGACCACGGAATGCACGCGCTGCGGCCGCAGGGTATGGTGGACGGAGCGCGAATGGAAGTGCTTCAAGCAGGAGAACGACGTCAAGGCAAAGTCGAACCTTCTGTGTCCGGACTGCGGCTGCGGTGTGACGCTTTATCCGCGCGGAAGGCTGCGCAACGGAAATACGCTGGACGAGTACCGGCAGGTCGTGCTGCTGCGCGCCATCGACGGGGCGCTGCGCGCGGTCGCGCTGAGCGTGTGGAAGCATCACGGGCGCTGGGAGTCGGACGACGCGGAGAGCTGCACAAAGGCCGCCTACTACTTCGCAGAGGGCAAGTGCCAGAAGTGGCGGAGAGAATGGGCGTGGAGCAAGGAAGAACAGCAGTACACGCCGCGGCTCGTGGCGCAGAAAACCATGACGGAGCCGTTTGCGGAGTGCGACAGCTGGATGTGCCGAAGGATCGGGGATTACGCGATACATGGCGTAGACCAGATCGCGGCATCGCCGCTGCGATACTGCGCGGCGGAGCAGTTCTTTAAGCTGGACGGAGACGATCCGCGGGAGAACACAAAGAGCCTTTTGACCTACCTCGGACTGTGGACGCGCTACCCGCGCATCGAGCAGCTGGCAAAGGCCGGATGCAAAAAGATCATCGACGACGCGATCCAAGGCAGCATGAACAGCCGCGCGCTCAACTGGCGGGCAAAGACCATGCCGGCCTTCTTCGGGGTGGACAAGCCAACCGTGAAGCGGCTGCTTGCCGGAGGCATCGGACAAAAGGAGCTGGAGGCGCTGGAGCTGGTGCGGCACGGCGGCGTGACGCCGGAGGAGGCGCTGACGATCTGCGGGCGGATCGGCGACAAAAACGAGCGGAGGCGCTGCGACGCGGCGCTCCGAGAGGTCGGTGAAAGCGTGCTCGTGCTGGCGCGGTATCTGGAAAAGCACCAACACAAGAACGCAAGACTGTGGTTGGACTACATCGACGCGGCGAAAAGACTCAGGTACGATCTTGCGCGGCGAGACGTGGCTTTTCCGAAGGACCTGCAAGGGGCGCACGACGCGGCCGTTGCGGCGATCCGGTACGAGGAGAACGCGGCGGCGCGGAAGGCATACGAAAAGCGGTACAAGAAACTCAAGAAGAAGTACAGCTTTTCGGCAATGGGCCTTTGCATCGTGGTGCCGGAGGACGACCGGCAGATCATCAACGAGGGCAAGACGCTGCACCACTGCGTCGGCGGCTACGCCGAGCGGCACATGAGCGGAACGACGACGATCCTCTTCCTGCGCAAGGAAAAGACGCCGCACCGAAGCTACATCACCATCGAAATGTGCGGCAAACAGGGAAACGACATCCGGCAGATCCACGGCTACGGGAACGAACAAAAAGCGGGAAAGAAGCTCGCCTCGCCGCAGGAGCGGCACGGGGCCTTCATCGACCTTTGGCTCGCATGGCTGAAGGCTGGGAGCAAACGGGATAAGAGCGGCAGGCCGGTCCTGCCGGTGAAAGGAGAGAAAACAGCATGAGTATGTACGACGATACGGTAGATGTGACGCCGGAGGGCGTGAGCGAGGGCGCGGCGCTGAGCGGGATGTTCGGCGAGAGCGCACCGGTCGAAACGGAGCGTGGGATCGAGACGATCACGGAGGAGATCATCTTCTACAAGAACGTCGGCGGACAGGCGGTCATTGAGATCGGTAGGCGGCTGACGGAGGCAAAAGCGCAGCTCAAGCACGGGGAATGGCTGCCCTGGCTGCGCGAAAAAGTGGAGTTTTCGGAGACCTCCGCACAGAACTTCATGCGCATTGCGAGGGAGTACGGAAATACCCATCTGGTTGGGGATTTGGGAGCCTCGAAAGCCTTGGTATTACTGGCTTTGCCGGCATCTGAGCGAGAGAATTTCGCGAGCGAAAAACACCTTGTAAACGGGGAAGAAAAGTCCGTTTCCGAAATGAGCAAGCGCGAACTGGAGGAGGCCATCCGTCAGAGAAAGCTCGCCGAACTGAAGGCAGCGGAAACGGCGCGCGAGCTGGACCGGCAGAAGGAAGCCACGGCGGAAGCGGAAGCCGCGGCAGAAAAGGCGCAGGAGGCGGCGGAGGCTGCCCGCGCCGAGGTCGAGAACGCGAAGAGCATTTCCCTCGCCGCGCAGGAGCGCACGGCGGAGCTGGAGCATGAGCTGAAGGCGCTGCGCGAAAAGCCGGTGGACGTGGCCGTGCAGACGGTGGACGCGAGCGCCGAGCAGATCGCGGCGGCGGTCAAGGAAGCGGAAAAGGCGGCCAAGGCCAAGCGCGACGCGGCGGTCGCCAAGAAAGCCGAGGAGCTGAAGGCGGCAGAGGCGCAGCGCGACGAGGCACGGAAGGCTGTGGAAAACGCCGAGGCCGGAAGAAAGGCGGCGGAGGAGCAGGCGGCAGCCCTGCGCGCCGAGCTGGAAAAGGCGAGAAAGAGCGCCGCGGCGATGGACAACAAGGCGCTCGCGGAGTTCGGCGTGCTGTTCCGGCAGGCGCAGGAGACGGTGAACCGCCTGACGGAGCTTGCCGGCGAGCTGGACGAGGAGAACCGGCCGAAGGTCTACCGCGCGCTGGGCGCGCTGCGGAACATGATCGCCGAGAAGGCGGGGGAGGCGACGGCATGAAGGTGCAACTGACGAGGGACCTTGCGCTGCCGCTGGCGAAGAAGGGCTGCACCTTCGGCGTGGAGCTGAAAACGACCGGCAAAGACGGAGAGCCGATCTATTTTGTCCACTATTACGGAAACACCATTGCGTTTCCGGGTGATGCCTGCGAGGAGGTGGAGTGATGGAACGACTGACAAAACATAGTAAGCAAACATCGCACGAAAACGGTATCTGCTGCACACATTTTTGCGGTCCCGAATGCCTCGAAGTTGGCGGGAACTGCGCCATGAATTGCAAGTGGGAAGAAGCGGCGTGGAGCCGCCTCGCCGCCTACGAGGACACGAGGCTGACGCCGGAACGCTGTGCCGAATTTGCGCGAGCAGACGCGGAAGGAAGGTACATCATAATGCGTGATGCGGAGCAGGAGGGAGTTGCCCGCCTGCGCGAGCTGGCCGAGGCTGACAAGGAAGGCAGGCTCTTCCTCCTGCCGATGGAGCCAGGGCGGCCGATGCTCTGCCAGGAGTATTTTGAGCGGCCGTGGGTGATGAAAAACGTGACGCTCTGCGTCCAGTACCAGAGCAGCGCCGGCATCATCTTTTACATGGGATACGACGTGTTCCGCGGACTTGTGGAGCGCGGAAGGATCACTCCCCTCTCGCAAGAGGGAGAAGAAACGCTGGAGGGGAAAGCGAATGTTTGACATCAACGAGGTGCCGTATGCGGAATGGCTCGAAAAGTCCTTGCAGGCCATCGTGCCTTTGAAGCCGGTGTGCCTTTGCTTTGCGGCGACCATGCCGGACGGCGAGGTCTACACCGGATATTACAACGCGGATGCAACGGACAAGGCTGTGATCGCGCACAACATCCAGGCGGATATCACAATGGACATTATCCGGACCAATGCCGCGATCATCAAAGACATGATCGAGCATTGCGAAGAGGATGAATGACGAAATGAAAGGAGAAGCAACATGAGCAGCGCAAGAAACCACCAGAAGAGGAGCCACCGAAGCTACCGCGTGACGGAGCATCTGCGGGAGCGCGGCGAGGAAGGCATGGATCGTGCCGCCGGCGGGCAAGAGGAAGGGCGGATTGTTCGAGCTGGTCCGCCGCCTGCTCCGTGGGCGCGCACAGCGCACGGCGGACCGCAAGCGCGCCGAACGCGCATCCCGCAAGGGGGGGGCAGAGAGGAGCGGTGAACGGTGATCTGGTCGGCGGAGGAGATTGTGCGGTCGTACCGGATGGCGGCCGATCCGAAAAAGCAGATCAAGGTGCTCGCTGAGCTGAACGCCTGCTCGGTGAAGGAGATCCGGCAGGTGCTGGTGGGCGAGGGCGTGCTGCCGCGCGAGACAGAGGTGCCGGAGGAGCCGAAAAAAGCGGCGAGAAAGCGCTTCGATGAGGAGACCGCGAGGGTGCTTTATGAGGAGGGCCTGGACGATGCGGCTATCGCGAAGGCGACAGGCATGACGGCGCACACGGTCGCCAAATGGCGCAGCAGGAACGGGCTGCGGAAGAAAGTGAGGAAACCGAGAATGAAAAAGCAAGTGGATGTGCCGGGCACGAAGCCGTCGGAAGAGGCGGCGCCGGGCGCGGGCGTGCAGAAGATCCCCATCGTCGGGGAGGCGGTCGAGGTAACGGAGCCGGACTTTACAAAGAGCGCTGCGCCGGAGCCGCGGACGGTGACGGTGGAGGAGCTGCGCGCCCTGCTGGAGGATGCCTGCAAGGGCGGCCTCGGGGAGTGCGCGGTGCTCGTGGAGGGGACCGCGTTCGCGGACCTCTGGCTCGACGTACACAGCACGCTACGCATCTATGAGAGCGGCGAGCGGACCGTAGAGCTGAAGGGAACGGCAAAGAGTGCGTGACAGGCCGCGGAGCCTGAAAAAAGAAAGGAGAATTTACCATGATGAATGAAACCTGCAACGCCTGCGCTCCGCAGGAAGCGCCGGCCATCCTCTCCGTTACCGAAGAAAATGCAAAAATGGCCGAGCTTGCCAACGCCCGCATCGAGAGCATTTTGCGCAAGCTGCGCGGAGAGAAGCCCGTCCGTCCGAACGAGGGATGTGCCCCGGAGCTGCCCACCTTTGGCGCGCTGCGGCAGCTGACCGAAAGACAACAGAGACAACTCAACCGTCTGATAAACAGCATCGAAGAGCTGGACAGCCTGATTTGAAAAGGAGTAGAGACATGAAAAAGTATATCGGCACCAAGATCATCGAAGCGGAGCCTGCCTACCGCGTGGTGGACGCGGAGGGGAACGTCCGCGTCGTCACAGAAGCGGCGGAGGCGAAGCGCTGCGGCACCGTGGACCTCGGCTACAAGGTCCGCTATCCGGACGGCTATGAGAGCTTCAGCCCGAAGGGCGCGTTCGACGACGCCTACCATCCCATCGACGGCATGAACTTCGGCCTTGCCATTGAAGCCCTGCGCAAGGGCTTCCGCGTGCACCGAAGGGGCTGGAACGGCAAGGGCATTTTCATCGAGCTTCAGACGCCGGACGCCTACAGCAAAATGACAAGCCCCTACATCTACATCGACACGACCGGCTTGCAGACGCAGAACACCGAGGCGCCGAAGAGCCGCGTGCCGTGGCTGGCGAGCCAGACCGATATGCTGGCCGAGGATTGGGAGATCTTCGCCTAAACGAAAACGGCGAGAGAGGAAGTGAGCAAATGTTCCGATACAAGAAAAGCGTGCCGGTGAGCTACGAGCGGCAGGGGTACATCTACTTCGCCTCGCGCCTCTACCGCGAGCTGACGGAGGAGCAGCAGCGCAAGCTGCTGAACCTGTGCCTGCAATGCGGCGGCGAGCACTACCAGGCGCTCTTCGAGTTCGTGACGACGGACGCCGGCGCGACGGCCGTGTGCATGAAGCACTTCCTCTCTCGCTCTACGCTGGAGCGAGCCGTGCGGCGGTATTACGAAAGTTTTCCACAGAACCTTTGACCTGCCGGCCCTTTTCATTACCGGTGCATGAGCCGGTGGCCGGCTGTTTTCTCCTCCATAATATATGATGTGCCTCCCCTGCAAAGCATCACGCCGCCGAAGGGAACGCGCCGGACGCCAGGCCGGCCGCAGGCGGTGCTCCAGTGCAATTCTGGTGAGCAGGGATACAGAGCCATCCGGTTCTGTATGGAGGAGCTGTGCGGCAGCTCCTCCATAGAAAACCGGATACACATATATCAATAACGCGCGCGTGCGCGTTATCGGAGTTCTTAGAGCGTTAGGTTTACGACCATTCTCCCCATTCGGAGAAAATGGAGGGCGGTTTTTTCATGGCAAACGGGTATTGGGTGATCCGAACGTACACGGCGGGCGCCGTGGGCGAGAAAATCAAATACTGGGTGCCCGGAGAGAAGCCGACGAAATCGGAGCGGAAGATCAAAAGCGACATCAAGCAGGTGCAGCGCAACGAGGCGAACGCGGAGAAGGCGCTGGCACGATTGATCCATGCCAACTTCACGCCGCGGGACTACCTGCTGCAATTCAGCTACACCGAGGAGGCGCTGGAAAAGCTCTGCGCGGGAGAGCGGACGGAGGAGGAGCTGTTTGAGGCGGCGGATCATCAGCTCAAGCTGTGGGCGAAGCGGACGCGCAGAGCGTGCAAGGCGCTCGGTATCCCCTTCCGGTACATACCCTTCACCTCGGACCTCGACGGCAAGACGGGCGAGGTGGTGCGCGTGCATCATCACATCATCGTGAACGCGGAGGCGGCGGAGATCGCGCTGGAAAAGTGGAGCGCGGGCAGCACGCACCGCGAGCATCTGTACGATCAAGTGGACCAGACGCCTCTGGCCCACTATCTGCTCGCGCAGGTGCGCCACCGTCCGAACGAGAAGAAATACTCGCCGAGCCGCAACCTGATCGTTCCGCAGCCGAAGGATCGCATCGCCGTTTCGGGCGCCGAGCTGCAGGTGCCGCGCGGCGGTCAGCTGCTCCTGCGCGCCGGCTGGATGCCCGGGATGCCGCAGTACATCCGCTACATCGTGCCGGAGGTCGGCAAGATCCGCCGCGGCGAAGCGCCGCCGGAGAAAACGAGAGAATAAGACGCACGGAACGCTCGCGCCATGACGGCGGGAGCGCCCTCAGCATACCGGAAAGCAGGCTTGGAGCCTGCTTTTTTTGTTTGTCAAGAGGGAAAATGAAAAATTCTCCCGAATTTGGAAAAGTTGACGGTTCGTGACGCGGCTTTTTTGGTACGGTAACGGAAAGAAGAGGCAAAAAGCGGCCGGAAAGGAGGGCTGCGGCATGAGCAGACCGAGAAAATACACGCCGAACACGCTAAAAAAGGCCGTGAACGGCTACTTCGACAGCATTTCCCGCCTCGTCCCGCTCACGGAGAAAAGGAATACAGGGCGCAAGGACAGCGACGGCCATGTGATCTACGAGGAAGTCCCCGTCCTCAACCGCCTCGGCGTGCAGGCGACGGTACTCGAATACCTCGTGCCGCCGACGGTCGGCGGGCTGTGCGAGCACCTCGGCATCCACCGCTCGACCTGGGCGGACTACTGCGACGCACAGCTGCATCCGGAGTTTTCCGACACGACAACGCACGCGCGGGGGCGTATGCGCGCGTGGCTGGAGGAACAGCTGCTCACGCGCAAGGATGTGAAAGGCATCGTATTCGACCTGCAAAACAACTACGGCTACCACGACAAGAAGGAGATCGAGCTGGGCGGCAGAGCGGCGAAAGCCGTGACGGCGGCCTCCATGCCGCTCGAAGAGCGACAGAGCGTGCTGGAGGAGCTGATGCGTGAGTTCAGCGAAAACGATGGCGACGCTTGAGCAAAAGCTGGATGTGGCGCTGTGGTGGAAGCAAATGCGCGAGACGAACAACGCGCACTTCCTCCCTCTCCTGTTCGACAAGCACCGCTTTCTGGTGCTCAAGGGCGGCGGCGGCTCCGGCAAGTCCATCTTCGCCGGCCGCAAGATCTTAGAGCGCGTCACGAATGAGCCTGGGCACCGCTATCTGGTGGTGCGAAAGGTCGCAAAGACGCTGCGCGAGAGCTGCTTTGAGCAGCTCAAGAAGCAGGCCTACGAATACTACGCCGACCAGATCGCCTTTATCCCCAAGGGCAAAGGCAGCGACATGTATATCCGCTTCAAAAACGGCAGCGAGATCCTGTTCGCAGGTCTCGACGACGTAGAGAAGCTCAAATCCATCTTCGATATCACGGGCATCTGGATCGAGGAGGCGAGCGAGCTGGAGGAGGGAGACTTCAACCAGCTCGACATCCGACTCCGCACGGAGTTCCCCTTCTACCTCCAGATGATCCTGACCTTCAACCCAATCTCGATCACGCATTGGCTGAAAAAGCGATTCTTCGACACGAAGGACCCGCGCGCGACGGTCCACGAGAGCACTTACAAGGACAACCGCTTCCTCACGCCGGAGGCGCGCATCACGCTCGAAGCCTTCCGCGAGACGGACGAGTATTACTACATGGTCTACTGCCTCGGCCAATGGGGCGTGACCGGCAAGACGGTATTCAACGGCAAGGCGGTCGCCGAGAGGCTCACCTACGTCGAAAAGCTGGGCTGGCGCAAGCGCGGCTATTTCGCCTACACGCTCTCCCCTGATGATATCCACATCAGCGAGTGGCATTGGGAGGACGACGAGAACGGCCCTGTGATCCTCTACGCCGAGCCGACCGAGGGCAGGCCCTACGTCGTCGGCGGCGACACGGCGGGCGACGGCAGCGATTATTTCGTCGGGCAGGTGCTCGACAACATCACGGGCCGACAGGTGTGCGTGCTGCGCCATCGCTACGACGAGGACACCTACGCGCGGCAGATGTACTGCCTCGGCCGCTATTACAACGACGCCCTGCTCGGCATCGAGACCAACTTCTCCACCTACCCCGTCAAGCTGCTCGCCCTGATGGGCTACCCGAAGCTCTACGTCCGCGAGGTGGAGGACGACTACACCGGACGGATCAAGCAGGCCTACGGCTTCCAGACGAACCGGACCACGCGGCCGGTGATCCTCTCGGAGCTGATCCGCATTTTGCGCGAGAGCATGGCGAGCATCAACGACCGCGACACGCTTTTAGAGATGCTCACCTTCGTGCGGCGGGAGAAAGATCTGCAAGGCGAAGCCGAGAGCGGGGCGCACGACGACTGCGTGCTGGCCCTCGCCATCGCGCACTACATCCGGCCGCAGCAGACGATGGAGGTCACGCGGCCAAGGGGCGAGCGCGTGAGATGGTCGCAGGACCTGTGGGACGACTACAACAAGGCCACGCCGGCGGAGCGCGAAGCGATGATCCGCCTATGGGGCAGGCCGGAATAGGAGTGAAACATGGAAAAGAAAATCAGCGAAAAGCTCGCGTGCTGGCAACAGAGATTGCAGCAGAGCGACAACGAGTGGAAAAGTGAAGTAGCCGACATGGACCTGCGCGAGAAGCGCTACAACGGCGACCGGACGCTCTCTCCGCTTGTCGAGGGCGACACGAAGCGCAACGGACAGCCGAAGAAGACGAGCCATGTGCGCAACATAATCTTCGAGAACATTGAAAGTCAGGTCTCCTCGACCATCCCGCAGCCGAAGGTGACGCCGCGGCGGAAGAAGGACGAGCGGCTCGCCAACATCATCGAGCACTTCCTGCGCAATGAGCTGGACCGCCTGCCCTTTGAGACGATCAACGACATGGCCGAGCGCACGGTGCCCATCCAGGGCGGCACGGGATTCCTTGTGGAGTGGGACAACACGAAGCGCACACACTCCACCGTGGGCGAGATCGCGGTGACGCTGCTGCATCCGAAGCAGTTCGGCCCGCAGCCCGGTGTTTATACGGGCATCCGCGACATGGACTGGTTCATCACGAAGATGCCGACGACGAAGGAGGCCGTCCGGCGGAAGTACGGCGTGGACCTCACGGACGAGGGCGAGAGCGAGCCGGACATCCGCTCGGCGGACGGCGAGAGCCAGACCGACGACAGCCTGACGCTCTACATCGGCTTTGAGATCAATGAGCGCGGCGGCATCAACCGCTTCGAGTGGGTGAACGACATTGAGCTTTTGGACCTGACAGACTATCAGGCGCGGCGTCAGCCGGTGTGCAGGAAGTGCGGCAGAGTCCGACCGCTGCGCGGGCAGGTGCTCGGCGCGGAGACGCAGGAGGGGAACCTTCTGCCCGACCCGACGCGCGGCTTTGCCGGCGGGCTGATCCCGCAGGAGCTGACCGAGCAGGAGATCGCCGGCGGGCTGATGGCCGAGGAGATGGCCGGCGGCGTGCCGCTGGACGCGATCCCCATGAACGCGCAGGAGCCGAAGCCGGAGCGCTACGACGGCGGACCGTGCCCGTGGTGCGGCGCGGACGACTGGACGACGAAGGAGCAGGAATACGAGCAGATCCTTCTGCCGGTCGAAACGGCGCTCGGCAATCACATCGACGGCGCGGCGCCCGGGCTGGACGAGAACGGGAACCCGGTGATGAAGCCGACGATGGTGCCGTTCTACAAGCCGGATCTTTACCCCATCGTTTTGCAGAAGAGCGTGAGCGTATACGGCAAGCTCCTCGGCAACAGCGATGTTGACGTGATCGCGGACCAGCAGAACACCATCAACCGCATCGAGCAGAAGATCATCGACCGACTCGTGAAGGCCGGCACGAGGATCACACTGCCGGACAACGCCAAACTGCGCACCGATCCCGAGGACGGCGAGCGCTGGTACATCGGCTCGCCTGCGGACAAGGCGCTCATTGGCGTCTACGACTTCAAGGGCGACCTTCAGTACGAGCTGCTCTACCTCGCCAACGTCTACGAGGAGGCACGGCAGATCCTCGGCATCACGGACAGCTTCCAGGGCCGGCAGGACTCCACCGCGACGAGCGGCAAGGCCAAGGAGTTCTCGGCCGCGCAGGCGGCGGGCCGACTGGAGAGCAAGCGCGTGATGAAGGACGCGGCCTACGCGGAGCTGTTCGAGATGATGTTCAAGTATGCCCTCGCCTACTCGGACGAGCCGCGCAGCGTGACTTACAAGGACAGCCGCGGCGAGACGGTGTACGAGGAGTTCAACCGTTACGACTTTCTGGAGCAGGACGCCGACGGCGGCTGGCATTGGAACGACCAGTTCCTCTTCAGCTGCGACACCTCTGCACCGCTGGCCTCGAACCGCGAGGCGATGTGGCAGGAGACGCGGCAGAACCTTCAGACCGGAGCCTTCGGCGATCCGGGGCAGACCGAGACGCTCATTTTGTTCTGGTCGAAGATGGAGGAGCTGCACTACCCGGGGGCCGCGAGCACGAAGAAATACCTCGAAGAGAAGCTCTCACGCGAGCAGCAGATGCAGGCCCAGCAAATGCAGATGCAGCTGCAAATGCAGCAGATGCAGGCCGTGCAGCAGGCCGAACAGCAGGCGCGGCAGGACGCGCTGAATGAGGTCAATACGCGGACGCGCGTTTGATAGATCGCGCGGCGGATCTGCCGCGACGACAGAGGAAAGGAGGATGCGTCATGCAGGACAACGGCTACGCCGGCAAGATCAAGAACGGCGGTACACAGGTCGTCAAGGCTCCCAAGCAGACCACGGACGCCAAGAAGGGCACGGTCAAGACGGGCGGCGACCTCCGCAGCGGCAAGAAGTAAGACCCACGCGGCCGAGGGGCCGCACAAATCGCATGGAATAGCGGGAAAATCCACCGTCCGAAAGGACGCAGGAGAAGTATATGAGCTTCACCGAACAGCAGCTTTACGACGCTTTGGGCGTAGGCGCGAAAGAGCCGGAAGTCGCCGAACCGGCAAAAGCGGCGCAGGAACCGACCGAAGAAGGCGCGAGAGAGCCGGAGACCGCCGAACCGGCAGAGGAAGGGACCGAGGCGCAGGAACCGACGGGAGCGAAAGCGGAACAGGAGGAGACTGCGCCGGCAGGACAGCAGACCGAGGAGCAGCGCCGCGAAATGGCGGCACAGCGCCGCCGTGAGGAGCAGAAGGCCGCCATCGACGCGGCCGTGCAGAAGGCACGCGAGGAGGAACAGCAGAGGTCCAAAGCGGAAATGGACGACTTTTTCTCCAAGGCCGGCCTGAAGAACACCATCACGGGCGAGCCGATCCGCAACATTGAGGAGTTCCGCAGCTGGAAGGAGTCGTATGACGCCGCCAAGCTGCAAGAGGACCTCAAGGCAGGACGGCTGACGCCGGAAAGCCTGGATGCTGCGATCCAGAAAAGCCCTGCCGTACAGAAGGCGGAGGAGATCCTTCGCCGCAGCGAAGAAGCCGAACGGGCAGCCGAGGAAGCGAAGGCCCAGGCTGAGATCAATGAGCAGATCAGCGAGATCGGAAAGCTCGATCCGAGCATCAAGACCGTGCGCGACCTGCTCACGATGCCGAAAGCCAAGGAGTTTTACGAATATGTGAAACGCGGCAACAACTACCTCGACGCCTATTACCTTGCAACCAGAGGCGAGCGCGAAGCCAAGATGGCAGAAGCCGGACGCCAGCAGGCCCTCGCCAACGCGAGGAGCAAGGACCACCTCACCGCCTCCGGCACGGGGCGCTCCGACGCACAGCCGAGCGTTTCGGCGGAGGACATGGCGATGTTCCGTCTGTTCAATCCGGACTGCACCGAGGCACAGGTGCAAGCCTACATGAAAAAGAAAACAGGAGGTTAAAAGATCATGAAAGGTTTCTTTCCCGATCAATCCGACCACGGGGCAGTTACTCCATTCGAGTATCTCCCCTGCGGCGCGATCACGCCGAAGGCGGGCCTTGCGCTCGTCCTGACGAACGGCCTGCTCGCGCTTGCGACCGGCGCCACCGCGCCGACTTACATCTGCATGAAGGATGCGGACGCGGCGGTCACGGCGGGCACCATCATCCCCGTTGTCCGCGTGGACAAGGACCGCATTTATGAAACGACCAACAGCGCCGCATTTTCCAGCGCGAAGATCGGCCAGAAGGTCACGCTGCACACCGACGGTTTGCAGGTGACCGCGACCACGGCCAGCGGCGTCGCCGAGATCGTGGATTTCGACGACAAGGCCAAGAGCGGCGCGGGCGGCACCGTCCACGTCCGCTTCTAAGCCGAGAAAGGAGAACAGACTATGAAGATCGTATTTTCCGAAGGCTCGGGCCTGAACGACTCCGTATACGGCAAGTGTCAGGCTCCGATCCGTATGTTCCTTGAACAGCGCGGCGAGCAGTTCGAGCAGCAGAGCGTCCTGAAGGACCTGTTCCTGATGGGCACCTCCGACAACTACGGCGATATGCTCACCACCATGACCGCCATGAGCGGCTTCGAGCCGGTCGGCGAGAACGGCGCGTATCCCGCGGACGGTATGCAGGAGGGCTACCGCAAGCTGCTGGTCTATGACACCTGGAAGGACTCCTTCGCCATCTCCGCGGAGATGATCGAAGACTCCAAGCTCATGGACCTCAAGAAGCAGCCCGCCGCCTTCCTCACCGGCTACAACCGCACGCGCGAGATGTTTGGCGCAGCTCTGCTGGGCAACGCCATCCGCGGCAACGCGGCGGCGCAGTACCACGGCAAGAGCTTCGACATCAACGCGGCGGACGGCGTGACGCTGTTCCACACGGCGCACCCCCCGAAGGTCGCCGGCGACAACCAGTGCAACAGCTTCAAGGACGAGTTCAGCGTGGACGCGCTCGGCAAGCTGGAGACCGCGATGCACCTGTTCCGCGGCGACAACGACGAGATCCTCGACGTGGCGCCCGACACCATCGTGATCCCCGAGAACGCGGATCTGAAGAAGGCGGTATTCGCGGCCATCGGCGCGGACAAGGATCCCGTGACGGCCAACAACGCCTTCAACTACCAGTACGGCCGCTGGACCGTGATCGTCTGGAGCTACCTCAACCAGTTCATCACGGCCGGCACGAAGCCCTGGCTGCTGCTCGACAGCAAGTACAACAAGACCTACGGCGGCGCGGTGTGGAACGACCGCATCCAGCTCGCAGTGCGCTCGACCATCGACGAGAACACCGACGCGAACGTGTGGCGCGGCCGCTCCCGCTTCAATGCCACCTTCAACGACTGGCGCGCGTTTGCCGCGGGCGGCATCGCAAGCGGCAACGAGCTTCCTTAACGGAGGTGCCGCATGGAAAACGCGACGAGACTGCAAAACCTTGAGGTCCTGGGCGACCTTGAGGTCCACGGCGCGACGAAAAACGGCGGCATGAAGGAGGCCGATTTCAAGGTCACGGCGGCGGATGCCGCTGCCGCGGCCGGAGCGGCTCCGACCAAGGCCGAGTTCGATGCCGTCGTGACGCTTGTGAACGAGCTGAAGGCCAAGCACAACAAGCTGGTGAAGCAGCTCGCCACCGGCAAGGCAACCTGATACGACCGAAGAGGGCGGGGCGCAACGCCCTGCCCTCTCTCTTTTGGAGGCAACCATGAAGCATAAGATCTGCATTTATGCCATCGCCAGGAACGAAGAGCAGTTCGTGGACCGATTCTGCGACGCGGCGGCGGAGGCCGACTACATCGCGGTGCTGGACACCGGATCGACCGACCGGACTGTGGAAAAGCTCTCCGACCGCGGCGTGATCGTCCGGCAGACGACCATTGAGCCGTGGCGCTTCGACGTGGCGCGCAACCTGTCCCTGCTTCTGATCCCGCGCGACACGGACCTCTGCGTGTGCGTGGATCTCGACGAGGTGCTGCTGCCCGGGTGGCGCGCAGCATTGGAAAAAGCGTGGACCGTGGACGCCGAGACGGGCACCTATCGCTGCATCTGCTCGCGCAACGCGGACGGAAGCGAAGGCACGGTCTTTCTGCGTGAGAAGATCCACCGGCCGAAGTGCGCAACGTGGAGGTATCCCGTGCATGAGGTCCTCGTTCCCTCCGACGGCAGGCCCTTCTTCCGCTGCGTGAACGTGGAGGGCATGGCGGCGGAGCACCTGCCCGACGAGCGCAAGAGCCGCGCACAGTATCTCCCGCTGCTGGAGCTGGCGGCACAGGAAACGCCGCAGGATGCGCGCTGTGCGCATTATCTCGGCAGGGAGTATCTTTACCGCGGGATGTTCCAGAAAGCCGCAGAGGAGCTGAAAAGGCACCTCACGCTGCCTTCCGCGGTGTGGGACGAGGAAAGAGCCGCGTCCATGCGCTATCTCTCAGCGTGTATGCACGCGCTGGGCGACGAGCGGAGCGCGATGTGCTGGGCGATGCGCGCCATCGCGGAAGTGCCCGAGCAGCGCGAAAACTGGTACGAGGCCGAGAAGGCCGCCTACCGCGCGGAAAACTGGGAGGGCGTCGTCTACTACGGACGGAAGGCGCTGCGCATCACGACCAAGAGCCGGAGCGCCATCAACGAGGCGGAGGCATGGGGCGCGGCCCCGTGGGACCTCCTCTCGATCGGACTGTGGCACACGGGCGACATCCGCGGCGCGGCGGAGGCGGCAAGCACGGCTCTCTCGCTGTGCCGAAGCGAGCGGATCGAAGCGAATCTGCGGCTATTCCAAGAAAGGCTGGGAGAAGCATGAAGATCAAAGAAGCGATCCGGCGGACGGACCTCGCCAAGCCGAACGCCTTTGAAGAGGAGCTGAAGTTTTTGTGGCTGACCGCGCTGGAGGGTCAGATCGCGGCGGATGTGTTCCTCATGGCGCCGGCGGAGACGGAGCAGTTCAACTACTCCTATCCGGCCGGACTGGACATGGAGCTGCTGGTGAAGCCGCCTTACGACGAGCTGTATGTGCTCTACCTCGAAGCGAAGATCGACGCGGAGAACGGCGAGTACAACAAGTACCAGAACTCCCTCCAGCTCTACAACAACGCATACGGGAACTTCCTGCGCTGGTTCGCGGGCACCTACGATCCGGTGCAGGGATACAAGAAGGAGGCATAAGCGATGTACGAGAACCCCCCGTATTACATCACAGCATACGGCCTCGCCGTCAAGCGAGGCTTTATTGGAACGGAGGAAGAGTGGCTCAAGAGCCTGCGCGGCCCCACCGGCCCGCAGGGCAGCGGCCTCATTTTCCTCGGCACCTATCCGACGGAGGAGGCGCTGCGCGCGGCGCATCCGACCGGCAACGAGGGCGACTGCTACAAGGTCGGCACCGAGACGGACTACCTCGCCTACTGGTGGAACGTGGAGAAGAACGACTGGGACAGCCTGCAGGTGGTGGGTCCGACCGGCCCACAGGGTCCCGAAGGCCCGCAGGGGCAGCTCGGTCCCGAAGGCCCCACCGGTCCGCAAGGCCCTGTCGGTCCCGAAGGTCCCACGGGTCCCACCGGCAAGGGCGAGACCGGCCCCACCGGCACCACCGGCCCCACCGGTCCGACCGGACCGACCGGCTCACAGGGTCCCGAAGGCCCGCAGGGGCAGACCGGCAGCCAGGGTCCCGTCGGTCCGGCGGGTCCCGAGGGCAAACAGGGCGCGCAGGGCAGCCAGGGTCCCGAAGGCCCCGCGGGTCCCTCCGGCCCCACGGGTCCCACAGGCCCAACCGGCGCACAGGGGCCAACCGGTCCAACAGGCAAGGGTGAGACCGGACCGAAAGGCCCCACCGGTCCTTCCGGTCCGACGGGTCCGACAGGTCCGACAGGTCCCACGGGACCGACCGGCAGCAAGGGCGACACCGGCGCCGGATTCACCGTGCTCGGCTATTACGCCACGAAGGCGGCGCTGGACAGCGAGAAGAAGGCCACGGCGGAGGCAGGCGATGCCTACGGCGTCGGCTCGGCGGAGCCTTACGACATCTACATCTTCGACGGCATCACGAGCCAGTTCATCAACAACGGCCCCTTGCAGGGCGCGAAAGGTCCCACGGGTCCCACCGGCCCAACCGGTCCCACCGGCCCGACAGGACCGGCCGGCGCGCAGGGCGCGGCAGGAGCACAGGGCGTTGCGGCAACGGTCGAGATCGGAACGGTCACGATCGTCGGCCCGACCGGCTCGCCGAGCGTGACGAACGCCGGCACGCAGCAGCAGGCCGTTTTCAACTTCGTGCTTCAGCAAGGTCCCACCGGCCCTGCGGGGTCCAAGGGCGACACGGGCGCGAAGGGCGCGACCGGCCCCACGGGTCCGACCGGCCCGACCGGCGAGCAGGGCAGCATCGGCCCCACCGGTCCGGGCGGCGCGCAGGGCAACGTCGGTCCCACCGGTCCCACAGGCAAGGACGGCGCGCAGGGTGCGACCGGTCCGACGGGTCCTACCGGACCCACCGGCCCGACTGGTCCTGCCGGCGCAAAGGGCGCGGACGGCGCAAAGGGCGCAGACGGCGCGAAGGGCGCGACGGGTCCCACGGGTCCAACCGGACCCACCGGAGCCACGGGTCCGACCGGCGGCACGGCCTTCTACCCGCAGATCAAGGTGACGGCGCCGATCAACTCCATCGTGAAGGTCGTCTCCGGTTCGACGACGCTCCAGCAGACCGCGACGACGGGCGTGTGCTACTTTGACATCCCCTCCTACGGAACCTGGAACGTGACCGGCACGCTCAACGGCAAGACCGACACGCAGACGGTGACGGTGGACCAGGTGAAGCAGTACGCCGTGACGCTCAAGTACGCCAAGACCTACGGCGCGATCTGGGACGGCACCGCCACGACCGCGTGGAGCCGCACGGACGACGCGGCGGGCTTTGCGGATCCCGTTGCGGCGGTAAACAACGGCGACGGTTCCTCTCCCTTTGACAGCTGTATGCCGTGGAGCGGCATGGTGGTCGTGGACGACGCAACCTGCGGCAAGCTCGTCAAGATCCCGAAATACTGGTACAGGTGGACCAAGACGGGCAACCAGATGAAGCTCCAGATCTCCGACGCGGCACAGACGGGCTTCCTCGTCTCCCCTGCCCACGCGGACCGCGGAGACGGCAAGGGCGAGCGCGACTATGTGTATGTGGGCCGCTACCATTGCGCGAGCACCTACAAGAGCACCGGCGGCGTGAAGCCTGTCGGAAACATCACGCGTGCGGCGGCAAGAAGCTCGATCCACGCGCTCGGGAGCGATGTATGGCAGTACGACTTCGCGATGTACTGGACGATCATGATGCTCTACCTCGTGGAGTACGCCGACTGGAACAGTCAGGCGAAGATCGGCTACGGCTGCGGCAACAATTCGGGCACCGAGAACATGGGCGCGACGGACGCCATGACCTACCACACCGGCACGACGGCCGCAAGCCGCACGACCTATGCGGCGGGCATCCAGTACCGCCACATCGAGGGCCTGTGGTCCAACGTGCTCGACTGGTGCGACGGCATCTACTTCTCCGGCGCGAATGTCTACTGCATCAAGAACCCCGCCAGCTTCAGCGACACCTCCGGCGGCACGAACATCGGCACGAGACCGACTTCGAGCGGCTGGATCAGCGCGTGGAGCATCCCGAGCGTTTCCGGCTTCGAGTACGCATTGTACCCGTCGGCGGTCGCAGGCAGCGAGAGTACCTACGTCTGCGACTACTGCTACTACGACGCCTCGGGCGTTGTGCTGTATGTCGGCGGCCACTACGGCCAGGGCCAGAGCTACGGCGCGTTCTGCCTCTACGGCAACTTCGCCGCCTCGGACGCGTACGCGGACATCGGGTGCCGTCTCCAAAAACTCCCCTAAAGGGGAGTGCAGAGGGGGCCGCAGCCCCCTTTGCATAAGGCAGTCCGACACAGAACAATATCACAAAAGAGCGAAAGACCGCCGGCGTCAGTCGGCGCCGGCGGTCGAAATTTGGGGCTATCCCGCCAGTAGTCGGTGTTCCTGCTATGGGTATCCGGTCCTGGACGACTACTGCAACTACAACGCCTCGGGCGTTGTGCTGTATGTCGGCGGCAACTACAACCAGAACCAGAACCACGGCGCGTTCTACCTCAACGGCAACAACGCCGCCTCGAACGCGAACGCGAACATCGGGTGCCGTCACCTTGCCAATGGACTCAGGCAGTCCGCTCACTTCTCCGTAAGGCCGTTCCCACGGCTTTGCATAGATGGGCGGGATAGTCGCGCACCTCTTGGTGAAGAACGATGCCGAAGGGACGCGGTTTAGTACATCCGAAAGGACGCTGGAAAGACCGCGAGGCAACAAGGAGAAGGAGAACATATCCCGTGAAACGAGTCAACCACCTATTTGACTATTTAATCAGCGACGAGAACCTCGGCAATGCCATCGACGAGGTGAACGCCACGCACCGCTGGCGGCCGCGGCACCGGCCGGACAAGACCGTGCAGCGGGTAGAAGCGGATCGCGCGGGCAGCATCGAGGCATTGCGCACGATCATCGTGAGCGGCTTTGAGCCGTCACCGGCGCGAAAGAAGCGGCGGTGGGACAAGAGCGCGGGCAAGTGGAGAGACATCTACGAGCCGAAGCTGTGGCCCGACCAGTACATCCATCACGCTCTGGTGCAGGCTTTACAGCGGCCGATGATGCGCGGCATGGACCCGTATTGCTGCGGGAGCATCCGCGGCAGAGGCATCCACTACGGCGTAAAGGCCATGAAGAAGTGGCACCGAGACGATCCGAAGGGCACGCGCTGGTGCGCGCAGCTGGATATCCGGCACTTCTACGACAGCTTGAAGCCGGAGGTCGTGATGGCACGGCTGCGGCAGCTGGTGAAGGACCACCGCGTTCTGGACCTTGCCGAGCGCGTGATGCGCGACGGCGTGATGATCGGCGCGTATTTCAGCCAATGGTTCGCCAACACCACGCTCCAGCCGCTCGACCACGCGCTGCGCGAGCGAGGGCCGGAGGTGACGCACTACCTGCGCTACATGGACAACTTCACGCTGTACGCGCGGAGCAAACGGCAGCTGGACCGCGCGATCAAAATGATCGAGGACTGGCTGAAAGCGCACGAGCTGACGATCAAGGACGACTGGCAGAAGTTCCGCACGGCGGACCGGATGCCGACCGCGCTCGGCTATCGCTTCGGGAGAGGCTACACCTACCTGCGCAAGCGCAACCTGTTCCGCATGACGCGGCAGCTGCACAGCCTGCGGCGGAAGCTCGCGCGCGGGACGCGGATCCCCGTATCGCTCGCGTTCGGGCTATTGTCCCGCCTGGGACAGCTCAAGCATTGCAGCAGCGTACACCTCTACCGAAGGCTCGTGCGCAAGGGGACACAGAAAATGATGAAGCAAGTCGTAAGAGAGTACATGAGAAAGGAGCGTCGAAGATGGAATATATCTTTGGCACAGACCGCCTGAACGGCGTGGAGGTGGAAAACCTCAAGACCGCAGGCGACGCACACAGCGATCTCGAAGGCTACGTCGAGGTGCGCAGGGTGTACGACGACAGCGTGATCTGCGACCGGTTCCGCATCGTCGAGAAATACCGGTCGATGGAGAACGAGGAGAAGAAATTCGACCTCTACCACATCACGGACCACTACCGCTACACCGAGATCACGCAGAAGATGCGTGAAGAAATGGCACAGACGCGAGAGGCCAGCGAGATCGCCTTCGTGGCGATAGCGGAGAAGGGAGACCTGGACGACGCCACAGCCGGCGAGCACATGGCGCTGTTTCCGGAGTGGGCCTATCCCACCGCCTACAAGACGGGGCAGTACCGCACATTTAAGGGAAAGCTATACCGCTGCCTGCAGGACCATACCTCACAGGCGAGCTGGGAGCCGAGCTACACCACCTCTTTGTGGGTAAAGGCGAGCGATCCGAGCGAGGAGTGGCCCGCGTGGAGCCAGCCGCTCGGCGCGCACGATTCCTACGCGAAGGGTGCGAAGGTGACGCACAACGGCAAGAAGTGGACGAGCGACGTGGACGGCAACGTGTGGGAGCCTGGGGTGAGCCAATGGACGGAGGTGACGGCATGAGCGGCGAGCTGATCTCTGCCGCAGCCGTCGTGATCGTGGCCCTGATCGAGGCCGCGGCGGCCCGAGAGCGAAAGAAGGACAAGAAGGAGCGCGAGAAGCTCAGCGAACAGCAGAAGGGGCAGGAGAAGCTGCTGCTGTGCCTGATCGAGGGGACCTGGGCGGCGGTCGCATTGGCCGAGGCCACAGCAAGAGCGGTGCAGCGCATCCCCGACGCCCATTGCAACGGCGATATGCACGCGGCGCTCGATTATGCCGCGGGCGTGAAGCACAAACAGAAGGAATTTTTGGCGAAGCAGGGCGTCCACGCCATTCTGGACACATGAAGCGGCGGCGGAAGATCCCGCACCTGTTCGCAAAGCTGGTGGTGATCTGGTGCATTGCCTTTGCGAGCGGCGCGAGCTACTATGCGCTGCGCATCCTCTCTCGCACAGGGAATGACGCGGCGGGCCTGCTGGCGGTGATCCTCGGCTTTTTCGGCGGGGAACTGCTCTTCCTATGCCTGCGCACGGTTTTGAAGGAACGAACGACACGAAAGGACGCAGCGGCGTCCGGAAAGGAAACAGACGATGGAAATTCTTTATAAAAGACTGGCAAATCTCCTGAGCGTCAAGAGCCTTGTGACGCTTGCCCTCACGGTGACATTCTGCGTGCTGACGGTGCAGAACGCGATCCCCGACAACTTCCTCAACATCTACACCATGATTATCACGTTCTATTTCGTCAAGCAGCTCAATGCAGAGGGCAAGGATGGAAATTAAGCAGCTGCACGCCAACGCAGGGAATTATGGCCCTGCACGGAACGCACGGGCCATCAAGTACATTGTCATTCACTACACGGGCAACGACGGCGATACCGCGGAGAACAACGCCAGGTATTACGCCTCGACCGTGGTGAAAAGCAGCGCGCACTACTTCGTGGACGCGAACAGCATCTACCAAAGCGTGCCTGACTTGCATACTGCCTGGGCGGTCGGCGGCAGAAAGTACCCATCCTGCCCGCAGACGGGCGGCGGGACGCTCTACAACATCTGCCGGAACACGAACAGCATCAGCATCGAGCTGTGCGACGCGAAGCGCGACGGGACGTATGCGCCCGCGCCGGAGACCGTCACGGCGGCTCTGAAGCTGACGCGCTCTCTGATGGCGAAGTACAACGTCCCACAAAAGAACGTGATCCGCCACTTCGACGTGACCGGCAAGCTCTGCCCTGCCTATTGGGCAGGAAGAGAGAACGCGGCGAAGTGGAAGGCGGAGTTCTGGAACCGGCTCAACGAGCCAAGTGAGGAAACGGAGGAAGAGGAAATGCGATACAACACCATGCAGGAGATCCGCGAGAAGGCCCCGTGGGCGGCCGATACCGTCCTGAAGCTGATCGCCAAGGGAGCCATCCGCGGCGGCGGGGCGAAGGACGCGAACGGCTTTCCTGCCGACATGGACCTCTCGGCGGATATGCTGCGCATGATGGTATTCAACGACCGCGCAGGAGCCTACGGCGCATAAACGAAAGGGCCGGCCATCGGCCGGTCCTTTTTCTCAGGAAAGGGGGAAAGCAAATGCCTTCCAACTGGCTCTACATCGACACGAATTTTCCGGCTTTCACGGGCGAAGAGTCGATGGAGGAAAAGGTCACAAGCATCCAGGACTATATGTACCTGCTGGTCGAGCAGCTGCGCTATACACTGCACAACCTCGATCTCGGGAACATGAACAAGACGGCGAAGGAGCGGTGGGAAAGCGCCATCACCGAGCCGATCTACGCGAAGATCGAGGACGATGAGGAGCGCATCCTTCAGCTCGCCATCGACGCCGGTGCTCTGGCGCTGCGCATCAGCGACAGCGAGGGCAACATCACACAGCTGCAAGCCACAGCAGAGGGCCTTCAGACGAGGGTATCGGACAACGAGGGGAACATCAGCACGCTCCAGCAGACCGCGCAGGGATTGGCGACCGCGATAGCGGACCAGAGCGGGAGCATCTCGACGCTCCAGCAGACAGCCTCCTCCCTCTCGACGCGCATCTCGAACACGGACGGGCGGGTGACGACGCTCCAGCAGACCGTGAACGGCTTTTCGCTGCGGGCGAGCAACGACGGCGAGGACTCGACAATCTCGCTCATGAGCAACGGCGTCGTCGTGTCCAGCGCGAACATCTGGTTCTCGGGCCTTGTGGCCTTCACCGACCTGGAGAGGTCGAACCGCTACACGATCATCAACGCGGACAATATCACGACCGGCACGATCCGCGCGAACCTTGTGGATGTGTCCAACTGCTTCACGCTCACCTCCGGCGGCAGGAGCTACGGCTATATGGGGTGCGGCTACGGCAGCGACGGCGTGAGCATGACCTACGGCGCGATCCTGTCGGGCAGCAACGAGGACTATTACTTCATCGCCACGAACGCCGGCGCGCGTATGACCGGCGACGGCGCGAGCATCTGGTGCTCCGGCGGCTGCTATGCGACGGAGGAGCTGACCGTGCGCTCGGACCGGCGGGCGAAGAAGGACATCGACTACGACATGAGCCGGTACGAAGATTTCTTCCGCGCGCTGAAGCCGTGCTCGTTCCGCATGAGGGACGGCAGGAGCGGGCGGCTGCACACCGGCTACATCGCGCAGGAGGTCGAGGAGGCGCTGGGCGAAGCGGGCCTCACCAACGGGGACTTTGCGGGCCTTGTAATCAATCCGGAGACGGACGCCTTCGAGTACGGCCTGCGCTATGCCGACTTCTCGGCGCTGCACACCTACATGATCCAACGGCTTGAAGAGCGCGTGCGCGCTCTGGAAAGGAGCAGAACATGAAACTCATTGAAGCAGTCAACGCCAACCTTGCCGCGCAGGAAATGAGCCAGCAGCGGCTCCCCTACGACCTCGCGCTGGCCGTGGTGAAGGTCAAGCGGGCCACGGCGGACGAGACGGACTTCTTTCTGCGCGAGGAGCGCGCTCTGGTGGAGGAATACGCGGATACGGACGAGAACGGCAACATCCGCATGACCGGCAGCGGGCGCTTTGCAATCAGGGGAAGCGCGCAGGAATACGAAAAAAAGCGCAAGGCGCTCGCGGACACAGAGACGAAGATCGACTTCACGCCTATCGAGGTAACGGCGCCGGCGGAGATCAAGCCCGCGCTGATCGAGGCGCTGGACGGCTTCCTCGTCTTTCGGGAGGAGGGAGCGAAATGAAGCTGCCGAGCATCGTCTATCAGGACGGCATCCGAAAGGGCACGCAGGTCAAGTTCGGCGGGCTGAACCACAACCTCGGCGCCGGTGACGGCGAGCTGTGGGACATGAGGAACCTGACGAGCGACTACTATCCCCTGCTTGCCAGCCGAGGCAGGCGGCGGCTGTTCCGGACGCTCACGAAGGGCAACGGTCTTTTCTCGTGGGACGCGCTTGCCTGGGTGGACGGGACGAAGTTCTTCTACGGCGGCATCGAGCGCGGGAGCGTGGAGGACAACGAAAAGACCTTCTGCGCCCTCGGGGCCTATCTCATTATCCTGCCGGACAAGAAATACTACAACACGCTCACGGGCGAGTTCGGCTCGCTGGAGAGCGAGTGGGCGGGGACAAGCCTGACCTTCACAAACGGAAAACTCTTTGAGGAGGAGGCGAAAGCGAACACGATCCAATGCGCGGGCGTGGACTGGTCGGCCTATTTCAAGGCCGGCGACGCCGTGACGATCTCCGGCTGCACGAAGCACACGGAGAACAACAAGACGCCGGTGATCCGCGAGATCGACGGCGACAAGATGTATTTCTACGAATATGCCTTCACGCTCGACGGGGACAAGGGCGAGACGCCCTACACCGAGAGCGGAAACATGACGGTTCGGCGCACGGTTCCTATGCTACGCTATATTTGCGAAAACGAAAATCGGCTGTGGGGCTGCGACGATACCACCATTTACGCTTCAAAGCTGGGCGATCCGTTCAACTGGAACGTGTATGAGGGGCTGGATACGGACAGCTACGCGGTGGACACCGGCAGCGCGGGCAAGTTTACCGGCTGCGTCTCCTTCCTCGGCTACCCGATCTTCTTCAAGGAGGACCACATCTACAAGGTCTACGGCTCGCTCCCGAGCAATTTTGAGATCATGGGGAGCGCTACGCTGGGCGTAGCGGACGGAAGCGGCAGGAGCCTTGCCATTGCGGGTGAGACGCTCTTCTACCTCTCACGCGCGGGCATCATGGTCTACTCCGGCGGCATCCCGCAGCCAATCGGATCGGCCTTCGGCATGGACCGCTTCAAAAACGCTGTCGGCGGCAGCGACGGGCTGAAATACTACGTCAGCATGGCAGGACCGGACGGCGAGCTGCTGTACGTCTACGACACGCAGAAGGGCCTGTGGCACACCGAGGACGCGACCAAGGCACGATACTTTGCCCGTTTCGGCGGGAACCTCTTCCTGCTCAACGACCAGGGCGAGGTGTGGATCGCGGGCAACGTGCAGAACGCGCCGGAATTCACCGAGGAGGAAACCGTCGCATGGAGCGCCGAGTTCGGGGACTTCACAGAAAACGATCCGAACAAGAAGGGCGTAAGCAAGCTCCAGCTGCGCATGGAGCTGGAGGAAGGTGCCGAGGTGCAGGTGTACCTCAAGTTCGACGGCGGCGAATGGCTGAAGGTGGATGAAAAACTCTGCGAGGCGAAAAAGCGCAGCTACTACCTGCCCATCGTGCCGCGAAGGGGCGACCACTACCGGCTGAAGCTGGAGGGCAAGGGCACCTTCCGGCTCTACTCCCTGACGCGGGAGTATTACAGCGGATCGGAATTAAAATCCACACAAGGGAGGAATTAAGCGATGGCATACACCTACGACGACTTCGTGAAAGCGGCGAATCAGTCGGGCCTGATGGGGCAGTTCTCGCAGGACGACCTCAATCTGGCGCAGAAGTATCCGGAGTTCGGGCTGAGCGTGCTGAGTCTGAAGAAGGACTACAACAACGCCGCGACCGCGGAGCAGCGGCTTCTTGCCAATCAGGCGGCGAACGAGCTGCGCAAGAGCTACGGCAATTATTCCGGCGGAGCGGACGGCGGCAGCTTCCGCCTGGAGAGCAAGCTGAACCGGCGGGCGGACGACCTGCTCGGGCAGATCGGCAGCTTCGGCTCGTTCTCTTACGACGAGGCGCCGACCTACGAGAACGCCTTCGCGCAGCAGCAGAAGGATCTGCTGGACCGCATCCTGAACCGCGAGGACTTCTCGTGGAGCAAGGAGACGGACCCGCAATGGAGCAGCTACAAGAAGAGCTATCTGCGTGAGGGCGACCGCGCCACGGCGAACGCGCTGGCACAGGCGAGCGCCGCAAGCGGCGGCCGGCCAAGCTCCTATGCCGTAAACGCGGCTACACAGGCCGGAGATTATTACGCAACCAAGTTGAACGACGTGATCCCGACACTCTACCAGCAGGCCTACGAGCGCTACCTGGACGAGTACAACATGAAGCTGAAGGACCTGAACGCGGTCAATCAGCAGGAGCAGCTGGACTATGCAAAATACCTCGACCGCCTGGGCCAGTTCAACACCGACCGCGGCTTCGCCTATCAGAATTACGCGGACGATTACGACCGGCTGCGCAGTCAGCTCGCCGACGTGCAGGGGCAGGACCAGATCGACTATGCGCGCTATCTTGACGAGGCATCCAGACAGCAGACCGCGCAGGACTCCATCCGCTCACAGGTGGACGCCATTCTGGCGGCGGGAGGCTCGCCCTCGGCGAACCTTGTGAGCGAGAGCGGATACAGCAGCGAGTACGTCAAGGCTCTGGAGGACGCCTACCGCAAGCAGGAGGCCGAGAAGGCAGCAAAGAAGAGCGGAAGCGGCGGCGGGGGCACCATGAGTCTGACGACCGCAAAGGCAATGGCAAAAGAGGGCCAGTTCACCGACGCGGTGCTCAATACGCTGCGCAAGGCGGGCTTCACGGACGACTACATCGCGCAGGTGTACGGCTACACCGGCTTCGGGACCGGCCGCGACAAGCTGGGCTACGACGAGGACGAGGGCATCTTCACCTGGAACGGCAGGCGCTACAACTCGCCGGAGGCGCTGACGGAGGACCTCGACAGAGCGAACCTCACGGATGCAGAAAAGGCTACCATCTCAAGGAGACTCAAAGCGAGCGGCTTCAACATCACGTTCTAACGAGGTGACAATATGGCTATCAAGATCACAAAAAACGGGACCGCAGGCGCACAGGATCGTGCGCCTGCGGCGAAAACCTATCAAGAGGGATCGTCTCAGGGGAAAGCATCCGGCAGAATCAAGATCACGAAGATCGAGCGGCCGCAGACTGCCGCGAAGCAGAAGTGGACCATCGGGAACATCGGGCAGTACGGAGCGGGGAACATTGACCTCTACGACCGCCCGCAGTACCGCAATGCGAACGGGAGCATTTCAACGGTTGACAGCACGAGCTACAACATCGACGGGCAGGAGGTGCTGCTGCCGACCGTGTGGAACCGGAACGGTACGCCATACCACAGCAGCAACGACGAGGAGATCCTGCAACGCTATCGGGACACGGGAGAATATCTCGGCAAATTCTCCACGGTGGAGGAGGCGAACGATTACGCCGAAAAGCTCCACCTGGAGCAACAGGAGCGATATCCCTCTTCCTCCCTGCCGGCGGAGCGCGGAAGCAAGCACAAGAGCGGCAAGGAGATCTCGCAGAGCATCGTGCGCAACGAGGACGCGGCAAAGCGTATCGGTGCGACGGTGCGCGCGACGGCGCAGAACCTCGGTGCAAACGCCTCCGGCTTCCTCGCGGCGCTCGTGGCGGCCGCGGAGGAAATGGACAAGAAATACCGTGACGCGAAGGAGAAGGCAGGCGTCACCACGCACGCCGACGAAATGAACCCATACCCCAAGACAAACGAGGAGATCACGCGCGGCAACCGCGCGGGCATCGACCTGCTCGAAGGGATCGCCGACACGCAGCGCGCCAAGGCAGCACAGAACATCCGGACGGCAAAGGAAGGGCTGGGGACGGCGGGAAAGGTCGGCATCGACGCCTTCCAGATCGGCATGAACCTTGCGGGCATCGTGGGCGCAAACGCTATTCTGCCCGGGCTGGGGACGGCGGCGCTCGGCGTATCCTCCGGCGGCTCGATGGCGAACGACTACCGGCAGGCGCAGGGGGAAAACTATAATCCCCTCGCAGGAGCAGGGCTGGCAATCGGCGGCGCGGCAAGCGTTGGCGTCGGCGGCGCGGCGGCCAAGGGCGCGATCCGCTACGGCGGGGCATTGCTGAACAAGCTCGGTCTCGGCAACAGCGCCATCGCGCAGAATGTGCTGGGCGCTTTGAGCGACATCGCCTTCGCCGGCGGCATGAGCGCTACGAACGAATATGCAAAAGCTGCCGCTTATGGCGACAGCTATGAGGACGTTGCTATTTCGGGAGAGGAGCTTGCAAAAGATATGCTCTTCCAGGCGGCGGTCGGCTTCTTCTGCCGGACGCTCGCCTCCTCACTCGGCGGAAAAGCCGAGGGCGCGACGGCGCAGAAGGCACAGCGCGAATACTTCAAAGACATTGACAACCTCGATGACCTGACGAAAGCCTTCAAGCAGTACGGCAGGCAGTACCATCCGGACCGCTTTGCCACAGCGGACGCCGCGACGCAGCGGGAGATGAACGACCTGTTTGCCAAAATCAGCGCGGAGTATAACGCCGTCAAGGCGGAGCTGGCCGTGGAGACGGCCGGCAGAGCCGCAAAGGCATACAGCGAGCAGCGGACCGCAAAGACGCAGGAAGCCGCGCAGAAGGCGCAGGCGACCGTCAAGGACGAGATCGCCGTCATGCGGAGCCTCGTGGAAAGCGGCGCTATCCAAGCGAAGGAGGCCGTCGAGGCTGTGCAGATCCTCGACGCATTGGCGGGCGAGCAGACCGCGGGCAAGCCAGAGAATCCCACGGCGGATACCGCACCGGAGCGGGCTGCCGGCACATCAGAAAGTGCACCGATGCCGACCTCGGAAGAGATCGGCAATCAGCAGACGGTACAAAACAGCTCCCCTGCGCAGGGCGCCGATCATAGCCGCCAACGAGTAGGCGGAACGGTCGCCCCTCTGGGCGTTTCAGCCACGCAGGAGAGCAAGGTCAGTATAACGCCCGTCGGCGGAAAAAGCAAGAACGATCCGCTGACGCAGGGAAAGCGCGTGAGCCTTCTGCAATATGCCAACGAGGGCAATGCGGCGGAGATCTCCGAACGACTCAACCGCGGCGAGCTTGCGGTCGATGCAAACGGGGACCTCTACCGGCCAAAAGCGGAGGAGCACATCGACCAAAGAGACAGCAATACGGTCGGCGAGCGCCGGATCAATGCCTTTCAGTTCGACCATCCGGAGGTCCACTCTTTCTACAAAGAGGCTGCGGCCAATCTGATGGAGGAGCTGAATTACGCGGAAAAGGGCGGCGGAATCGTCAAGCTCAAAGAGCACGGTGCCGGAGACGACCAGTACATCCGCATGAAGCGGTCGGCGAGTGAGCGCATCGCAAAGCTGCTCGACGACGAGGACATCAGTTACGCGGACATCGAGCGGTCGATCTCTGCCATCATCAACGACAAGGGACAGGAGAATTTTGCCGCGGCGAAGCGCGTGGAGCTGATGCTGGACAATATGCTCTCGAACGGCTACCGCGATGTCCACGGCGGATACCATGAGCCGAACGCGGACTATCTGGAAGCCAAACAGGTGATCCCTGGTGCTTCGGAAACGGCGGCAACCCATGAGGAGCTGCCGCTGTGGGACATCGAAGAAAAGAACGGAGGAACAACGCATGGTACAGAAATTAAGCCTGCCGAGCCTGCCGAAGAAGGCGGTGCCGATGCCGTGGGAGCGCAAAGCGATCTACACGGTGGAGACGGAGGACGGAGACCTTATGGCGATGGGGCCGGAGGAGCTGCGCAATTACGCCAACAGCCAAAGAGCGGGAGCATCGAGCGACTACACGAAAACGTCCGAAGAAATCGCGCAAGAACAGGCGGCGAACGCAGCAAGGAAAACGGAGCGCTGATTCAGGCGCGACAGGCCGCGGCGGCGCTTGAGCCGCTCGTCAGCTCGGCGGAGGTCGGCGTCTCGCTGGGAACCGACACGAAAATGCTGCACATCCTGCCGAGGAACGCATGGGACCAAGAGCTGCTGGATGTTGAGGCTGCCGCAAAGCAGGCCGGCATCAGCGAGGTCGTCATGGTGACGGGCCTGCTGCAAGTCAACGGCGGCGGCTCGCCGGTCAGCATCACAGGCGTCGCGGAGCGGGAAACGAACCGGATCGTCATGCGCGTGGACAGCCGAAAGAAAACCGCTTCGGAGCTGGGGCTGCATGAGATCGCACATTTTCGCTCAACGAGGGAAAATGTGGAAGCCTTTGCTGCGGCGGTGCAGGACTCGGGCGACGGCTGGCGCGATACCCTTGAGGAATACCGCGAAAGGTACAAAGGTGCCGCGAACAATTACGAAGGCATGACGCCGGAGGACGCAGACCTCTATGTGTGGGAAGAGATCATGGGCGATGCCTACGCCGGAATCGACTGCTTCGGCCAGACGGCGAGCCAGTACCACACGGAAGCTGTGCGCTCCATCGACGGCGGGAGCGGCGCGATCCCCGCGCAGGAGGCGCAAAGGGCCTCCTCTGCCATCCAGAAGGAGACCTCGGCGGCATCGGAGCGGAAAACGGGGCCTCCGGCTCGCTTCAGCTATGCCGGAAGAAACGCCAACGGCGCGAACCTCGAAAGCCTGCGGGAAGCGCAGGAAATGCAAGCGGCGGGTGCTGACATGGAGAGCATCCGCAAGGCGACCGGCTGGCACGAGGGCATGGATGGAAAATGGCGCTGGGAGATCGACGATTCCAAGATGGAATACCACCGCGCAGGAGACGCGCTTTTTGGTCGGAACCATCCGGAGTATGCCGAGCAGCAACGACTGGAGCGGAAGATGCTCTACGGCGAGCTGACGGACACAGAGCAGGCAAGGCTGCGCGCCCTGACCGAGACCTGGGGACGCGAGCGGAACCGGCTGAGCGAGCGCGTGGAGCGCGGGAACGCGAGACTGGAAGATGTTCTCGACCACGAGGAGCTGTTTGAAGCCTATCCGGATATGGCGGATTTGAGCGTGACATTCCACACGCTGGAGGACGGACAGAACGGCGGATACAGCCGGAAGTTTGACAGCATCGAGCTGAGCCGCGACCTGAAGAACAGACCGGAGGCGCTGCTGAACTCTCTCATCCATGAGGTGCAGCACGCCATCCAGAGCCGGGAAGGATTTGCCAGCGGGGCAAACCCCGCCTACTGGAACCGGAGAATGGAAAACGGATTTGACAGCAGGACGGCGGAGGAACGGCGCGAGGGCGCACGACTGCAGGAACAGTATGAGCAGATACGGGAGAGCGACCCGCAGTTCGTTGCGGCTATGGAAGAGCTGGATGCCATGGCACCGAAGGTGCCGCGCGGGAAGGTTGACCTGAACACATGGGAGCAGATCGAGCCAGACCCGCCGGAGTGGGTGCGATACGACGAGCGCAGAGACCAGCTGGAGGAACAGTACGGCGACCGCGTATGGGACTGGTACAGCTTGCGGGACAGCATCGACCGCAACGCGAGGAACGGAGGCCGGATGCCGACCGACCTGTACCGCGACACGGCGGGAGAGATCGAGGCGCGGGACACTGCGAAGCGACGGGAGCTGACGGCGCAGGAGCGCCGGGAGACATCGCCTGACTATGGCAGCGAGGACACCGTATTTGCCAACGGCGAGGACAGTTACAGCGTCGGCGAGACCGACGACGGCCGCGCGGTCGCCGTGGTAGACAACGACATTCTCAGCCATATCGACACGAGTACATGGGACAGCGCAAAAAAAGCGCAGGCAAAAGCCGCTGCAAAGACGGCGCTGCTTGCGTTTGAGGATGGTATTCAGGTCAACGGCATCACCTACAAGGTGAACAGGACCTCTCGCAGAGAGTACACACGTTCCGAGGATACCGAAAGACTGGCGCGGCGGACGCCGGATGCGTTCGCGGATAAGATGCGCGCGGCGGATATCGCCGACGACATCATCACCGCCACGACATCGTGGGCGAAAGACGGAAAGCTGAAGCATCCGCGGAGGGACAGCTTTGTTGACTTCACGCACGGGGACGTGCTGATCCAGGCGGGAGCAAATCAGTATGATGCGAAAACCGTTGTCGGGATCACAGCGGACGGCGAGTATGTGTTCTATGACGTGGTGGACATGACGCCGACGAGCTTCACGACAAAAAAGGAGCCTTCCCCCACCGCCGCAGGCAACAACGCCTCAAGCGATATACAGGAAAGCTCCTCTGAACGTAGTATATCCCGAAGCACAGAAAAAAGCAACAGGGAAATTTCGGGCGTTCAGCCTCTGTCGCTGCCGACGCTGGAGCCGACCACAAAGACAAGATTCAGCCTGGACGAGCCGGTAGAGGAAACGGAAACGCTGGTTGCCATGCACAACATGACCGAGGAGAAGCTGCGGCGCACACTCGACATCGGCGCGTGGCCGTCGCCTTCCATCGCCGTCGTGAAGGCAAAAGAGGGGCACGCCAACTACGGCGAATACTCCGCCGTTTTCCCGCGCGGGACCATTGATCCGCAAGCGGACAGCAAGAACAAGGTCTACGGCGGCGACGCATGGACGCCGACGCACGATAACGCCATAGTGGAGCGCGGCGTAAACTACGAGGCGCGGCGGGCGTTCGATGAGAACATCAAGAACCTGTCGAGCCGGTTTGCGGACGGAGTTTTCCAAGGCAGCGGCACGCTGGGCAAGATCGGATTGGAGAATGATACCAGATGGGAGCCGGAAGAGATCGCCGACAAGCTGGCGAACCATCCGGAGGTGCAGGCGGCATTCCTTCAGAGCGAGGGCAAGAGCCTTGAGCCGGTATACCGCGACAAGCAGTTCGACCGTTTCTTCAGCAACGCGACCATCCGGAGATACCTTGACACGGTGGGCGAACAGGAAGTGGCGCGGCTGGCGGTGAAGCTGATGACCGGCGAGCGCCTGACGGCGGAAGAGATGAAACCGGCGGAACAGGCCATCCGGGAGGTCTATGCAGAGGAACACGCCAACTTCCTGAACCGCAGACCGGAATCCAAGGAGAAGCGCATCGACTACTACATGAAGAACAACGTGTTCCCTAACCGGGTGGAGGACTTCATCCGGAGCACGCAGGAGTTCTATGAGAGCGGCGGAAGCGCGGGCGAGATCGACAAGGAAGCCACGGCGGCCAAGATGTTTGAATTGATCGCGCCGGGCGGAAGCTGGAACGATGCGCTGCGGACGGTGAAAGACTGGGTGCAGCCACAGCTGGAGGGGCTGCTGGGCGAGCGGGGCATCTACAACGGCGAGGATGCAGTGACCGACAGCGGCAGACGCAGCTTTGCACAGACACACTGGGACTACACGGCCGAGAACATCGTGAAGGCAATGAATATGGCCGCGGCCAAGGGCGCAAATGTATACGGCATCACGCCGGAGACGCTGGCGGCGACGGCCACGCAGGAATACCGGAACGTGGACGAGATGCACGCGGACGAGGCGAGACTGCGCACGGTGAGCGAAGAGGAACACGCAAAGGCGCTGCGAGACCTCGGCATCTATCTTGACCGTGTGGTGAACGATCTGATGCTCACCACGATGCACAAGTACGACAACAGCTTCGAGGAGGAGCAAAACCTGAGCGGCATCATCGCAGAAGCGGCCAAGGGGAAGAAAACCGTGGCGGCGGTGAAGGCGGCGTTCCGCAAGGAAGGTTATGCCATATCCGACGGGCACGCCAAGAGCATCCTTGCGCTCATTGACCGCGCAGCCAATATCCCGACGGGGTACTACGAGGCGAAGCCCCAGCGCGTCGTCGGCTTCGATGAGGCACTTGCCGTTGTCGCGCCGGACAATGCGCCGGCGGACCTGCTGGGCGAGATGCGCAATGCGGGCATGAACGTCGTGAAGTACAAGGCCGGAGACGAAGCGGACCGGCTGGCGAAGGTGAACAGCATCGAGAAGGCGCGCTTCAGCGTGGACGACGAGCAGGACAAGTGGGAGAACACGCGGCTCACTCCGGAACAGAAAGAGCAGCTGGAGCGCGCCCGCGCAAGGGCGCGCGGCGACGCACCGAGGATGCAGGACTTCGACAACGTGGACGATTACTTTGCCGCGATGCGGCAGAGGGCCGAAGCGGAACGAAAGAAGCGGATGCGCAATGTCCCGAAGGAAGAGTTCGAGGGAACGGAAGCCTTGCAGGATCTCGGCATCAAAATCGAGAACAGCACAGGCCTCTACCAGAACGTCGAGCAGATGATCGAAAACGACAAGGCTGCAAAGAAGATCCAGAGGGAGATCCGGCGGACCGAAAAGCGGCTGAGCGTTACCCCGAAGGAGAAGAGCTACGCGGCGGGCATCGCTGCCGGCATCTACGACGCCGACGACATCCCGAGCCGGATGAACGCCTCAAAGGTGATGGAGCTTGCGGACTACTACACGGCCGAGCAGGCCATGAAGTCCGACACGATCCCCATGCAGCGGCAGGACATCAGTCAAAACCTGCGTGCGCAGGCGGCGGAGCTGTTCAAGGATACGGGGAACGACACCTTCGAGAAGAAGTATGAAAAAGCCCTGCTCAGCCCGAAGGGCGGCCTCGCATTGTATCACCGCACGCCGCAGCGCAGCATGAGAGCCATCTTCGGCTGGGAACAGGGCCAGAAGATCAACGAGGCGATCTTCGAGCCGGTCTACGTCAACGAGCAGGAACGCAAGCGTTTCGTCAATCGTATGCACGACGAGGTGCGGCGGTTCGAGGATAAGAACGGCAAGCAGACCGCGCTGACGGAGAAGGAGCGCGCATTGACGCAGCTTGTGATCGAGGGCAAAGCCGTCGCAGAGCTGGTCGCGGCTTCGGACATGAAAGAACAGATCATTCACGCGGCGGAGAACCTGAAGGCCGGCGGCGAAATGGCCGACGTGTCGCAGGAGTTCGGTCTGCACGACAAGGAAGCGCGAGACCTTGCGCGGCGGTATGCCGACTGGCTGCAAACGCAGGAGGACCTGGCAGGAACCGACGTGGACCAGACCAAGGTCGAGCACGCAGTCGAAGCGTATCGGACGCTGTACGACAAGTTCTACAAGGCCATCAACCACTTCCTCGTCGCGCACGGATACGAGCCTATCGGCTTTATCAAGGGGTACGCGCCGCACTTCCAGCCGGAGGCTGAGAGCGGGAAGCTGGAGAAGGCGCTGAAGAACATCGGCGTGGACCTGGGCGCAGAGGCTGGAAGCCTTCCGGCGAGCATCGCGGGTCTCACGAAAGCCTTCAAGCCGAACAAACGGTACAATCCCTTCTTCCAGCACCGTGCGGGAAAGAGCACGGAATACGACGTGGAGAAAGGCTTTGAGAAGTACGTCGATTATCTCAGCGACGTGCTCTACCACACGGACGACATCATGCGCGTGCGCGCGGCGGTGAAGTATTTCCGAGAGGAATACGGGCCGGACGAGATCAGCGCGGAGATCTCCCGCGCAGAGAGCCTGCGCTTTGCGCCGAAGGAGGCGAAGGAGTCCTTCCTGAAGTCGGCGGGGCTGCTGACGAACACGTCGGACCTGAGCTATGCGGATCTGAGCGCGAAGATGGAGGAATACGTCGAGGGCCTGTTCGACAGCATCAAGAAAACGAGCAAGTACAGCGATTTGACTGTGTGGCTGGACGACTATGCGAATAAGCTGGCCGGAAAGCAGCTCTTCTCCGACCGCGACATGGAGCGCGAGGTCGGCCGCACCTCTCTGAACGTCGGCCGGAAGCTGAACAAGATGTTTGCGCGGGCCAACGTGGCGGGAAACCTCTCCTCTTCGCTGAACCAGACGGCGCAGCTGCCGATGATCGCGGGCGAGATCGGGCCGAAATACGTCATTAAAGCCGTCAACGACATCATCGCCGGAAAGACGAAGGGTGACTTCGCCGACCAGAGCGACTTCCTGACGGAGAAGAACGGCATCGACTATCTCACCAATGACAAGGGCAGCAAGATCACCTCGGCTCTCTTCTGGCCGCTTGAGCGCATGGATTATCTTATCAGCTCTATCGCGGTGCGCGGAAAGTACCGCAAGGAGCTTGACGCGGGGAGAAGTCCGAAGGAGGCCATGAAGGCGGCGGACCGCTGGGCGCGCGACATCATGGGAACCAGGTCGAAGGGCGCGGCACCGCTCACCTTCCAGTCGAAAAACTTAATCGCGCAGATGGTGAATATGTTCCAGGTCGAGGCTCTCAACAGTTGGGAGCACGTCACGCAGGATCTCTTCGGCCCAGGGCTGAAGGAGGCGGAAGCGAAGCTCGGCAAGGAGGAAGCGGCAAAGCGGCTCGCGGGGATCATCGTCGCGACGCTGCTCGGCGCCTTCCTTCTCAACCGCGTCGCCGAGGAGGGCTACGGCGGAACACCGGCGCAGTTTGATGTGATCGGCCTTCTGATCGGCTTCCTCGCTTCCGGCAACGGACTGAGCACCAATGAGCAGATCGCGACCTGGATCGACGACGCATGGGAAAACGGGACCGGCGAGCGGCTCTTCGGAACGGACGCCAACGCCGGAAACGACGAGTTCGATGCGGGCGCGGCGACCGAGGACACGCTTTACAATGTCAGCAACGACATCCCGTATCTGCGGAACGCGGCGGGCCTCCTTGGCCTTGGCGACCAGACACTCCCAATGCCGGACATCTACGGCACGGTGACGGGAACGGCAAAGGCCGTGAAAGACAACGGACCGTTCTCGGAAGAAGTCATGCGTCAGCTAATGGGTCTCGCAGGCGACACGCTGCCAGGAGGCCGACAGGCGGAGAAGACCTACCAGGGCATCGAGACGCTTCTGAAGGGCGGTTACTATAAGGGCAGCGGCGAGGACGAAAGGCTGCAATATCCCGTGAGCGAAGACTTTTGGAACGTGGTACAGGCCACAATGTTCGGCCGGAACGCGCTGAGCGAGACCAGAGACTTCTACGCGGCCGGCGGCAAGGGGCTGAGCGCGGCACAGACACGGCTCTACAAACAGCTTGTGGATATGGGCGCGGACAGCGAGACCGTATACGACGCCATTCTGGCATGGAAGAAGATCGACGGCAACGAGGCCCTGAGCAAAGCGGAGCGTGAGACGGCACGCTTCGAGCTGGTGCAGTCCCTTCCGCTCACGAGCGAAGAGCGAGAGCTGCTGCACAACACGCTCTCCGGATCGGATACGAAGTATTCCGCGGCGGACGAGGCAAAGGCGCAGGGCATCCCTGTCGGGACCTATCAGAAGTTCCAGGCGGACGCCGCCGCGCTGGAGTCGGACCGAGACAAGGACGGCAACGTGATCCGAAACAGCAAAAAGGAGAAGGTCCTGAAGCTGATCGACTCCCTGCCGCTGAACAAGGCGCAGAAAAACTGGCTCTACCTCAACGAAGGCTATGCCGAGAGCAAGCTGGACGAAACACCCTGGCAATGAGAAAAGACCTGCGGGATTCCGCAGGTCTTTTCTTTACAGAACGGGAAAATCTTTTTGGGGGATCTTGTCGGTTTCGAGGTTTCCGTTGGGAACGGCATACAGCGTCAGCGTCCAGCCGTTCACGCTCTGGTCGTCGGCGTCAAAATCGAAGGTGCCGTCGCATTTGTAGAAGCCGGATTCTTTGCCGAAATAATCTTCGTTGCCGTACCACGTCGTACCGGTGGTGTAGAAAATCTCGTACTCGCCGAGAGGGACGGATATATCGACCTCCTCGCCGGCTAAGATCATAAAGGCCATTTGCCCGTTTGCACGAGCGACGGCATCGAGCGGCTCAAGAACGATGCAGTAGTTTGACGAGTCGGTCGTTTCCACGGTCAAAGGAGCGAGACGCTCGCCGACCGGATACTTCACGATCTCGCCATTCGAGAAAGATACGGCATCCCCTGGCTCGATCTTCCGAATCGTCACGCCGGTCGTCGAGGGTGCAGGAGCCGTATCCGTCACAGGAGGAGCTTCAGAAACATCCTCGGCGGGAACCGACGGCTTTTGAAGAAGTGATGCGACGGACAGCGCACAGATCAGCACAGAGGCGGCTATTATAACGACCGTGTTCAGGCCTCGGCGGGAGTTTGGCTTCTCGGTGCTCGGTGGAGCCTCGGAGCCGCTTGACCGGTCCGAAGAGGAACCGTAATGCTTCGCCCACGATTCCAGAAAATCCCCGCGGACGCTCGCGGGAGCATCGTCCGGACCGTCCATGAAGTAGTAAGTATTCTTCAACGACTCCTTTTTCTGTTGCCGGTAAGCTGCATCGCAGGCTTCCTTCCAGCTGTAGAAGTCAGCGGCGGAGGAGATCGGCTCGCCGGTGAAGGTGTTCTTCAGGCCAGCAGCGTGGAAAAAGCGGGACCATTCTCCCTCCTGCCTCGTGCGCTCCTCTGCAACACCGGCGAAGCGCCCCTCCTGGTAAGCTGTTTCAACATCTCCCTCCGTCAGCGTGTCGCGCTGCATCGGGAGAAATTTGCCGCAATCGCAGAACAGGCGGGATGCCGGAACAAGTGAGCCGCAGGCAACGCAGGTCTTATACTCTCTCTCCCCTCCGGAGAACACATAACCGCAGTCACACTTGCGCTGAAGATACGGCACGATGCGGTGGCAGTCCGGGCACTCATGAAAACGCTTCACTTTCACGCAATACTCCCCCCTTTTCTTCGTTTTTATGGGATATTACCATAAGATTACACGAGAGCGGTGATAAAGTCAATCAAGAATATGGCAATATCCCATAAAACGGAGGAGGGCGGCGGTGCATGAAGGCGTTGGATTATGAGGGCAGGAGAAACGTGTCGGGCGAGCGCGTGCGGCAGAAGCGCACAGAGCGGAAGATCACGCAAGCAGAGCTTGCCGCACGGGTCCAATGCGAGGGCGTCGCGCTGGAACAGGACGCAATCAGCCGAATCGAGTCGGGACAGAGGATGGTGCAGGACTATGAGCTGCGCGCCCTTGCCGAAGTGCTGGGCGCGAGCATGGATTGGCTGGCTGGAAAGGAATAAAAACAATGCCGCAGGATAACCTGCGGCATTTTGCATATAAAATTCAGGCTTGACATTCTTCTCTTTGTGCTGTAATACTAAAAGCCCAAACAAAGAGAAGGAGGCGTGAACATGAACGAGAGAGGACGCAGATTTTCGCACCTGTCATGGCACAATCGCTTGAAGATCGACAAGATGCTGAAGGAGGGCTACAAAGCGCAGGAGATCGCGGACGCGCTTCATGTCCACAATTCCACAATCTATCGAGAGATCAAGCGCGGCCTGACTGTCCAGCGGACAACTGAACTGGTTGACCGCGAGGTATACTGCCCCGACACGGCGCAGCGGAAATACGAAGAGAGCAAGAGCGTACACGGGCCGGACCTGAAAATCGGAAACGACCACGAGCTTGCCGCGTACATCGAGGACAAGATCCTCAACGGGCATTTTTCGCCCGCGGCGGCGCTTGCGAAAATCAACGAGGAAGGCAAGATCTTCTCCGTTACCATCAGCGAGTGGACGCTATACCGATACATCGACAAGGGCGTATTCCTGAATATCACGAATAAGGACCTTCCGATGCACGGCGAGCACAAGAAAAACTACAAGAAAGTACACGCCAGCAGACCGTCGGCGGGCGACAGCATCGAGGATCGACCGGAAGAGATCGACGAGCGCACCACTTTCGGGCATTGGGAGATGGATTGCGTCGTCTCGGCACGCGGGTCCCTCAAGCGCCTGCTGGTGCTGACGGAGCGCCTCACGCGGCGCGAGATCATCATGCTCATGCGAGACGGCAGTACCGCGAGCGTCGTGCGCGCCCTAGATAAGCTGGAGCGGAAGTGCGGCTCGCAGAGGTTCCGCAAGCTCTTCCGGACGATCACCGTGGACAACGGATCGGAGTTCGCAGACTGCGAAAGCATGGAGCGTTCCAGATACGGGAAGCACAGGCGAACGCACGTTTATTACTGCCATCCATACACAGCTTGCGAGCGCGGCTCCAACGAGAACGCGAACAGGCTGATTCGCCGCTGGCTTCCGAAGGGGACCTGCTTCGAGAAGCTGACAGACACAAAGGTCCGCGTCATAGAGACCTGGATGAACAGCTATCCGCGCGAGATCCTCGGCTGGAGAAGCGCCGGCAGTCTATTCGACGAGAACCTCAAAAAACTGGCTTGAAAAAAATTTTAGGCTTTTCTGCATTTCTCTATTGACTTTTCAAGTCGTCGTCACACCACAGAATCTTTTTCAGTGTGCCGCCCTTCGACCAGTACAGGCTCCTGATAGCGAAATACAGAAACGGTGTCATCATGCGGCGCGTACCTTTTCCGATTTGCGCAAACTGCCCGCCGTCAAAGAAAGCGTGCTCCACGGGCAGCTTCGTCTGCGTCAGAAACGCCATGGCAAGGTCTGCACCGATGGAAGAAGCGACCACCATCGCCAGCGTCTCCACGCCCTGTCGATGCAGAAAGTCCTCCACCTGCCGTATTTCGTCCAGCTTGCTGACATATTTCTGCCCCTCGCAGTAAACGGTGGAGGTGGGCAAGATGCAGAAATATCGATCCTGCAAATACCTCGCAATCGGTTCGCTGCTCGCTCCTGTCACACCCATTGCATGAAAGAACAGCACGGCAGGATTCCTCCTGTCGCCATATGTTTGAAACAGCATTTCTATCACCTCATATTTTCATAAAAAGCATCATAATCGCCGCCAGTGCTGCCGAAATGACCGCCATACCAATTGTGCCGAACAGCCACTTTTTGCCCTTATCCTTGGCTGTAATGTAGGGTTTCAGGTCTTCTGTTCCCGGAATTTCCCATGCGTTCGTATGTCCTACCCAATAGCCGTCAACCCAAAATCGGTCTATGAGATTCATAACGGACAGTATGACCAGCAGCTGCCAAAAGCCCTGAACGAAGCCCTTTGCGCCGTTGAGCGCATAGACGCAGACCAGCACATAGGCGATGTATCCGGGAACGCAGACAGCTTTGAAAATCAAAGCATTTCGCTTGATTTTCGCGTGTGTTGTAAATCCCAGCGTTACGCACCGCTCCTGCACCTCCGGGCTGTAAAGATGCACCATGCCCACCGCGCCCTTGCGGATACCGATGGCGCAAACCAAAATGAGCAGGACGCCCAGCCCGATGCCTTCCAAAATCACCTGTAAAAGCATTACCGATTCCTCCTGAAGACCGCCTCATCCCGGTATTCGGGATGTCCCTTCAAGTACGGGTCCTGATCGCCGCAGATGGTATAGTCGCACCGGCAGCCGTTCACGCAGGTGTTCGTCCGTATAAGCCTTGCATGGAGCAGTTCCATGGACGCATAGTCCACATTGCACAGGGCGGGCATGATGTCCGTAAGACCGTGCCGGATAGCAAACTCCGCTGCCGGGCACGCCGTAAACTCATAATAAATAGGCTTGCCGTTTTCGTAAGGCGCAACCGACATCTCGTAATCGTGCCATTTGTCGCAGCCGCTTTTCGCACGAACAAACACCTTGTACATCAGCTTCCTCCAGAACGGCTTGTTGCAGTCCACAAATTTCAGCTTGCGGAAAGTCGGAAGAATCAGATTTTCCTCCATCTCTTCGATTTCACGGAACGAAGTAGCTGCTTTGCAGACCAAATAATAGCTCATAATGGCGATGCAGTCGTAGGTGCCGCCTACGCCGTTGTGGAAGTTCTTTTTGCCGCCCAAATCGGTGCGCCAGTCGGAGAGAAAGACCACGTACTGCCGCTGCACCTTTTCCCATACTGTCTCCCGCTCCACTTCCGGGTAGTGCAGGGCGATTTTCGCCAGTATTTCCTTTTTGCAGGGCTTGGAATACAGCACATGGCAGCTGCGGTCAATTTGTAATTCGCTGTCCTTCATCTTCCCACGCCTTTCAGAAAACCGCTCTTTGCATTTTCTTCGGTGTCGTCCGATTCGTCGTAGGCATCATAGGGTGCCGACGGGTCGTGAACTCTTTTCTTAAACGGTGAGCAGAGTTGATCCTTATGGGCAAAGGCAAACGCAAAGTTGTCCGTCCAGCCGGTGTGCCCAGTGATGAACAGCGGCTTTACACCCATCGTTTTCAGCTTTTCCTCAAGGATGGCGAGTGATTTTACGGCAAGCTTATTGTCCTCTGCCAGCGAGGAAATAAAGCTGTAGCCGCCGTCCGCACCGAACCAGATCGTGTCGCCAGTGAACAGATACTTGTCATCAATGAGGTAGACCATATGCCCCCAGGTATGACCGGGGACAAGGAAGCATTCGATTTTGATGCCGCCAATATCGAAAACCTCGCCGTCATGCAACAGTACCTTTTCGTTGTGGATCGTGACCTGCGGCAGCTTGTACAGGCGATAGATCACCTTGCGGCGCACCTCGCCCGTGAGATATCGGTTCTCAACCTCGCCGATGTAGAGCTTTGCGTCCCGGAATAGTCCCGGACTGTCGGCCTCCACTGCACCCACATGGTCAGTGTCCTGATGCGTGATGAGGATGTGCCGGATGGACGCCGGGTCGATGCCCAGCCAGCCCATTTTCTCCGCAAGGCGGTCGTAGTTATAGCCCGCATCGATCATAATGGTCGTATCGCCCTTGCGGTAGAAGAAGATGTTCGCCACCCACTCCCGCACACAGGCCACATTCTCGTCGATCCAGCCGGTGTTCAGGGGCTTGAAGATCTCCTTGCCGCGGTACATTTTGCTCATTTCTTTTTTCTGAAATTCGGTTGCTTTCTTTGACATATCATCGCCTCCTATTTTGCTTTCCGGCAGACAAACCATGCCATGCTTTTCAGATTCCCCATGTCCACATCCGCATACATCCCCTCCAGCCGGGCTTTCAGGCTGGAGACTGTCTCATAGGGCGGCGTGAAAAAACCTGTCTTTTCATAAATGCGCTGGACGAACCAATCCGTCCGCTTGTGCTCGCCCATCACATAAAAGCAGCCGCAGAATGTCCCGCCGGGTTTCAAAACCCGGAAAACCTCCCGATAAGCTGCCTCCTTGTCCGGGAAAGCGTGAAAGCCGTTCAGTGACAAGACAATGTCAAAAGCACCATCTGCATAGGGAAGCGCACCTACATCGCCCTGCCGGAAGGTTACGTTTTTCACGTGCAGGCGGTCAGCCTTTTCTCGTGCCTGCCCCATCATATCCGCAGAGTAATCCAGACAGGTAATGTCCGCCTGCGGCAGTGTTTGGTAAACGGGCATTGTCAAAATACCCGTTCCGACCGGCACCTCAAGCAGCTTGCCCGAGAAATGCTCCGTTATGCCAGACAGCGCCTTTTCGAGATAATTGTCACATTCGGCCTTGTTCATATCCCACACCAGACGGCACACCGCTTTTCCGCTCAGCGTTGTGCAGGTGATCATGCCGTCATAAAAGTCGTTTCCGCCCGTCATGCGATATGCGCTGCGAATAGCTTCTTTCCGATCCATATTCATTCCTCTAAGTTCAAAAACTCTTTCATATATCTGCAAAATTCCTGCGGATACATCATCACAAGCTCCGCGTGATCCATCTTTGGAATGCCACGGATCCGAATTTGGGGGAAATACCGCTTGATAAAGCGAATATTACTACGCCGTGCCTTCTTTTCCTCTTCGCCGTACCAATAGATCATGCGACAGCCCGTTTCGGCCGGCTCCGGCGGCAGCGCATAGTTGTTTGCTGACCAGAAGATATTGCGGATGGTATGTTTTGAATAGGTTTTCAGATACGCCGCCAGTGCATCGTATTCCTTCACAGGGTCGCACCCTGGCAGTGTCCAGCGCTCCGGAGGATAGGCTGCCTCAAGAATTTTTCGGCTTTTCGTAATGAGGCTGAACCCCCAAAAGTCCCGCAGGCAGGCAAGCCTACGTAAAATCAGCGGCATTTGATATGGCGTAATGCCTGCATCAATGACGGCGCACTTGACCGGAATTTTCCCCAGAGCAAGAAAGTGCGTCAGGCACGCACCGCCCAGAGAACAGCCGTAAGCCGCCTCCAAATTTGTGATGCCATGCTGCTGCAGCCAATCCGTTACTTCGTCTACTGTCGTCTCCACAGAGATAAAGTCTTCTCCCGTTTCGCCGTGACCGTCATAGACGATCTGCATCACATGGTAATCCTGTGAGAGCAGACCAACCGAGTCGGCGAACACCCACTCCGGCTCTGCCGTACACGGCAGGAACAGCAGCGTCTTTTCATGTTCCTTTCCATATTCCAAAACCCTCATATTACCGGCTCCGATCTTATTTCTTCAAAATATCTGTTATCTTTGCAAAGTCCTCCTTCGCCTCTTTGAAGTACGGCAGCATGCAGTAGCAGTGTACCATTTTAGGTCGCGCAAAGGCGGTGTATAGAACTTTGGCGTGTTTGCAGGCTTCCTCAAAGTCCGGCAAAGCACCGTAGAGCACCTCGTCAGCAGAATAGAAGAAGTGAATATCGCCTACGCCGGTAAAATCTCCCCGGGAGCCGGAGAGCATATAGTCCGGCACATTCTTACAGCCATGCCGCATGAACTTCTCCACTGTCACCATAAAGGCATAGTCGATGGAGACGTCCCGTTCATTGAGCGCCTGCATCCGCGCCTTTTCCGCATCGTTCCACGGCACCTCGCCGGGGGATACAACGACGATGTGTCTCGGCTGCGGCAGCGGCTCGGGCTGCGCGTTGTTGTGCGCCGCGATCCCCAGAGCCAGCGCACCGCCGGAGGAAAAACCACAGGTGCTGACATTTCCGCCGCCGTACAGTGTAATCATTTTTCGATAACATTCGTACACCATCGCGTATGTTTCAGTAATGCAGTGTTCCATGCAGAGCGGGTAAAACGGAAACCACACATCACAGCCGGTCTCGCGGCAGAGCTTGCGTATCACAGGCAGGTCTCCCTTATCGGGGCCGATCACCATGCCGCCGCCAAAGAAATAGAGAATCGCGCGCTCGGACGGCTTCGGATGCTCTCGCACGATCAGGCAGGGAAAGCCGTTTACCGCGATCGTTTCATAATATGCCTTGCGGTCGGTGGGCGTAAAAACGCCACGATGCCGGTTCTGCTTTTCAATTTCCTTTCGTAGTGCATCCTCCGGCAAGGCGAACGCCTTTTTCGCGCCGGAGAGCTTGTATACGCTGCGTAAGATAGATGCAAAGATACTCATGATTTAGCCCCCTCATTTCCACGCCGTAATGCAGAGCCAGCTTTTCTTTTTGTGTATCTGCACATCGTGAAAGCCCGCCTGTTCCAGGTACGCCTTTAACTCAACGTCCTTATAGATGGTCATGCCGCCGATGATCTCCGTCCACTTCTTGTCCTTGTCCGTATCGCCGTTGCTTTCGTTGCAGATGAGAAATGTCCCGCCGGGCTTCAGCACTCGGTAAACCTCCCGGAAGCACTGCGGCAGATCGGGCCAGAAATAGACGGTCTCAAAGGCCGTTACCGCATCGAACCAGTCGCCTGCAAAGATCATATCCGCCACACTGCCTTGCAGAACGGCGCAGCGGCCCTCCGCGATGGCGGCGTCGTTGACCTTTTTGGATTTCTCCACACTGACGGGGGAATAGTCAATGCCCTTCACAATACCCTCCGGGCATTTTTTCAGAAGTCTCTTGATGTTCGCCCCTCCGCCGCAGCCGCAGTCCAGCACCTTGGCGTCCGGAGTAAGCTCCAAAAAGCGAAGTCCCCACCGTGCCACAGGACTGTGCCCCAGGTTCATCATGGCGAGCATGATTTTCCCGCCAAGCCCCACAGGCTTTCTGGTGTTCTCAAAAAATGACATCTTATCACACCTCCGATTTCACACACTCGGCATAGGTCAGCGGGAACGAAGCTTTCAGGACAGCGCTTTTCCGCACCGTCCAGCCGTTTTGCCGCAGCAAACGCAGGTATTCCTCGCTCGTCCATCTGCTGTGGAGAGGGAAGCCTGCCAGCTTCATGAAAAAGGCTTTGATCTTACCGAGAAATGAGTTTTCTGCGTGCGTAAAGGTAGGCGCAATCAGCACACCGTCATCCTTCAGCACCCGTTTGATCTCTCGCAGTGATTTTTCTGGCTGAGGCACAATGTGCAGTGCGTTTGATACGATTACCGCATCGAATGATTTGCTCGCGTATGGCAGAGAAAACATATCCTGCACGGAAAAACGCAGCTTCGCAGAGTAATTCCCCCGTTTGGCCTCTGCAATCATTTCCGGAGAGGCATCCGTCGCCTCGATGTGCGCTGCCGCGTTCACAATGTGCTTGGCGATCAGTCCCGTGCCGGTCGCCAGCTCCAGCACCGTTTTGTCTTTCACGACCGGACGGATCAGCTCATACATTTTCTCGTATACTGCCCTGTCTTTTCGCATAAAGCAGTCATACAGACCTGCATTTCTGTCCCAGAAATTCTTGCGTGCTCGCATTGCTGTCTCTCCTTTTATAGTTAGATTAGCCTAATCACCACGCGCGCACCGATAAGTTAGATTCAGCTAACTTCCAGCCTTATAAAAAGCCGCTTCTCAGCGATCCTTCTACCAAAATAATACGCCCTGCCGTCTCCTCTGTCAAGAAGTTCAGGCATTTTCGGAGATTTTGAAAAAGATTTCGTTATTGGAGCTTCCCCTGCGGCATAGAGGAGGCAAAACGTTTCCCTCATCGAAAAAATTTCGTCCCTGTAAACTTGTCTGTTTCTGCTTGACAACGCCCGGTGGGAGTGCTATTTTTACTTCGTGAATTTGTTTTGCCTAACCATCTGAGGGTTTTTTCCCCTGCATTTTTTTGCATCAATTGTTAGGTAAAGCTAACTGTTTTTCAAAACTGAGATAGAGGTGTGTTACCATGAGATTGAAAAAAGTATTTGCAGGTGCACTTGCGGCCGCTATGCTGGTATGCGCTGTGGCAGTCCCGGCCTTCGCTGCGGAAGAGGTGGAACAGGAAAACTGCCTGACCTCCAGCTATGTCCAGATGAACATTCCCTACGCCGACTTCTACAAGGCTGCCGGTGTGGACAACGCATCTGAGATCGACGCTGTGACCAGTGCCACCAAGAACAAGACCCGTGCAGGCAACCTTGCCGCCGGTTCCTACCACGTCAACGCAGATGGCACCGATATCACTGGCGTTTCCTGCCCGGTCAAGGTGCTGACCCCGTGGGCACTGAAGAATGCAAAACAGGTCACCGATGCCGACAGCTACGACATCACGGTCAAGCTGCGGGGCAAGGAATCCACCACCACCTATACCGGTGTGGATACTCTGTTTGAAAACGAGAGCTACGCTTATTACAAGCTCGGCGAGACTCCGGCCTACTACATTACCGCATGGTACAACCTGTTGAGCGGCAAGTGGGAGTTTGGCAAGGTCCACGCCACCGAGACCACCGTGGAGGGTGTCACCGTGGAGCTGACCACCAATGGCCGCCACACGAATTATGAGATGAAGCTCTCCGGCTTTAATCTGGATGTCAACACCAACAAGGTCTACGGCGTGGTGCTGACCACTGCCGACGGCAGCGAGTACGGCCTGCATCATGTGACCAATATCTGGCGCGGCACTGAGCTGGGCTTCAATACGGACGAGCCCTACCTTGCGTCCATCATCGGCAAGACCGTCACCCAGATCACTTACTACACCGCCGATGGCGTGTATGTTCTGCCGGTCAGCGTAGCGTTGTAAAGTCGCGGGCAACTGCCTGATTTAGCAAAATACAGTACAAAACGGCAAGGTCACTTGGCAGCAGGCGAACTTGCCGTTTTTATTGCCGTCTGCGTCTTGAATGCACAAGCAACATCCTGTTGCAGCTGGCAGTAGAAGGATTTACCGCAGACAGAAAATGGGATTTGTTCTGATTCACATAGCGTATTTTTTCCTAAAGCCACAAGATGTGTCACACTTTTCTCGCTTCACTTCAACAAATTTTTCAAAACCCTCTTGACGATTTTCACACACAGTGGTATTTTTCTTGTAAATCCCACTGCTCTTGTGGATTGGTTTGAACCTTTCCACAAGATGTGGTCGTGTTTATTTTGAACACTGCCTCGCCGTGGATTATCCCTGAAAAATTTACCGCCCCGCAACACACCCGATTCATTTTGCCGCCGATTCACCCGACAAAATCCATCGCTGCGCTGCATGGGCGGTATTTTTCTTTTTCACAAATAAAATCTTATGTAGTTGTTCAATCTTCCAAAATTTGTTTTTGGTTGTTGACTGCACAACCGCAAAGTGTTATTCTTGTGCTTGAAAGAAGCAGGTTATAGTGTCCGCACTGCGTCCGGCTTTCTTCATACTGTACCTTGAATCCTTCATAAGCCGTCTGAACGTGATACCGTGCCATGACCTCACACTTTCCGTGAGCGAGCCAGACAACGCCGCTGTACAAACAGGGGCAGGAACTTCGTTCGGAGCAAACGGTGATCAACATACACGAGCAGCGGAACTCTCTACTTATTTTTGCGTCTTAACAATTCGGAAACGTTTGTTAAAAATACGTTTTGAGCGTAGCGGTAGAGGGCAAGAACCGTCCCGTGGCCACAAATTTTCAATTCTTGAAAATGTTCTGTCCATCCGGGACTTCACTTCTCAAACTCTTGCGAGTTTTCCAAGTGATCTTGTTGGGGCGTGCCTGCCCCAAACCCTGCTCATGGTTCGCACCTGACGGTGCGAACAGCAACGGCGTGTCGTGCTTTACATAACTTCACCGAGGAGTTATCGAACAGACAGGAGGTACAATGACCAAAACGAATGTTCAACCGATTCCTAGTAATTTCCAGCACCACGACACGCCGAACAACAAAACGCACGTCATCAAGTTCCGTGTGACAGCGGAGGAAAAAACGTCACTGGAACTCACTTGCAAACTCCTAAATCTCTCCCTCTCCACTTTTATCCGCCGTGCCATCCACAACGTCAAGATCGAGAAAACGGTCATCGTTGCCAGTGGTGGCGAAGAAACTCTGACCGCCGTTTCCACCCTGCTTGCCCAGTGCAGCAAGGTGGGCACTAACCTCAACCAGCTTGCAAGGCACTTCAATTCCGGCGGTGCGGACACCGAGCAGATCCGGGCGAAACTCCTTGACGAACTTGCAGACCTGACCGCATTCCGGCTCAGCGCCGAGAAAGTTCTGGGTGAACTGTATGGCAACGCTCAAGCATATCGCCTCTAAGAATTCGGACTACACCGCCATCGAAGCGTACCTCGTTTACCAGCACGACGCGTTCACCGGAAAGCAACTTCTGGATGAGCACGGCAAGCCGAAGCTGCGGGATTCGTACCTGCTCGACACCCTTGAGTGCGGCGATTTCTCGTTCGCAACGGCCTGTCTGCTGGCAAACCGCAAGTATGGCAAGAACACCCAACGCGATGATATTAAGAGCCATCAGTATATCATCAGCTTTGACCCACGAGATGCAGCCGACAACGGCTTGACCATGGAAAAGGCACAGGCACTTGGCCTGAAATTCTGCGAAGAAAACTTCCCCGGTCATCCTGCCATCATCTGCACCCACCCGGATGGGCACAACCATTCGGGAAACATCCATGTCCACATCGTGATCGGCAGCATCCGAATGCGCGAGGTGGAACGCAAGCCCTATATGCAGAAGCCCCGTGACTGGCTAGAGGGCATGAAGCACTCCAGCACAGCCCAGACCATGCGGCACTTGCGTGTTGAGGTCATGGAGCTGTGCGAGGGTGCCGGACTGTACCAGATCGACCTGCTCAACGGCTCGAAAGAGCGCGTGAGCGAAGCCGAGTATTGGGCGCGCAGGCGTGGCCAGTTGAAACTTGACCGTGAAAACGCAGCCCTTACCGCAGCCGGACAGCAGACAACACAAACGAAGTTTGAAACCGCAAAGGAAACCTTGCGGAAACAGATCTCGGATGTGCTGGACACCGCAATGAGCTTTGAAGATTTCTCGGACAGGCTCTTGCAGCAGTACGGAATCACGGTCAAGGAAAGCCGTGGTCAGCTCAGCTATCTGCCTGCCGGAAGGACAAAGTTCATCCGGGCGCACAGCATCGGTGACAAGTTTGAGAAAGGACTCGTGCTTGCCACCTTGCAGGAAAACGCTGAGCGCAAGCGCACGATTCAGTTTAAGTCCGACCGCATCGGGAAACTGGTGGATATTCAGGCGAAGCTGAAACAGGGCAAGGGCATCGGCTACGAGCGTTGGGCGAAAAAATACAACCTCAAAGCTACGGCACAGACCTTGATCCTCTTGCAGGAAAATGGTCTGCTCAACGAGGACGCACTCGACCAGAGAATCGCAGAGCTTGACACCAAGTTCCATGAATCACTGACCGTAGTGAAAGACCTCGAAGGTCGCATGAAAGCCAACAAAGAGCTGCGCTATCATGTCGCAGCCTACACCAGCACCAAGAGTATCGCACAGCAGTTAAAGACTGCCAAACGACCCGCAGCCTTTGAGGAGCAGCACCGTGCAGAGCTGACAGCGTACCGGGCGGCAGCAGCCTATTTCAAGGCAAACGACATCACCAAGCGGCCCAGCCCGAAGAAACTGGAAGCCGAGTATACGCAGCTTGCATCCGAAAAGGCAAAGTTCTACGAGCAGTACAAGGAAGCCAAGGAAGAACTGCTCAAACTGAAAACCGCAAAGCAGAATGTTGCGTCCTTTTTCCGGGAGGAAGAACCGGCTCAGCAGGAGAGATAAAGGAGTGTGCGTATGATCAATCTGAAAATCGACCCGGAGTTCCAGAACCAGATCCCGCCGCTGACGGACGATGAGTACAAGCAGCTTGAAGAAAATATCCTCAAAGAGGGCAAGCTGCTCTCTCCTTTGATCGTGTGGAACAATACACTTGTTGACGGTCACAATCGTTATGCCATCCTCCAGAAACACCCGGAGATTTATTTCTCCACCATGCCGCTCCCGTTTGAAAGCAGAGAAGAAGTCCTCGCTTGGATTTGTAAGAACCAGTTGGGGCGGCGCAATTTAACCCCGGAGCAGAAGTACTACCTGATGGGCAAACAGTATGAAGCCGAAAAAGCCGCGCACGGCGGTGATCGCAGGAGCAGCGATGCAAAATCAAGTTCGCTAAATGCGAACTTGATCGACAGCACCAAAACCTGCGACCGAATCGCAGAAGAAAACGGAGTGAGCAAGGACACCGTTATCCGCGCCTCGAAGTATATGAAAGGCGTGGAGATCGCAGAAGAACTGATGCCGGGGCTAAAGCAGAGCATCCTGTCCGGACAGACGAAAGTGTCCAAAGCGGATATGCACCGCCTTGCCAGGACGGCCTACAATGACCGTGCACAAACTTTGCAGGATATTCTGCACCCGGAGCTGAAGGTGGAACCGACGCCTGACGCTGACGGTGTGATCCGCGTTCCGGGCAAAGCGCCTGTCATGCCATTCCGAAAGTTTGAATCGGTTTACGACAGCGATGCTTACCCGGAGGATGTACGGTACGAGTATGTGGCGTTGGAAGAACTCACTACTCGTTTCCGCATTTCGTTCAACTACCAGTTGGAGCAGATGCCCGATAATGCACAGCGTGATGTGATTCTGGAGATCATTCACAAGCATAAGGACTATCTTACTTCTCTGGAAGCCGCACTCGCAGATGTTAAAGACCAGACAGCATAACAACAGGCACATGGTATGCTGTTCACAGATGTCCAAAGGAGTGTGCGTTTGAACAAAAAGAAAAAGTCCACAAACACTTCCCCATATCCCGATGAAGTCATCGACCGTCTGGCACGGGCATTCTACCCGGCCATCCTTGCCTGCTGGAACAGCGAGGAAGGGCAAAGAGAATTTGCTGCATGGCAGGCGGAGCAGGCTCATCATGCAAACAACGAAAAACAGGAAGTTCCCACTGGGGAACTCCCTGTTGTACATATCGCTATCGTCTGTGGCTTTTGGCAGGGTGCGTCCGGGTGGCGCACCCTGTTTTTGTTTTTCCTTATTTTCCCTTGTTCCGCAGTTCTTTTTTCGTTGCCCACAGGCTGTAACCGCAGGCGATCACCTCGGACACCCAGAACGCAAACCACGCCCTGTCGATGCCAATAGTGCGGATGAGGAGCCACAGGCAGGGCACCAGCACCACCAGCTGCCGCAAGGCAGCGCCGATCATATTGACCACGCCGTTGCCAAGACCGGAGGCAAAGTAGCCGCACAATATGGTGATGACCGCAAACAGGAAAGTTACCGAAATGATGCGCAGGGCAGGCACACCGAAAGCCAGCATCTCGTCACTGGCAGAGAACAGCCCCAGCAGCTGCGCCGGGAACAGCAGAAACACCGCCGTGCCGCACAGGGCAAACACCACGCCGGTGGGCAGCAGCACCTTCCACGCCTGCTTTACCCGGTCGGACTGCCCACTGCCATAGTTGAAGCCCACCACCGGGATGGCTGCCTGTCCCAGACCATTCACCGGCATCATCAGGAAGTTTTGCAGCTTATAGTAGATGCCGAAGAACGCTACCGCCGCGGAGGACACCCCCAGCAGAATGCCGTTGACCGCAAAGGTCATCACGCTGCCGATGGCCTGCATCACGATGGTAGGCAGCCCCACCCGGTAGATGTCGGCCACATCCTGCCACAAAAAGCGATAGCCCTTCAGTCGGACATGGATGACCGGGTTTTTGACCCGATTGAACCATAGCGCCGCCGCTGCGCCGATGAGCTGCCCGATGACGGTGGCAATGGCTGCGCCCCGGATGCCCATGGCCGGGCAGCCCAGCAGACCGAAGATCATCATGGGGTCAAGAATAATGTTGACCACTGCGCCGATGATGAGGGAGACCATAGACAGCACCGTGTCCCCCACGGCCTGCAAAAGCCGCTGCCCGTAGGTCTGCAAAAAGATGCCCCAGCAGAACACGAGGTTCACCGAGAGGTATTCCCGGCAGAGCTGCTGCAATTCGGGATCGTTGGTCAGGGCGGCAGCGATCTGGTTCGAGAATAGCAGCCCCACCAGCGTAAACACCAGCGAAGTGCCCAGCATCAGAAACAGCCCGGTGGTGGCGGCACGGCAGGCTTCCTCCGGCTTTTTCTGCCCCAGCTTTCGGGAGAGCAGGGCGTTCAGACCAACGGCGGTGCCCACACCAATGGCGATCATCAAAAACTGGATGGCATACACAAGGGAAGCGGCGGTCAGCGCCTTCTCGGACAGGCGCGCCACAAAAATGCTATCCACGATGTTATACAGCGATTGGATGAGCAGCGACAGCATCAGCGGTACCGCCATGGTGTACAGCAGAGGGCGGACGGGCATTTCCGCCAGTTTGTTTTTCGGGTTCATAGATCCTCCTTTTCGGGCAAACAAAAAAGCGTGAAATCGTTGAGGGGTAGCATCTCCTCAGGATTTCACGCTTTGTAAGCCGGCTTTTTGTATTCTTAACGGAAGGTATTATACCGGAGTTTTTTCAAAATTGCAAGAAGAATTTTGAAAAAATCACAGCAGTGCGTTTTCCAGATCGCTCAGCATTTCGCTCAGTGCCTGAATGCCGCCCTCTGCGGTGTACCAGACATTCGGGTGTGCCAGATAAACGATGTGGCCGTTCTTGTAAGCATCTGTGCTCTTGACCAGCTCGTTTTCCAGGATCTCCTGTGCCATCTGTGCGCCATCGGTGCCAATGGCTGCATCGCGGTCCATTGCGAAGATGTAGTCGGGGTTCTTGTCCACAATGAACTCGAAGGAAGCCTCGTTGCCGTGGGTCGAGGTGTCGATATTGGCATCCACACCGATATTCTCAAAGCCGATCTCCTTGCCGATGATGGAGCAGCGGCCATCGTTGCCCAGAACATTGAAGCTGCCGCTGGTGGTCATGCCGACGATGGCAGTCTTGCCCTCTGCAAAGGCTTTCAGGGCGTCAATGCGGCTGTCAAAATCCGCCATCAAAGCTTCCACGTGGTCTTCCAGACCAAAGATAGAAGCGATGGTCATGGCGTTTTCACGGGTGCTTTCCACAACGCCTTTTTCGGCGTCGGTCGCAAGGAAAACAACGGGTGCGATCTCGCACAGAGCATCATAGGATTTGGACAGGCGTCCGCCGATAAAGATGATGTCCGGCTCGCAAGCCATGACTGCTTCCATATCGGCTTCTTTGATGTTGCCAAGGTTCGCAATGCTGTCATTGGTGACGTAGCTCTGAAGATAGTCCAGAGAGGTGGATGCCGTGCCGACCACACGGTCGCCAACGCCCAGTTCATCCAGAATGTCCAGAGAAGCAAGTTCGAGGATCGCAATGCGCTGCGGGTCAAAGGGCACTTCCACATCTACCAGTTCCTTTGCACCGTTGAACGCCTTGATGGTCACAGATTCCGGCACCGCTTCCGAAGAGGCTGCGGCTTCGCTGGATGCAGCCACAGAGGATGCCACGGAGCTTGCCGTGGAGGAGGAAGCGCCGCAGGCGGCGAGAACACCCGCTGCACTCACAGCGGCCATAGCGCTCAAAAACGAACGACGAGAAATTTTCTTCATAAGAATGCTCCTTTTAAAAAGTACTGAAATCAATAATATATCGACAAAGGCTTGCCTTCGATCTGCATGATTTCAAAGTCTACCTTGTAGATATCGGACAGGTTTTCTTTGGTGATTACTTCCTGCACGGTGCCAAACTTTGCGATTTTTCCATCCACAAAGGCACAGATGTAGTCGGAATAAAACGCAGCATAGTTGATCTCGTGCAGAACAAGAATCACCGTTTTGCCCAGCTCATCGCACAGGCGGCGGACGATGCGCATGAGGTTGGTTGCGTGGTAAATATCCAGATTGTTGGTCGGTTCATCCAGCAGGATATACTCGGTATCCTGCGCAATGACCATGGCTATATAGGCGCGCTGCCGCTGACCGCCGGACAGTTCATCGATGAACTGCTCCTCAAAATCGCCCAGTTCCATGTAGGCAATGGCACGGTCAATGATCTCGTTGTCCTCTTGGGTCAGCCGTCCGCCGGAGTACGGAAAGCGGCCAAATGCAACCAGCTCCCGGACGGTCAGCTTCATCTGGACATTGTTGGCTTGGGTCAGGATGGCAAGCCGCTTGCTCAGCTCCCGGCTTTTCCAGCGCGTGATCTCCGTCCCCTCAAAATCCACAATTCCGCTGTCCCGTGCAATCAGCCGGGACAACATTCCCATCACGGTGGATTTTCCTGCGCCGTTCGGACCGATGAGGGAAAGGACTTTGCCTTTCGGAATCTCAAAACTCACGCCATCGACAACGGCTTTGCCATCGTAGCGTTTGGTGATCTCTTTTACAAACATGGTGTTATGCCTTTCTCTGGGTGAGCAGCAGATACAGGAAATACACGCCGCCGCCCACGGTGATGAACACGCTGACCGGAACCGAGTAAACGAACACCCGCTCCACCAAAAGCTGCCCGCCGATCAGAACAGCCATACCGAACAAAACAGAACCGGTGATGAGCTGGCTGTGCCGGTAGGTGCGCAGGAACTGCCGGGAAAGGTTGGCAATGATAAGCCCCAGAAATGCCAGCGGCCCGACCATAGCGGTGGCTGTTGCAATGTACAGCGTGACCCCCAGCAGCAGCCGACGGATACAGCGGTCATAATCTACGCCCAGATTGATGGCCTGATCTTTGCCCAGTGTCAGAACGTCCAGCAGCACAAGCTCTTTCCGGAAGGCAAAGGCGACCAGCACCAGAACCGCAATGGACAGTACCAGAATCGCCGAATTGACATTGGAAAAGCTGGCGACCAGATCCGTCAGCAGCGTGTCGTACTCGTTGGGGTCCATCACACGGGTCAAGGTCGTCTGGATGCTGGAAAAGAACGAGGTCAGCACTGTGCCGATGAGCAGGACGTACAGAACGTTGTGGTTCGTTTTCTGGAACAGATAGCTGTAAATTACGGTGGCAACAGCGCCCATAATGGCGAGGTCTACCGCAAAGGCTGCGTTGGCATTGACCGCCAGAAAGCTGCCCGAACCCGCCACAAAGAACACCGCTGTGTGGATCAGCGAATAAAGCTGATCCATGCCCAACAGGCAGGGCGTGACGATGGTGTTGTTGATGATGGACTGGAACACGATGGAAGCGCTTCCAATGGCAAAGGCTGTAATGAGCATGGCGATCAGCTTGGGCGTGCGGATGCGCATGGCGTAGGCAAATAATTTTTGGCTTTCAAAATGGACACCCACTGTCATATAGCCTATGCTGGCCAGCAGAACAAGAAGCAGAAGGATCAGCAGACGCAGATGATTTTTGTGCTTTTTCATGCTGCACCTCCGGTTTTCTTGGTAGCTTTATCCAACCGGACTGCCTTGCGTCCATGCCGAAGCCGATACAGCAGCAGACCAACAAACAGGATACTGCCGATGACGCCAACGATCAGCTCGATGGGCAGCTCGTAGGGATAGATCACAACCCGCCCGATCATATCGCAGACCAGCACGAACGCTGCACCAAACAGAGCGGTATCCACCAGCGTTCCGCGGATCTGGTCACCCTTGAACATTGCTACGATATTGGGCACGATGAGGCCGATGTAGGAGATCGAGCCGACCACGACAACAACGGATGCCGTGATCATAGCAGCGATGGTCAGACCCATAAACAGCACCAGATCATACGGAACGCCGAGGTTCTGAGAAAAGTCCTTTCCCATGCCCACGATATTGAAGTGGTTGGCAAATACAAATGCCAGAATCACCAGCGGTACCGTCAGCCAGACAAGCTCATACCGCCCACGAATGACGGTGGAAAAATGACCGACCAGCCAACTGGAAAGAGCCTGTGTCATTTCATATTTGTAGGCAAGATAATTGGTAACGCCCATTACGATGTTGGAGAACATGATGCCGACCAGCGGGACCATGACAACGTCCTTGAACTGGATACGCTGGATAAACCAGACAAAGACCCATGTACCGAGAACGGCACAAACGAAGGAAAAGGCAGCACGTCCCCACAGAGTAGAACCCGGTGCAAACAGCAAAGCCAGCAGAATGCCAAACTGCGCAGAAGAGATCGTCGCACCTGTGGTGGGCGAAACAAATTTGTTCATGCAGAGCTGCTGCATGATAAGCCCCGCCACGCTCATGCCGATGCCTGTGCAGAGGATGGCAAGCAGACGCGGCAGGCGGGAGATCAGAAAAATCTCCCATGTTTCCACGCTGCCTGTAAACAGGTCAGAAGGCCGGATGTCCAGCACCCCGACAAACAAAGAACAAACCGAAAGAATCATCAGCAGAACGCCGAGAAAAACGGTGGAACGATGATTACGAATGAAAAGCCCTCCTCGAGATTAGCGTAAACTAACTTCTTGAAAATAAAAAGAGAACGCCTGCGTGTGAAATGAACCCCAAAAGTTAGACAAAAATTGAATTAAGCAGCTCCCACGGTCTGAATCTTGTACTGTACAGGGCTCAGACCGTTTAGTTTTAATTTGATTCGGCGGTTGTTGTAATAGTCGATGT
>OJKW01000166.1_pt1:0-62500 | contig 63624 bp, 65 predicted proteins | sample 1596591 | NCBI WGS metagenome assembly OJKW01 (sample SAMEA4350166, study PRJEB24818) | metagenome | biome: human; feature: gut; material: faeces | place: Denmark | collected 2013-09 | reverse complement strand
TGACGAAATAACAAAAGTTAACGGCGGCATCTGCGTCTAAGCGGGTGCCGCCTGCATAAGGGGGATTTGATTCTTTGCGTCGTACATATTTATTGTTGTTTCGGGAATTTAAAAGTAATTTGATATTGAAAATAATATACATTATATATGTACTGTTGTCGGCTGCCGTGGCAATTTTCGCTTTGTTGGAAATGATTATTGAAGCTCCCTTTGAAGCTTTTTTTGGCGGCATTCAATTTGTTTTACTTCTTAGTCTTTTGCATTTAGTTTTTTATTCGCTCGTTTCGTATGAATTTTGTTGTTTCGATCGAGCTGTGGGTTTCGACGAATGTGCTCGTGCAATGGAAATAGGCAAATCGCAGTTGATATTAGGCAAGATATTTGTGCTGATGAGTCTCGCAGTTCCGGTTTTAATCATAAGTATAGCCGCAACGATTGTCGGAGCAATTATTGGGCATGTCGGAGCGGCGTTTTTTCAGATCTTAGTACATTTGATTCTTAATCTCGCGATTCTTCCCACAGTAGGTATTTTATTTGGCGCGGTATTGGCGTGCGGAGCAAAGCGTGGGGCGGCATATATTATAATAGCGGTGGTTACACTTCTGTCAACTCCGCTGGCGGGCGGTTGGTGTGTCACTATATATAAGGCAACCGGCTTTTCGGCGAGCGTATTAACGCGCCTGTTTCCGTTTATGACGCCTTCAATTATGTTAGCTTCGCTTGATTTGGCATACGGATATTCGCTCAGACCGTACAGGATTTTTGCCTATGCAGTGTGGATTCTTGTTCTTTGCGCCGTTTTGTTTTTCTATATCTCCAAGGAACGAGGAAAAAAGAAACGGCTGTTCTCGGCTGTAGTTTGTTTGGTGGCGGGAATGTGTCTGCTCCCGTTTGTGTTCAGAAGCAATTCGGATATTATATATGATGACATGAACAGCGAGGGTGCCGGTCGCGAAATCAGCTATTATGAGAGAAATAATATAACTTCTCCGGATGCTTGCCCCGAATTCAAAATAACTTCATACGATATGGAGTTGAAGCTCAGCAATGTGCTTCATGCCGAGGTCAAGGCCTCGGTGTCCCCAAGCAATTTGGATATCTACGGCTTTACGCTTTACCACGGATACAAAGTCAAAGAAGTCAAAGATGAGAGCGGCAGGGAGCTGAAATTCAAGCAGACCGGCGATTGGATAGAGGTTGAGTCGGCGGGAGAGACTTCGTCGCTTACATTCACTTACAGCGGATATTCCAACACTCATTACAGCAACGGACAGGGCGCGGCTCTGCCGGGAACATTTGCTTATTATCCCCGCGCAGGTTATGTAGTGTGTGCTGATGCTGACGGATATGAGCGTTTGACGCTTGACGAGCCGACGCAGTTCGATGTAAAAATTAAAAACCGCAAGAAGTTTTTCACAAACCTTGACCGCACCGGGAAAAATATGTTTTCCGGCAAAACCACCGGACTGACAATTGTCGGCGGATTCTATAAAGAGGATAAAATAGGCGACACGAACCTTGTCTATACATCTGTCGGCAGGGATGTCAATGAAATAAAGAAAGTGTTTTCGAATCTGATGCAGACATATGACAGATCGTTTAATACTATTATGGTCGCCGAGTTGCGTGAAGGCAAATACCTGCGCGATTACGGGGATACGCTTGTTTTTACCGGCATGTCCTTGACGGGGATAGAAATGGACTACTTTCTGTCACAGATTCCCGAAAGCAGAGAGGATTTCGGCTTGCAGGCTTATGTCTTTGAATATATGCGCGATACATTTGCAAGCTATGCGGCGGGTGACAAAAGCATAGGTATGAACACCCGCTATGTCCGCGTGGAGGCGGCAGCCGATAAGTACGGCGACGAATATTGCAGAAAAGCGATAGACAAATATCTGTATGACGAGAGCGACACACGCACGCCCGACGAATTCATTGACGATCTGAACAGAGGTACTGAAAATATTAAAAATTGACAAGATAATTTTTTTGTGAAAGCATACAAAGTTCAGTATAAAAATTTGTTCAAAGATACAAAATGTGACTTTTAATGGCATTTTGCTTGAAATAAAATTTGATATATGCTATTATGTGATTGTGACAATGCATTGAAGCAAAAAATATGAATTTGCAAAGGAAAAGTGCTGCAATTTTTCTGCTCATGTTCTCTTTAAGTATAAAATGACGACGGCACTTTGAAAATTGCAGTAATTTGATCTGAATCCATGCGGCATTTATCTTTCGATAGATGCCGCATAATTGAAAGGGGTGTTGGCGCTGAAAACAAGATGTTTGCTTTTCTTTAATGAATTCAGAAAAAATCCCGTCCTGAAAATAGCATATATTATATATTTTTTGCCAACTTTTGCATGGAGTGTATATTCGTTTGTAAATTCGCTGATATATAAAGAAATATTCTTTGGCTTGTGTTTTACATTGGTGGTTAGTCTCATCTATTTTGTATTCTTTGCGTTTATAAGCTATGAATTCGGCAGAATGGATTCTTCGGTCGGATTTGATGAATGTTGTTCGGCGATAAATTTTGGGCGAGTCAAAACAATCGGTGCTAGAATTCTGGTTATGATTTCTTTGTCGATACCTTGTTTTATTTTGAATTTGCTATTTTTTATTGTGGTGGGTATCGTTTGCGGAGACGGAGCAGCTGCAACATTTCATGCACTTGCACATGTTGTGATAGCTTTTGTGGTTATACCGTTTATTGGAACGCTGCTCGGGGCTGTACTTGCAACATGCGCCAAAAGAGGCTTGTCATATATCGTATTGCTTGTTATTACTTTCTTTTCGAGCCCTGCGGTAAATGGCTTCTGCGCGGGTTTATATTATTCCACTGGTATATCCGCAAACAGATGGTTAAGAGTTTTCCCTTTTATGACACCGTCGTCATTTTTTTATACACCTAATATCGCTTACGGTTATTCGCTTAGACCGTATAGATTATTTGCTTTTTTAATGTGGATATTGGTGCTTTGTGCGTTGCTTCTTTTCTTCTTCGCACGAAACCGTTATGGTAAGCACTTCCTTGTTTTGGGCGTTGCATGCTTGACTCTTGGACTGTGCTGCGCTCAAATTGTCCTTCAGAACAATTCCGATAATATTGAAGATAGAGAAAGCACGGAAGAAGTCGGTGGGGAAATTCGATATTACATTATAAATAAAACATCCCCTCCGGATGCTTGCCCCGAGTTCAAAATAACTTCATACGATATGGAATTGAAGCTCAGCAATGTGCTTCATGCCGAGGTCAAAGTTTCGGTTTCTCCGAGCAATTTGGATATCTACGGCTTCACACTTTATCACGGATATAAGGTGAAATCGGTTAGGGATGAGAGCGGCAGGGATCTGAAGTTTAGACAGAATGATGACTGGATAGAGGTCGAGTCGGCGGGCGAGACTTCGTCGCTTACATTCACTTACAGCGGATATTCAAATACTCATTACAGCAACGGACAGGGCGCGGCTCTGCCGGGAACATTTGCGTACTATCCCCGTGCCGGGTATGTCACTTGTTACGGTGATACCGGATATGAAACGCTGACTCTCGACGAGCCGACGCAGTTCGATGTGAAAATCAAAAACCGCAAGAAGTTTTTCACAAACCTTAACCGTACCGGGAAAAATACATTCTCCGGCAAAACCACCGGACTGACAATTGTCGGAGGGTTCTACAAAGAGGATAAAATAGGCGACACGAACCTTGTCTATACATATGTCGATATGGATGTCAATGAAATAAAGAAAGTGTTTTCGAATCTGATGCAGACATATGACAGATCGTTTAATACGGTAATGGTAACACAGCTATATGATGGTGTTTCCATGCGCGATTATGGAGATACGCTTGTTTTCACCGGTGTATCTTTGAAGGGGATAGAAATGGACTATTTCCTGTCGCAGGTTCCCGAAAGCAGAGGGGATTTCGGCTTGCAGGCTTATGTTTTTGAATATATGCGCGGTACATTTGAGGAATATGCTGAAGGCGATAAAAGCATTGGTATGAACACCCGCTATGTCCGCGTGGAGGCGGCAGCCGATAAGTACGGCGACGAATATTGCAGAAAAGCGATAGACAAATATCTGTATGACGAGAGCGACACACGCACGCCCGACGAATTCATTAACGATCTGAACAGAGGTACTGAAAATGTTGAAAATTGACGGACTTACTTATAAATTCGGAAAGAAAGCGGCGGTCGACTGCCTGTCGTTTGAGTTTACGAATGGCGTATACGGCCTGCTCGGACCGAACGGCTCGGGCAAAACAACGCTCATGCGCTGCATAACAGGGCTCTATAATGTCAAGGGCGAGCACATTTTCTATAACGGCAAGCCGGTTGAAAAGGATAAAAGTTTCTCGCGCCATGTCGGCTATCTGCCGCAGAAATTCGGGATGTATCAGCACCTGACTCTGAACGAGATGCTGCTGCTCATAGCCAACATGAAGGGGCTCGATGACAAGTCGGCGCGCGAGGGAGTTGAAAAAACACTCGGGTTAGTTAACCTCACCGACTGCGCCGAAAAGAAGGTCAAGGCGCTCTCCGGCGGAATGGTTCGCCGCGCGGGAATAGCCCAGACTCTGCTCGGAGACCCGGATATTCTCATTTTTGATGAGCCGACCGCGGGACTCGATCCCGAGGAACGCCTGCGCTTTCAGAGCATTATCTCCGAGATAAAGAAGGACAAAATAATTCTTATCTCGACGCATATTGTCGAAGATGTCCATGCGGTGTGCGAGACTGTTGCGGTAATGCGAGACGGCAAGATAATAAAAAGCGGCACGCGCGAGGAGATGGCAGCGTGCGCCGAGGGCAAAACATATATCATAGACATGGACGACCTGCCGAAATTCAAAGAGCCTTATTATAAGCAGAAGCAGTTCGACAGCGACGGAAAGTACTACCTGCGCCTTGTCAGCAGTGCGCCGCAGGATTTTGCGCCCGTCAAGCCGAATGTCGAGGACGGATATATATGTGCGCTCAAAGGAATATGAAGCTGTTGCTTCAGAGACAAAAATATCTGATCAAAAATATGGGTGCCCTCATGCCCGTTCCGATAGCGGCAATTTATGTGCTGGCTCTGCCGCTGTGTATTGTGCAGAGCAGAAACGGCAACGCGGAAGAGCTGCGCTCGTTCGTATCGCAGTTTTCGCAGGGCGTTTTTTCGGTGCTCTCCGTCTGGTGGGTTATATTCGGCGTGCGCGAATATTTTGAGGCGGACGGCTGCGAAGTCCTGTTTCTCCACAACAGGCGCGGATTCCTGCCCGATGCAATTCTATTTTATCTGCTGTTTGCCGTTTCGGCGGCGCCGTTCTATATAATCATGAACGCGGTTGCGGGGATATCGCTGTTTGCGCTTCTCCGCCTGCTGCTCAGCGGCATATTCTGTTTCGGATTGGTCTATTTTCTGATGTTCCTGACCCATTCGACAGCCATCACGCTCATGACGCTGTTTATCTACTCGCTCGGTGGAATGCTCATTTATCGCAGCCATCCGATCTTCCCTTTCTGCTATGACCTTAACTCTGCCACGGCGGAAAACTGCCTGGAATTCTATCTTCCGCTTGCGCTGATCGGCATTCTGCTGATTGCCGCAGGACAAATTGTAATTTCAAAAAACACAAGATATCATCAGTAAAATCCTCCGTAATTTCATAAAGACCCCCGACGCAAATGCTGCGCCGAGGGTCATTTTATTTGAACAGATTTTTCGTATAACTCGCCGATCTTCCGCCGATGCGTTTGTCTCCGGCGGCGGTTTGGCTTGACAGTCGCTTATATAAAGTTTCGAGTATTCCGCCTATAATCAGATTTGCCGCCATCAGCCCGAGCGCCTGCCGCGCCCCGAAATGAATCGGCAGAAAGGTGCAGATTATTATAGCGGCGGTGAGAATCAGGTGAATCGCCAGAAACACGAAGCTCACTGTGCGATATGTCATGATACTCGAACTGAATTTGCGCGGACGCTCTTTGTACATGCGCACCATTTTGCGCGCGGAATATTTTCTGCGCTCGGTCCGCCGCAGGTAGTCAAGATACTCTTTCTCCGTCAGTCCGTCGATGAAAATCGACTCAATGATGTCTCTGAAAACCGACATAGTGAGCAGCAGCCCTACCAACGATCCTCCGACCGTAAATCCGAGCAGCATCCATGCGCCGCGGATAGTCTCGATTATATACTTCAGCCCGACCACCTCCTTTGCACTGAAAGAATTATATCATACCCACAATGCGGCAGTCAAGGAAACTCCGCCTGCGGCTTTTGCAGGCGGCGGTGCTTTTGCTTTGCGGCTCAAAATAAACCTCAAAATATGATAGAATTTTCGGCTTTGCTGTGCTATAATATAGAAGATTATACTGGCATATACTGTCACTACTGCTTTAGGAGTGTTTTTGTTGCAGACAAATGTTGATTCGCTGAAAACAAACTACATGGACAAAGGCTCGGGCGAGCTTGTGGTTCTGCTGCACGGCTGGGGCTCGAACATAGAGCTTTTTGAGAATATGTCCGAACTGCTCGCGCGCAAATATCATGTTGTCGCGCCCGACATGCCCGGCTTCGGGCTGTCCGACGAGCCGAAGGAGCCCTGGCGCGTCGATGATTATGTCGATTTCGTGCTGAAATTTCTTGAGCCGTTCGCGCCGAAGAAGGTGACTTTCCTCGGCCACTCGTTCGGCGGCAGGGTCATCATAAAAATGGCGAGCCGCGATTTGCCGTTTGAGATCGAAAAGGTCATTCTGGTCGATTCGGCGGGAGTCAGGCCGAAAAAGACGGCGGCGCAGAAGATAAGACAGCGCAACTATAAAATAGGCAGAAAGATTCTTGAAACCGCGCCCGTAAAGGCGCTGTTCCCCGACGCACTCGAGGAGTTCCGCCGCAGCCACGGCTCTGCCGATTATAACAGCGCAACGCCTGTTATGCGCCAAACGCTTGTCAACACGGTCAACGAGGATCTCGTGGAATATATGCCGAATATGAAGATGCCCGTTTTGCTGGTATGGGGCGAGAACGACGACGCAACGCCGCTGAGCGACGCGAAATTGATGGAGCAGCTCATGCCCGACGCCGGACTCGTCACCCTCAAGAACTGCGGACACTATTCGTTCCTTGAACAGCAGTTCACCTTCAACAAGGTGCTCGCATCGTTCATGGAGATAGACTGACCGACACGACAGCTTTTGTGAAAGGATTGATCTTTTAAATGACGATATTTTCCGAAGTGCTTATTTTTGCGGCGTTTTGGCTGTTCGCAGTGCTCTCGACGCTGTTTTATATGCATATGTTCCAGCTGAATTCATACCGCGCCGACGATCAGTGGCACTGGATGCTCAAGAATCGCGGCAAGGTAGTGCCGCTCGCTCTGCCGCTTATCGGAGCGATTATCGGCGTTATCTGCGGGAAGAATGCCGGCATGATAGTCTGCGCCGTGTTCATTTTGCTCGCGTGCCTGTTCTATAAGCCTAAGAAAGCGAAAAAGCCGCTGAAATATACCCCCAGAGTCAAGCGTATGCTCGTCACCGTCGCGGTGCTCTATGTTGCAATGACCGTCCTGCTCGCGGTGTTTGCATCCGGGCGCATAACGGCGCTTGTCGTCGGTCTTGTTGCCGCAGCTTCGCCGTTTGTCATAATCCTCGCCAATATTATAAATAAGCCTATCGAGCTTTCGATAAACAGATATTACACGAACGACGCGAAAAAAATGCTCGCCGCCTGCCCGAATCTTACAGTTATCGGCGTCACCGGAAGCTACGGCAAAACGAGCGTCAAGTTCTATCTCAACACTCTTCTCAAGGCAAAATACAATGTCCTCATGACCCCCGAGAGCTACAACACTCCAATGGGCGTCGTCAAGACCGTGCGCGGTTCGCTCAGAGCGACGCATGAAATCTTCATCTGCGAGATGGGCGCGAAATATGTCGGCGATATCAAAGAGCTGTGCGATATAGTCCACCCGAAGCACGGCATAATAACCTCGATAGGTCCTCAGCATCTCGAGAGCTTCAAGTCTCTTCAGAATGTTATCAACACGAAGTTCGAGCTCGCCGATGCACTGCCGAAGGACGGCATGCTGTTTTTGAACGGCGACAATGAATATATAGCCGAAAGAGCGCCCGACGGCGCGATAACCTACGGACTAAATTCAGACAGCAAGTATAAAGCAAAGCTTATCAGCGTCGGCGACAAGGGCACTACTTTTGAAGTCACAACGCCCGACGGCGAAAAAGAGGAGTTCACGACAAAGCTCATCGGCACCCACAACTGCCTGAACATCCTCGGCGCGATAGCCGTTTCGCATGAGCTGGGCATCTCGCTCGCCGAGCTGCGCCCGCAGGTGCGCCGCCTCGAATCCGTGCCGCACCGCCTCGAGCTCTCAAAGCGCGTCGGCATGACGCTTATAGACGACTCGTATAATTCAAACCCGAGCGGCACGAAAGCGGCGCTTGAGACTCTGAGCTTCTTCGAGGGCGAGAAGATTCTTGTCACGCCCGGCATGGTCGAACTCGGCGACAAGCAGGAGGAATACAACTGCGAATTCGGCAGAAATGCCGCCACAGTCTGCGACTATGTTGCACTTGTCGGCGAAAGGCAGACGAAGAGCATATACAAAGGTCTTGTCGAGGCAGGCTTTGACGAGTCGCACATATTTGTGTCTCCCGCGCTCGGCGATGCGCTCACAAAGGTCGGCGCGATAAGAACGGATAAAAAGAAGATCGTCCTGCTCGAAAACGACCTTCCCGACAATTATTAATGGGGGTATTCCTATGAAGATAAAGCTTGCAGTCATGTTCGGCGGCAGAAGCGTTGAGCATGAGATTTCCGTCATTTCCGCCATTCAGGCGATTCACGCGGTGGATAAAGACAAATACGATGTTATCCCGATCTATATCACAAAGAACAACGAGATGTATGTCGGCGAACATATCGGCGAGATCGAGGCTTATAAAAATATAAATGCGCTTATCGCGGAGAGCACGCGCGTTAATCTCGTCAACGACGGCGACCGCACGCTGATAGTCAGATATCCGCACAAGGCTTTTGCAAAGGATGTTATTGATTATATCGACGTTGCGTTCCCGATAGTCCACGGCACGAATGTCGAGGACGGCACTTTGCAGGGCTATCTACAGATGCTCAATCTTCCGTATGTCGGCTGCGACGTTATCTCGTCGGCGGTCGGAATGGATAAATATGTTATGAAGACCGTCTTTAAAGATAACGGCATCCCCGTGCTCGACTGCGTTTGCGTCGATGCGGAGGACTATGACGCCGACCCGGAAAAGATAATCGCGGATATCGAAAAGAAATTCAGCTATCCCGTTATCGTCAAGCCGATAAACCTCGGTTCGAGCATCGGCATCAGCAAGGCGCATGACACCGACGGACTTGAAAATTCGCTCTCGAACGCATTCGACTATGCGGACAGAGTCCTTGTCGAGCCCGCGATAGAGAACCTGCGCGAGATAAACTGCTCCGTTCTCGGCGACAGACATTCGGCGCGCGCCTCGGTCTGCGAGGAGCCGCTCAACGCGACGGATATACTGAGCTATGAAGATAAATATATCGGCAACGCTTCTAAATCCGGCTCCAAGGGCATGGCATCGACCCAGCGCAGAATCCCTGCCGATATCCCGAAAGAGACCGAAAACGAGATACGCGAGATGGCGGTCAAGGCGTTTAGGGTACTCGGCTGCAGCGGCGTGTCGCGTATAGATTTTATGATCGACGCCTCGACCGGTAAGGTCTGGCTCAACGAGATAAACACGATTCCCGGCTCGCTCTCGTTCTACCTCTGGGAGCCTCTTGGAGTCAAATATACCGAGCTTATCGACGAGATGATATCGCTCGCCATGAAGCGTGAACGCGAGCGCGAATCGATAACCTATTCGTTCGACACCAATGTGCTCTCGGGCATAAAGCTCGGCGGCAAAAAGACGGGCAAAATGTAATTAAGCTCAAGAAAGGATGTCTCATTATGGCAGTATTCAGACCCTTCAAAGCAGTAAGACCCATCCCCGAATATGCATCGCGTGTTGCGGCTCTTCCCTATGATGTTATGAACAGCGACGAAGCCCGCGAGATGGTAAAGGGCAATCCCTATTCGTTCCTCCATGTCGACAAGGCGGAGGTCGATTTGCCCGTCGGCACAGAGCTCTATTCCGAAGTTGTCTACAACAAGGCGGCGGAGAATCTCCAAAAGCTCGAAACCGACGGCATCTGCAAGCAGGACAAGTCGGATTGCATGTACATATACCGTCAGATAATGGACGGCAGAAGTCAGACGGGTCTCGTCGGCTGCGTGTCGATAGACGACTATATGAACAATGTCATAAAAAAGCATGAGCTGACCCGCGCCGACAAGGAGCAGGACAGAATAAATCATGTCGATTATTGCGACGCGAACACAGGACCTATCTTCCTTACTTACAGAGACAACACCACGGTCGGCGATATCGTCAAGGTGTGGCAGGCGGAGCATGAGCCGGTCTACGATTTTGTCTCCGACGGCGTCGCCCAGACGGTCTGGGTCATTGACTGCACCGAGACGATAAAGAAACTTTCGTCTCTCTTCGCGGGCATCGATTCGCTCTATATCGCGGACGGTCATCACCGCGCTGCCTCGGCTGTCAAGGTCGGTCAAAAGCGCAGGGAGCAGAACCCCGGTTATACCGGAAATGAGGAGTTCAACTTCTTCCTCGCCGTGCTGTTCGCGCAGAGCGAGCTTGCGATAATGGACTACAACAGAGTCATAAAAGACCTAAACGGTCTGACTCAGGACGAGTTTATAGCAAAAATAAGCGAAAGCTTTACCGTTGAATCCGCGCCCGAGTCGCCTTATAAGCCGCAGGATAAGCACACCTTCGGAATGTACCTCGGTGGAAAGTGGTACAAGCTCACCGCAAAGGACGGCACTTTCGATGCGTCCGACCCGGTCGCAGCGCTCGATGTTTCGATACTTCAGCAGAATCTCATCTCTCCCGTGCTCGGAATAGACGATCCGCGAACCGACAAGAGGATTGACTTCGTCGGCGGCATACGCGGCCTTAAAGAGCTCGAGCGCAGGGCGCAGAGCGACATGTGCCTCGCGTTTTCGATGTTCCCGACGACCGTTGACGACCTTATGGATATAGCCGACGCAGGCAAGATAATGCCGCCGAAATCAACCTGGTTCGAGCCGAAACTGCTCAGCGGTCTGTTTGTGCATAAGCTTAAATAAGGGGTGAAAACATGGTAAGATACAAGACCGAACCCGGCGAAAAGGAGCAGAAAATCCTCGCAGAAATTTCGCTCAACACGCCGAACAATCTGAAAAGGCGCAAAGTGACTTCCGTAGTTTCGGCGGTTCTCTGTGTCATATATGCGGCGTTCGCCGTGTGGATGTTCGCGCGCGGTGTTGTCGGCAACGGATTCCTGCTGCTCGGCTTTGCAGTGCTTTTTCTGCTGATAATTTTGTTTTCCAAAAAGTTTCAGCTCAGTGTAATGCAAAAGCTCATGAAAAAGAGAAACAATGCTGTTTCGGGCGGAACTTTTGAATATGTCATTGACGATGACGGCGTGGCGATAACTTCGCCGCTCGGCACGGGCAAAAACAACTGGTCGGCTTTCGACCGATGGGGCGAACAGGACGGATATATCTATCTCGTGCGCCTTGATAACAATGTCGTGCTCATGGATAAATCCCGCCTGACTCCCGATGAACTGAAAGAGCTTGAAAGATTGCTCGAAAATGTGAAAAAATGAGCCTGATTGAAAAACTTCCCGACCTCAAGGCTGTCAAGGGCGGCTTTGGCGAACGGCTCGCCGCCTATTACAGCAAGACGGTGTTCTCAGATGCATATGTTCTGCATGATGTGCTTATCGACGGAAAAGACGAGCATAAATCCCAGATAGACCTGATAATAATTGCCGCAAGCGGAATTTATGTCGTAGAAGTAAAGACTTTCAGCGACGCTAAAATATACGGCGATGGGCGAAAGATGGATTGGCAGTATTACCTCGGCGGGCACAGGTATGATTTCTACAATCCGATTATGCAGAACAAAAAGCATGTGGAATATCTCAAAAAGATGCTCTCTGATTTTGCTAAAGTCGAGTTCTACTCTGTTGTGCTGATGCTGTGTGATGACTGCAAGGTGTCTAATGTGAACAGATCCGACAGAGTCGATACGGTCGTCTGCACAAGCTTACCCGCCATGAACAGGGCGATGAAGATGTTTTTGTAAGCGAACGAAACTAAGCTTAGCCCGGCGGATACGAGGAAAATATATGATTATATCAAGGAAAATCAGGAACAGGGAAAAGAAGCCCGAAGAGCGCACAAGGAGGATGTGAAGGCATATCGGCAGAAGGTGCAGACCGAAAGGGAGAACCGCGTCTGCCCGTACTGCAAGAAACCGCTCGTGCTGAGGCATGGGCAATACGGCAATTTTTATGGGTGCTCGGGTTATCCCAAGTGCAGATATACTGAAAAATAAAGTAAAAGCGGAGACTGCTTCAGCCTCCGCTTTTTGTTATTCTTTTGCCGCTTTTCTTTCTTCTTCCTCATATGTTGTGACGATCGCCTGGGATATCACCACCATAGTGCGCCTGACTCTGCGCGCCATCTCCTCCGGCGGCTCCGGGTCGGAGCTGTTGAGCCAGCGGATGAGAGTCGAGACCATGCCGTCGGCGAGGAATGTCACGAGAAATTCCGTGTCCTCTTCGCTGTCAAAAAGATTGCCGACAAGCTCCTCGAGCACCGGGTGAATCTGCATGCGGAAATAGTCCCTGAACGAGTTCTGTCCGGTTATCTGGAGCGCGCTGCGATAAAACTCGCGGTCGGAATAAAAATATTCGCATATCTCTTCAAAGTTCGCAATATGATCCGGGCGGTTGCGAATCTCGCTGAACTCCGTGTCGAATATCCAGTTGACAAGATCATATTTGTCGCAGAAATGATAATAAAAGCTCTTGCGGTTCATCCCGCATTTTTCGCATATGTCTCCGACGCTTATCTTCGTCAGGGGCTGGGTCTTCATCAGTTCCTTTAGTGACGAAGCGAGCGCCCTTTTCGTTATGAGCGAATCCGGCATATTCCCTCTTTCCTCCCTTTATTTTCCCTTTATGTTATATTATATCACAAAATTCGCTGTGCTTCAACCCCTGCGATTTTGGCACCGCCGATTACTTCATTGCCGATATAAAACGCCGCAAACTGCCCGGGAGTGACCGATCTCTGTTCTTCAAAAAATATGACGCGCGCCGTATTTTTTGAGTCGAATTCAACATGCGCGGGCGCCGCGGGAGCTCTGAATCTTATCTTGACATCGCAGTCGAAGCTGCCGCTCATTTGCGCGCTTATCGCGTTTATGCCCTCGACCGTAAATTCCTTTGCATACTGCGCGCCGTTCTCGCCGAGGATAACCGCGTTTTGCTCCGGCACGATGCGCGTGACGAACATCGGGCGGCCGAACGCGCCGAGCCCCTTGCGCTGACCGACGGTGTAGTTCATTATACCCTTGTGCCTGCCGATGACATTGCCCTGAGTGTCGAGAAAATCGCCCTCGCCCATGTCTTTGAATCCGTGCGAGCGGATGAATGATGAATAGTCGTTGTCGGGGATAAAGCAGACCTCCTGGCTGTCCTTTTTCTGCGCGACCGGCAGAGAAAATTTCTTCGCAAGGGCGCGTATAACGCTCTTTTCCATCCCGTCTATCGGGAACATCGCGTGGGCGAGCTGAAACCCCGAGAGCATGCAGAGAAAATAGCTCTGATCTTTCGCGCTGTCCGAGCGCAGGAGCTTTGTGTGTTCGCCGCTTTTGTCGAGCGAGGCATAGTGCCCCGTCGCGACATAATCGCCGCCGTTTTCGAGGGCGAACTTGAGCATCGCGCCGAACTTTATCTCTCTGTTGCAGACGACGCAGGGGTTCGGAGTCGCTCCACGCAGATATTCGGCGGCAAAATAGTCCATGACTTTTTCTTTGAACTCGCCGCGCAGGTCGAGTACGCAGTGCTCTATTTTAAGAGCCTTCGCCACATTTTTCGCGTCCTCAATGTCGCCGTCCGCGCCGTCGCCGGGCTTTAATCGTAGGGTCACGCCCACGGTGTCATATCCGCGCTCTTTGAGCAGAGCCGCGGCAACGGAGCTGTCGACCCCGCCGCTCATGCCTATAAATACGCGCTCCAAGCTTTCGCCCCCTTTCGATTCTTTGTTGATTATACCATATCCCGCCCGACTATGCAAAGCAACTTAAATTTTACATCCCGAAATCATTTCGTTTTCTGCGGAATATTTTTATATATTTTTTGTTATGATGCTTTTTAAGTGTTATTTTTCGGTTAGCGCATGATTATCGGAAAATAAAATCTCGAAATCCGCTTGCAGAAAGCGGCAAAAAAGAGTATAATAAAAGATATATTGAGGGATTATGCGCTTTAGATACACGCACAGACCCGTGCGCCGCAATCGTATATACACGGTTCACTTTCGTTGACAATGCGGCTTTGGTCATTGCCGGGTCTTATTTCCAAGGGAGGATTTATTTTGTCAGTTGATCTACACTGTCACACGAAGTTATCAAACAGTTCCATGGGTATTGATGACCTTATTATGCTCGCAAAAAAACGCGGCGTCGATACCATTTCTATCACAGACCATGACTGCCAGGCGGGTTCCGTCCGCGGCAGGATCATCGCCGCAAGACGCGGAGTGACCGTTGTCCCCGGCGTTGAACTGTCCGCATCGGATGCCGAAACCGGCCGTCAGGTACATATTCTCGGTTACTTCTGCGACAGTCCGGACAGGCTCGAGGAGCTCTGCCACAAGAACAACGCCGCGCGCAAAAAAGCGGGGCAGTATATGATTCTCAAGGCGGCTCAGCGTTATCCTATCTCCGCCGAGCTTGTCATGAAATGCGCCGCCGGTTCGACCGGAATCTTTGAGGAGCACATTATGCACGCACTCGTCGAATGCGGCATCACTCAGGATTTTCACGGCGATATATATAACGAACTTTTCAGTCCCGACAGCCCGAAAAATATTATAGTAGAGCCGAAGTTCGTCGGCGTAAAAGAAGTTATCGACGCCATTCACGGCGCGGGAGGCATAGCTGTCCTCGCTCACCCGTATAAATATAACAGCGTGCCCGGGCTTGACCGCTATGTAAAATACGGCATCGACGGCATCGAGGTCTGGTGCCCGTCAAGCAGCGAAGAGCAGCAGAACGATATGCTCGACTACGCAAGGACTCACAAGCTCCTCGCAATAGGCGGCTCGGACTTCAGCGGAATGTACAACAAAGGCACCGTCAGCGTCGGCGATTTTGCTACGCCCGCCGCCGATTTCAAGGCGCTCAGCGACTACAAGACGATGCTCAAAAAGCGCGCCAAATAAGTTAGGAGGGATCGCAATGCGTCCCGAAGAGGATAAGGATATCAAAGTATTCCATCCGTCAAACGAAAAGAAAGAACAGGCTGAGGAATCAACCGACCTCAGCCAGGATATACTGCACGCCGTACAGGAGCTTGATGCCCAGCGCTCAAACGGCAATCTCCGCCGCGCACGCAAGCTCGGCAGAAGTCTCGCGCAGTTCACGCCCGAAAACGCGGCGAAGCTCGGCGGGATAGACATAAAGGCAAAAGGCGGAGTCGACCCGCAGGAGCTGCCGTCAAATGTGCTCTATCAGGCGCGCGTGCTCATGCTGTTCACCGCGCAGCTGACTCTCCACCGTCTGCTGCCGCCGGTCATCTCGAACGAGGCGGTAAACGCCATGTACGACGACCTGAGCGAAGGTTTCTATGACAATGTCATGGAGGGCGCTTCGTTTTCGATATATTATCTCGCCGTCAGAAAGGCGTTCAATATCAGCGCAAATATCGGAAAGGGCTTCGCAATGCTCTGCGGAGACGAGGATTCTGACGAATACGCGAAAATCGGAATGCTGGTCTACAATCTGTCGGACGAATATGTCACCCGACGGGTCAGCGAAGCGGGATTTAAAAATTTGAGCTAAAACAAAAGCCGAACGGATTTTTCTCCGTCCGGCTTTATTTTATTATATCATTTCGGCTTCTTTCCCGAGATATTTGCAGTATTCCTGCGCCGTCAGGAGCTTAGCCGTCCGCTCGGCGTCGCCAAACTCGGCGAGCCATGAGCCGTATGGGTCGCTGTTTATACTCTGCGGGTCGTCGAGCAAATCATCGTTTATTTTCAGCACAGTTCCGCTTATCGGCGCGGAGATATCCCAAACGCCCTTGAACGCCTCAGCGTCGCCGATGACCTCGCCGGACTGATAATATTCGCCCTCGTCGCAGAGATTGAGAAAAGATATTTTCCCGCGCTTTTGCGGCACGAAGTCGGATATCCCGACCCTCGCCGTGCCGTCGGGCATGAAATCGACCCACTCATGCGAGGCGGTGTAAAGTAACCCGCGCTTTACTTTCATATGCCGAAATATTCCTTTGCGTTGTTGAACGAGATGTCGCAGACTATCTTCTTGAGCGTGTCCATATCAGCGGGATAGAGTCCGCGCTCAACCATGCTGCCGATGAGATCGCAGAGTATGCGGCGGAAATATTCGTGGCGCGGATAGGACAGGAACGAGCGCGAATCCGTCACCATGCCGACGAACTTCGAGAGCACGCCGGTGTTCGCGAGCGCTTTCATCTGCTCGCGCATGCCGTCGATATTGTCGTTGAACCACCACGCCGAGCCGAACTGAATCTTCGACGCCGCCTGCGAATTCTGGAAGTTGCCGAGCATCGCGCCGAGAACATAATTGTCCTTTGGGTTGAGCGTGAAGAGTATGGTCTTTGGCAGAAGATCTTCAACATCGAGGGAGTCGAGCAGGCGCGACAGATTGTCCGCAACCTCGTGGTCGGCTATTGAGTCGAAACCGCTGTCCGGGCCGAGAGATTTGAACATACGCGAATTGTTGTTGCGCGTTGCGCCGATGTGTATCTCCATACCCCAGCCGCGGCGCGCGTATTCTTTTGCAAAGAAGCGCATAAGCTCGGTCTTGTATTCGTCAACTTCACATTCGCTCAGCTCCTCGCCGCCGAGAGCCTTTTTGAACACTCTGTCGAGCTCCGCCGCGTCGGCGCGCTTATAGGGCACGTGGGTAAATGCGTGGTCGCTCGCGCGGCAGCCCATTTTTTCAAACAGGTCGATTCGGCTCAGGAGCACTTCGGTAAGCTTTTCGTAGCTGTCGACTTTCTCGTCCGAGGCTTTTTCGAGAGCCTTCACCCAGTCGCGGTAGCCGGGCAGCTCGATGCCGAGCGCCTTGTCGGGTCTGAACGCCGGAATAACGCGGCATTTGAAGCTCTTGTCCTCGGCGATGAGCTTGTGATATTCGAGACTGTCCGCCGCGTCGTCGGTCGTGCAGAGGCACACGACATTCGAGTTTTCAATAAGCTCGCGCGGGGTGAATCCGCCCGCCGCTATCTTCGCGTTCGCGCGGTTCCAGATATCCTCCGCCGTCTTTTCGCTCAGCGGCTCATATATGTCAAAATATCTCTGAAGCTCGAGGTGAGTCCAGTGATAGAGCGGGTTGCCGAGAAGATACGGCATTATCTTCGCCCACGCCATGAATTTTTCGCGCGGGGAGGCGTCGCCCGTGATGTATTTTTCCTCAACGCCGCAGGAGCGCATCGCGCGCCACTTGTAGTGATCGCCCGCGAGCCAGAGCCATGCTATATCCTCGGGCGCACGGTTTTCATATATTTCCTTGGGCGACAGGTGACAGTGCCAGTCGAATATCGGCATCTCGTTAGCTGCGGCGAAAAGCTCGCGCGCGGTGTCGCTCTCAAGCAGAAAATCCTTGTCCATAAAAGCTTTCATTCGTATCTCCTCCCGATTTCTCGTTGATATTATTATAACCTCCGCCGCCGATATAAGCAATAGTGCGCGTTGACAAAAAGATTAAATTTCTGTAATATAAGAGCGGATAAATTTGTTTTCAAGAGGTGCTCACTTTGAGAAAATTCAAGATAATAAACCCCTATGCCGGCGTTGACTGGGACAGCTGGCATCATTACAAAACCAATCTGCACACGCACTCGACCGCGAGCGACGCGCAGGTCGATTTTTCGGACATGATAAAGGCGTATTACGACGCGGGCTTTGATATTCTCGCCATGACCGACCACGGGGTCGTGAACCACGGCTGGAATCAAAAGCCCCGGCGCATCCCCGTGCTCTCCGTCAGCTCCATTATAAAAAAGCCGACATGGCTCAGCGACGAGGAGTACGGCGCGATACTCGACGGCACATACAAAAACCGCGGGCGCGGAATGACCGATTTAAGATACGGAATCGAGATAAACACCGCCGTGTTCACAAAAGCCCATGTCAACGGCTTTTTCACCGAATACGGTCAGGGACTCGTCGGGCACGAAAACGACTTTGAAGGGCCTGTCAAGGGCGTCGCCGAGAGCGGCGGACTCTCCGTCATAAACCACCCCGGCGACTGGCTCGAATCCTATGTCGATGTGAATCACGCGCACGAAAAAAAGAATGTCGAGCTGTTCGCCGATATATTAAAAAAATATCCGTCGTGCCTCGGCATCGAGGCGTTCAACCGCATCGACACCGTGACCTGCGCCGACCGCATACTCTGGGACGAACTGCTTTCGGCGGTCATACCGAGCGGCAGAAATGTCTGGGGCTTCGCGAACAGCGACGCCCATGTGCTCTCCGACATCGACACGAGCTTCATGGATTTTGTTCTGCCGGACAGGACGGAGCAGACCGTCCGCCGCGGCATGGAGAACGGCACATTCTTCTCTGTCGGCAGGCGCGCTGTATATGAGCTCGGCAAAGATTTTGTCGGCGAGGGCGAATATCCGACCGTCACGCGCATAACCGTGAATGAAGATGAGCAGAGCATAAGCATCGAGGGCAAAAATTATAACCGCGTGCAGTGGATATCAAACGGCAAAATAATCGCTGAGGACGAAAAAATCGATCTCATCGCCGCGTCGCAGAACATCGGCTGCTATGTCCGCGCTCAGCTGCTCGGCAAAGGCGGGATATGTTTAACTCAGGCGTTCGTGCTCGACGACGGCAATATGCATGAAGTGACCCTGCGCAATATCACGTCGCAGCAGCGCAAGTTAGAGCGCGCCGAAGATAAATTCAAGAGCACCAGATTCTATGTTCTCGGTCAGGAGATATCCCGCGAAATAGCATACAGAAAACGCCGCAGGCAGGAGAAAAAGAAATGAAAAAATCATCGAAAAAGGGTCTTAAAATCGCCGCGATAACCGTCGGATGCATAGCGCTGGCGGTCGCCGCCGGGTTCGGCACATACAGAATAAAGAACCGCATCGACTCGAAAAAATATAATCTTATCACGCTCGACACCTCGTCGCTTCCCGCGCCGCAGGAGCCGGTGCGCGACGATTTTGTTCAGCTCAAAAATGTCAGGATGCACTATGTCATTTACGGCAGCGGCGAGCAGTCGCTTGTATTGATCCACGGAAACGGCGGCAGCGCGAAGTCGCTCGCCGAGGCGGCAAGCTATCTCGCCAACGACTACACGGTCTATGTAATTGAAAGCCGCTGCCACGGACAGAGCAGCGACCCGGGCACGATAGACTACGAATCCATGGCGGACGACACCGCGCAGTTCATCGCCGCGATGAAGCTCAGAAAGCCGTATATCATGGGACACAGCGACGGCGGCATCATCGCGCTGACGCTCGCCGCGAGATACCCGGATATCCCCGGTGCGATAATATCCTGCGGCGCGAACACGAGCCCCAAGACGATGAAGCCGTATTTTATCATCGGCGTGAAAATCAACAATTTGTTCCACCACGATAAGCTCAATGATATGATGCTCACCTTGCCGGATATCACAGCCGAAATGCTCGGCGAGATAACTGCGCCGACCTACATTGTCGCAGGCGAGCATGATATCATGTGGCTCTCCGACACGGCGTATATGTACAGAAAGATCCCCAACAGCCGCATCGCGATAATCAAGGGCGCGGGGCACTCGACATATATGTCGCACGACGGCAAGCAGGCTTATGTGCTCGCCAAAGGGTTTTTTGACACACTCTGATATATAAATTTAACAGCCGCCGATTCGGTTTTTCACGCTGAATACGGTGGCTGTTTTTATTTTGCGGCTGTCCGTTTTCACCCTTTCGGCATATTATGCTATGGGGTCGTTCCCCACGAAATCCAAAACAAGCGCGGATATGCCGAAGGTGACAGATTTCTGTCCGCAGGGGAGCCGCGGCTGTGCGTCCGCGCATAAGAATAGAGGCTCCCCAAGGCGGGGAGCCTCATCGGAATTTTATCTGATAAAATGCGTCCATGCGTGTTCTTCAGTCTCCGGGAGCCCGAATTTTTCTTTGCCCAGAGCGATACTCTTCATAAGGAAAGTCATGTTCCGCGCGAGCGTGCGCATGGTCTGCTTTCCCTCTTCGTCCATGTCGGCTTCGCCCTTTTCGCGCCCGTGGATCGAGTTCCAATACTGGCTCGACGCTATCGGCATATTGGATATGGTGAAATACTTATTCAGCTCGTCAAATGTCGCGGAACATCCGCCGCGCCTTGCGCAGACTACGCTCGCGCCGATCTTCATGGTCTTGTCAAAAGGCGTGCTGTAAAAAAGCCTGTCGAGGACGGCTATCAGCGTCGCGTTTGCGGAGGCATAATAGACGGGACTTGCCACAACAAGGCCGTCCGCCTCGCGGAACTTCGGCGCAAGCTCATTGACAATATCATCAAAGACGCATTTCCCAAGCTCGCCGCACCGTCTGCAGGCGATGCAGCCCCTGACATCTTTATTGCCGACCTGCACCGTTTCGGTCTCAATGCCCTGCGCCTCAAAAATCTTTTCCATTTCTTTGATGGCGAGCGAAGTGTTGCCGTTTATCCTCGGGCTGCCGTTGATAATGAGCACTTTCATTTTTCATACCTCTTTCTCATATATATTAAAAATTTTACTGATTTCCCGCTTTGATTATACCACATCCCGCCACATTTTCAACGCGAAAAATCCCCCTGCCAATCGGCAGAGGGCAAATCAAACAAATCATTTCTTTCGCGTCATAAAAGCTCCGACGAGCGAACCGACAAAAGCTATCGGCGCGAATCGGACAAACAGCCACTCGAACACATGATAAACAGTGCCGAAAACCACAGTTTCCGGATCACCGAAATTCCGGCCGAGATACGGTCTGCCGCACTACATTCAGCTTGACTGCGAGCTCCTCCTGCGAGAGTCCTTTTGATTTTCTTTTGCAGGCGTTTTCTTTTTCAAACAAAAAGAAAATGCCGAAACACGGGAAGTATACATTCTTTGATTAGAGTGCGTAGCGAAGGTAGGAAATGGATTTTACAATTCTATTTCGTGCCGTTGTCGCGGCATCGGTGCGTCGAGGTCGCCGCACCCTACAACGTCTGGGAATGTGTGCCAAGTATTTTTGCAAGTTTCGTCGGCAGATGATATCTGCCCCTACCGCACACTTCTTCGTTTTTCACTTTTACTTATTACTTTGAATGAAGCGGGATAACCCCTCAGTCTCGGCTCACGCCGAGCCATCTCCCCTACAGGGGAGCCTGATAGATTTCACGACAAATCCCAAATTTGCACCGCCCCACAACGTACAACTTAAAAACAACGGCGCGACCGAAAAGTCACACCGTTTATAAATTCAATAACAGCTGCAAAATGCGGGATACAGTTAATTTATTCGCCGTTATTCGTCCCAGTCAAATTTTGTCAGTTTGCCTTTTGTCAGCAGCTCGGGATATCCCCATTGGCGCAAAACTTCGTATACGCCGACGGCGACGGAGTTCGAGAGATTCAGGCTGCGCGCGTCCGAATTGTTTATCATCGGTATTCTTACGCAGCTGTCCGGGTTGTCGTGCAGAAGCTCCTCGGGCAGTCCTTTTGTCTCCTTGCCGAAGACTATGTAGGCATTGTCGGGATAAACTACATCCGAATGGATGTGCTCCGCCTTGGTTGAAAAATAGAAAAATTTTCCGCCTGCGTTCTTCTCAAAAAAGTCCGCGAGGTTTTCATAATATGTTATGTCGAGCAGATGCCAGTAGTCGAGTCCGGCTCTTTTGAGCTTGCGGTCGTCAATGGTGAATCCCATGGGCTTGACTATGTGCAGGCGCGAGCCGGTCGCGGCGCAGGTGCGCGCGATGTTGCCGGTGTTCTGCGGTATTTCGGGTTCAACGAGAACTATGTTCAGCTGCATTTTTGTCCTCCTGTTTCGTGCGTTTTGACAAAACAAATTTTGTCTTGAATCCCGGCGCGCTCCCTGCTCAAAATATAAAGGGAACGCCCGAAGCGTTCTGAAAAATAAAAAGGGGTGTGTTCTTTTATGAAGATGGCTCAGTCCGGATCGACTGCCAAAAATGTCATGGTCGCCCTCGCAGTCGGCGGCGCGGCGGCCGCAGTGTCGGGTGCGATGATGATGGGCTCGAACAATTCGCTCAAAAAGGCGAAAAAGAATGTCAAGAAGAGCGCCGCAAAGGCTATGAAGACAGTCAGCGGCATAATGGACGATGTGTCCTCGATGAAAAACTTCAAGATCTGACTTTTTAATGGGACTCGGTCGCCGCGCGGTTATTTTGCGGCGTTGTAGAGTCCCATTGCCTTTTCGATCTCTCCGTTTACGAGCAGGGGAATCGCGTCGCACGCCTCGAGGCAGGCGGAGCGCAGATTTTCGAGGTCGTCGCCCTTCATGACCGAGAGCACCCAGTCGGCGAGCGGCTGCTCGGGGTGGAGCTTCGCGCCGATGCCGAGCTTGATGCGCGGGAACTGATCGCTCTGAAGCTGATATATTATGCTCTTTATTCCGTTGTGACCGCCGTCCGTGCCTTTGCGGCGTATTCTGAGCCTGCCGCAGGGGAGAGAGATGTCGTCAAAAATTACGATTATCTTTTCGGGCGGAATCTTGTAGAACGAGGCTATGTCGCGCACCGCCTCGCCGGAGTTGTTCATGAAAGTCTGGGGCTTTGCGAGAATGCAGCGCTTGCCGCCGATTTCCGTGTCGCCTATGAGGGCGTTGAACTTCAAGCGGTTTATTTTTATATCGTTCTCCTGCGCGAAGAGATCGAGGCAGAGAAAGCCGGCATTGTGGCGGGTAAATTCATATTCCTTGCCCGGGTTGCCGAGCCCGACTATCAAAAATTCGGGCGCGCCGACAGCGCGGGGAGTGCGTCTGAAAAAATTCATATCTTTTTCCCTTACATTTTATACGGACGCCCGGAAACCCGAGCGCCCGTATGTTATTTTGACTTTATCAGAACTTTATATCGATCGCGAATTTGTCGGCGTTTGCCATGTCAAATTTTACGAACGACTGGTTCGCGGCGGACTTGTTCTCCGCAAACACGATGCTCGGGTTGAGCTTCTTGAGAGCCGATTTGACAGCGTCGGGGCTGTTGTAGCCCTTGGCGAGGACATTGAATGTGAATGTCCCGGTTTCGCCGGGAGCGATGGTCACATAGTTGGCCTCGTTGGTGCGCGAGCAGACCCAGATGTTGTCCGTTCCGTTCGCTTCGCTCTTCGCGTTGGAGATGACTATCGCAGTGTCGCTGCGGTTCTTTATTGAGACTGTCTGGGCGTAAACGTTCCAGCCCTCGCAGTTATTTTCATAGAACTTTGCAACATCGTCGGCGCTCATGCCGTAGAGCGATTTGAGTGTGATCTTGTAGACCTGGGGGATAGTCTTGTATGCGGTCATTGCGGTGTCGTCAACAGCTATCTCCTGTGCAGATGCCGTTCTCTTGTTGCCGACAGGGATGACTCCTCCGAGGACGAGTCCGCCGACAACTATCGCCGCGGCCGCGATGACGGCAATAATGATTATCGCCGCTTTCTTGCCTTTCTTCATGGCAATTTCACCGTCTTTCTTTTAAACTTTATGCTTATAGGGCTGCTTTATCTTCACCCAGCCCTTTTTGACCGTCTGTCTGGAGCGGGCGACTGCGAGCGAGTTGTCGGGGACATTCTCGGTCACGGTCGAGCCTGCCGCAGTGTATGCGTTTTCGCCGACCTCAACGGGAGCCACGAGGCAGGTGTGGCATCCGATAAATGCGCCGTCCTTGATTGTGGTGCGGCTCTTTTTGTTGCCGGAGTAGTTTGCCGTCGCGCAGCCGCAGCCGATGTTGATTCCCGTGCCGAGATCGGAGTCGCCGATATACGAAAGGTGGGATATCTTTGTATCTGCGCCTATCGTGCTGTTCTTGACTTCAACGAAGTTGCCGACATGGACGGAACTGCCGATAACGCTGCCGGGACGGATGCGGACGAACGGACCGATGTCCGCGCCGTCGAGTATCTTCGATGAGTAGCAGACCGAGCGGACGAACGAAACGCCGTCTTCTATCGTGCTGCTTTCAACGAGCGAGTCGGGACCTATCGTGCAGTCCTCGCCGATAACGCTGTCGCCTTTTATCACAGAACCGGTAAGAATCACGGTGTCCCTGCCGATTTTTGCGCCGGGGCAGATAATAACGCCGTCAGTGCAGGGGATCGACACGCCCGCACGCATATGCTTCTCAAGCTCGCGGTGGCGGGCAAGCTCGTTGAGAGCGTTGAGCTGAACCCTGTCGTTCGCGCCGAGGATTATATCCTCGCTCTGCGCCGTGAACGAACCTGCGCGCAGACCGTAGGATTTTATCTCTTCAAGGGCGTCGGTCAGATAGAACTCTTTCTTCGTGTTCTCTCCGCTCGCGCGCTTTGCGTTGAGGCTGTTGAGCGCGCGCATCAGAGCTTTGCCGTCAAACCAGAACGCGCCAGAGTTGACTTCTCTTACAGCCGCCTCTTCGGCGTTCGCGTCGCGCTGTTCGACTATCTTTTCAACCGAGCCGTCCGCCGAGCGGATTATCCTGCCGTAGCCGGTCGGATCGTCTATCTCCGCAGAGATAACGGTGACGCTGTTGCCCTCTTTTCTGTGCAGGGCGAGTGCATCGTATATTGTTTTTGCGTCGATGAACGGGGCGTCGCCGTTTAAAACGAGGACATCACCGCCGTTGCTTTCAATAAAGTTTCCCGCCTGCAAAACGGCGTGACCCGTTCCGAGTCTCTCGCTCTGGAGCACGGTCTCGCAGCTGCCTGCAAGGTGCGCGTCGAGATATTCCGCGCCGAAGCCTTTAACAACGCATATGTCGTCTATGCCGCTTTCTTTTACGGCGCCTATGACCCAGTCGATCATTGGCGCGAACAGAACCTCGGCGAGAGCCTTCGGCTTTTTGCTCTTCATTCGCGTGCCTTCGCCGGCGGCGAGAATAACAGCACATTTCTTATCCATAAAGCTCATTGTCCTTTCCTTATTGATACCCGTGCGGTATCTTAAAATATATTATGACAGAAAAAGAGTGAAATTACAAGCCATTGTGCATATGACGGCGCGATTTTTCAAAGATTTTATAAATCGAGAAGAACGCAGCTTGTGATGAAATCCTGTTTGTTGGTCGCGATGTGCCGTTTGTTGAGCACAGATTGCGCAAAAAATAAAGATGTGTCAACAAACATTGCATATTAAATGCATAATACAAAAAAATAATTGCCTTTTGTATTGACATTGGAAATATAATTTGATAAAATTAATTTGTCAGATGACGATATTGATATGAAATATATTTTGCTAATTGATTTTTATAAATGATATACAATAATTGATTTTGGAAAGGCGGTGATTTAATGCCGGTTAATAGGTGAGGCTTGCCGACATAAAACGCTATTTTATAAAGTAAAAGGAGAATTTAAAGAATGAAAAGATTTTTATCAATTATAACCATTATTTCTTTGCTATTTGCATTCGTAATTCTTCCAGTAAACGCCAACCAAAGCATCACCCAAAATGATTTATCGATAACTGAAACATTAAAATTTAATAGCGAAGATTCATCTGCGAGTAGTGACAAAACAGCGGAAAACAGGCTCGAAAAACTCGGATTGTCACCGAAAATGAAAAAGATGATGTTGGATAGATTTTCTGATGAGATCAGCAGTGCAGAAACTATTTCGATAAAGACTGATTTCTATGTTCAGAAAGATGACGGAACACTTTCACAGGTGACTGAAAGTGATTACACTGTTGCCGTAAAGGAGCAGAAACAAAAAATCTCGGAAAACGAAAAAAAGATAAAGGAAAATATAGAAAAAATTCAAGAAAACCGGAGCGTCGATTTGATGGATATTGATTGGGGGGATCATTTCTTTCCGTCAACAGGAAATCAGAAAACGATAGATAAGGGAACATTAAAACTTGTAATTATGATCCTATCTGAGGGTAGATCCTTTTTCTGTGCAGGAATGTTTCAATGGGAAACTATGCCGAAATCCAGATATACCGATGCGTTTGGGTTCACAAGGGATGTTAATACTACACTTGATGCTAAAAGCCAGAGCGGATATTTCGAATATAAGCATACATACTCATATTTGAATGGTAGCGAATCCGTAACAACGGAGAAGACAATAGAAAAAGAGATTGGGTTTAATGATTTGCAGTTTAGTTCAGGCGGGTATGGCTATGCATATAAAATCGGTCTAAGTTTGGATAATCAACAGACGGAATATCCTTACATGAAGAATACATATTCGGATTTAACCGGTTTCTTGTGTTACAGGGGATGGCTGAACGATAATGTAAGCAAAGCTAATTTCTGGGCAACATATGCCCATCAAAAATGGTTCGTAACATTTGGCGGTATAGACTTTTCAATACCGTTTTCCGCGGGTTTCTCTATTAATCTTTCTGCTGCGTATGAGCAGTTGGTTGAAGAACATCTTTGGACAGTGTAAAAGGAGGCTGTGCGAAATATGGATCCCTCTATTTTAATTGTTGCTTTGGTTTTTCTGGCAACGGTAGGCGCAACTTTTTCGGGATTTAAAACGGTAAATCTCATTGTTAAAGGAGATACATGGCAACTGTGGGCAATATTTACGGGCGTGCTGGTTTTTGTTGTAGCGTTGGGCTTTCTTTTGCCTTTTATGTTCTGAACATCTAAATTACAGACACTTTTTCGGCGCAGGGAGGCTCTCCCTGCGCTATATATAATTGTATAGTCAAATCTGTACAAAAGAAAAGTCGCAAAAATCGCTATTTTATTGTAAAAATATATGGTATTTTTCCTGCCGGTCTGCTATAATAACATGAGGCGAAGATGCAGCCTTTGGTTTCTGCATCTTCTTCGCAGCTAAAAACACTATTTACGGAGGTATATCATGGCTCACAAGTACGTTTATTTGTTCTCCGAGGGCAACGCTCAGATGAGAGAGCTTCTCGGCGGTAAGGGCGCGAACCTTGCTGAAATGACAAACATCGGTCTTCCTGTTCCTCAGGGCTTCACCATCACCACCGAGGCCTGCACACAGTACTATGAGGACGGCCGCGAGATCAATCCCGAGATCATGGCAGAGATCAACGAGTACATCGTCAAGATGGAAGGCATCACCGGCAAGAAGTTCGGCGATAAGGAGAATCCGCTCCTCGTTTCCGTCCGTTCCGGCGCCCGCGCTTCCATGCCCGGCATGATGGACACTATTCTTAACCTCGGTCTTAACGAGGAGGTTGTTGAGGCTATCGCAGAGAAGTCCGGCAATCCCCGTTGGGCTTGGGACTGCTACAGAAGATTCATTCAGATGTATTCCGACGTCGTTATGGAGGTCGGTAAGAAGTATTTCGAGCAGCTCATCGACGCTATGAAGACGAAGAAGGGCGTGACCCAGGACGTCGAGCTTACCGCCGACGATCTCAAGGAGCTCGCTTCTCAGTTCAAGGCTGAGTACAAGGCAAAGATCGGCACCGATTTCCCGACCGATCCCAAGGAGCAGCTCATGGGCGCTATCAAGGCTGTTTTCCGTTCGTGGGACAACCCCCGCGCAAACGTCTATCGCCGCGACAACGATATCCCCTATTCGTGGGGTACTGCCGTTAACGTCCAGTCCATGGCGTTCGGCAACATGGGCGATGACTGCGGCACCGGCGTTGCGTTCACCCGCGACCCCGCAACCGGCGCTAAGGGTCTGTTCGGTGAGTTCCTCACCAACGCACAGGGCGAGGACGTCGTCGCAGGCGTCCGTACTCCCATGAAGATCGCTGAGATGGAGCAGAAGTTCCCCGAGGCGTTCGCAGAGTTCAAGAAGGTCTGCAAGATTCTTGAAGACCATTACAGAGATATGCAGGACATGGAGTTCACCGTCGAGCACGGCAAGCTCTTCATGCTTCAGACCCGTAACGGTAAGAGAACCGCTCAGGCAGCTCTCAAGATCGCCTGCGATCTCGTTGACGAGGGTATGAGAACCGAGGAAGAGGCTGTTCTTATGATCGAGCCCAGAAACCTCGACACCCTTCTTCATCCCCAGTTTGACGCAAAGGCACTCAAGGCCGCTACCCCGATCGGTAAGGGTCTTGGCGCTTCTCCCGGCGCTGCATGCGGCAAGATCGTCTTCACCGCTGACGACGCTGAGGCTTGGAAGGCAAGAGGCGAGAAGGTTGTCCTTGTCCGCCTTGAGACCTCTCCCGAGGACATCACCGGCATGAAGGCATCTCAGGGTATCCTGACTGTCCGCGGCGGTATGACCTCTCACGCAGCTGTCGTTGCCCGTGGTATGGGTACCTGCTGTGTCTCCGGCTGCTCCGAGATCATCATGGACGAGGAGAACAAGAAGTTCACCCTTGCAGGCAAGACCTTCCATGAGGGCGACTTCATCTCCATCGACGGCTCCACCGGTAACATTTATGACGGCATCATCCCGACTGTCGACGCTTCCATCGCAGGCGAGTTCGGCAGAATCATGGGCTGGGCTGATAAGTACAGAACCCTTAAGGTTCGCACCAACGCAGATACTCCGCGCGACGCAGCCAAGGCTGTTGAGCTCGGCGCAGAGGGCATCGGACTTTGCCGTACAGAGCATATGTTCTTCGAGGCTGACAGAATCGCCGCCTTCCGCGAGATGATCTGCTCCGACACTGTTGAAGAGAGAGAAGAAGCTCTTGAGAAGATTCTTCCCTATCAGCAGGGCGACTTCGAGAAGCTCTATGAGACCCTCGAAGGCAAGCCGGTCACCATCCGCTTCCTTGATCCGCCTCTCCATGAGTTTGTTCCCACCGAGGAGGCCGACATCGAGGCTCTTGCGGCTGCGAAGCACAAGTCCGTTGATGAGATCAAGGCTATCATCGCTTCTCTCCATGAGTTCAACCCGATGATGGGTCACCGCGGCTGCCGCCTGACCGTCACCTATCCCGAAATCGCAAAGATGCAGACCGCTGCCGTTATCCGCGCTGCTATCAATGTTCAGAAGAAGCATCCCGATTGGAAGATCGTTCCCGAGATCATGATCCCGCTTGTCGGCGACGTCAAGGAGTTCAAGTTCGTCAAGAAGATCGTTGTCGAGGTTGCTGACGCTGAGATAAAGGCTGCCGGCATTGATCTCGAGTATGAGGTCGGCACCATGATCGAGATCCCGAGAGCGGCTCTCACCGCCGACGAGATCGCTGCTGAGGCTGATTTCTTCTGCTTCGGCACCAACGACCTGACTCAGATGACCTTCGGCTTCAGCCGTGACGATGCAGGCAAGTTCCTCAACGCTTACTATGACACCAAGATCTTTGAGAACGATCCGTTCGCAAAGCTTGATCAGAACGGCGTAGGCAAGCTTATGCAGATGACCATCTCGCTGAGCAAGCCCGTCAACCCGAAGCTCCACTGCGGTATCTGCGGTGAGCACGGCGGCGACCCGAGCTCTGTCGAGTTCTGCAACGACATCGGCCTTGATTATGTCTCCTGCTCGCCCTTCCGCGTGCCGATCGCACGCCTCAGCGCAGCACAGGCTGCTATTAAAGAGCAGGGAAACAAGTAATTGTTCCTTTCTCAAAGTTGCCGATTTGACGATTGACGAAGCGTATGCTCATAAGTATCTGAAAACAGTTTCTGATGTGCACCACTTCAAAACATCAAATTGGAAAGATGTAAAGCTTTCAGTTTATATCTAAAAGAATCCCTCTGTTGAGTAAAATCGGCAGAGGGATTTTTGCGTCAATCGCACATTTTTCAATAGTCCTCCTTTGCAGTACAATGTACTCAGCAAAGGAGGTTTTTGCTATGAAAGATGAATTTATTCCCCGCGTCGGCATTTGGGGACAACGGCATTACAATTACCTGAAAAAGAGTAATCCGACGGTAGTTAATGTTATGCGGATGAAAGGAACACTTGAACAGTATCTGACCGACCTCGACCGCGACGCACAGGATATGTTCGGCTTACTGATGAAACAGTACACAGAAGTTGAGGGCATTACCGAACATCTTAAGCTCACGAATCAATTGGAGTGGGTGCGACAAATAAGCAATATTAGAAATAGAGTCACCGAAATCGTTTGTAAAGAACTTATTTATATCTGATTCAAGCGGAGCTCCGGCTCCGCTTTTTCAATTTTAAAGCATTTCGTAGAAAATAAGGAATACTATTTTCAAGTAACGCTTGATTTTTCGTAGAAAATAGTATATAATAAAAATTGTTTAGTAGAATTGCAATTTTCTATGAAAGGTTATGCTTTATGAAACGTCCGGATTATCTGAATCAAATACGAGGCAATATCGAAAGAGCCGAAGCCGGTTCGGTGTTTGTTTCGACAGACTTTACAGATATAACCGATAAGAAAACGGTGAATATGGGGCTTATTCGCCTTGCGGATGAGGGCTTAATAAAAAAAATCTTGTTCGGAGTTTATTACAAGCCGGAGTTCAGCGAGCTGCTCGGCGAAGCCGTTGCCCCGTCACCGAACAAGGTGGCTCACGCTCTCGCACGTAACTTCGGATGGACTATTGTCCCCTGCGGCGATACGGCTTTGAATCTTTTGGGACTTTCAACTCAAGTCCCGTCTCAGTGGGTATATGTTTCCGACGGCGCATACAAAGAGTACACCTTCGATAATACAACAATCAAATTCAAGCGTACCACAAACAAGGAAATATCAAAGGTTTCCTATAAAACGGCGCTAACCATTCAGGCGTTGAAAGCGCTCGGTAAAGAAAACATCACCGAGCAGGTAATATCGCGTCTGAAAAAGATATTGACCGATGAAGAAAAAGAAAAGATGTTGGCGGAGTCGAAATCTGCAACATCATGGGTTTTAGAACTTATCAAAGTGATTTGCAAGGATGAAGAGAAATGAGAGATATCGCAAGGTTAAGTGAAAAGGACAAAAAGGCACTTTTCCACAATACTGCCGCTAAAATGGGCATGACCGATGCCATTATTGAAAAGGATTTTTGGGTATGCTTTATGCTCGATTATCTTTTTCACCGCTGTCAGTGGAAGAACAATATTGCTTTCAAGGGCGGCACAAGTCTTTCAAAATCTTATGGACTCATTGAACGCTTTTCCGAAGATATTGATTTGATTCTCGATTGGCGTGTTCTCGGTTATGAAAAGGACGAGCCGTGGGAAGAGCGAAGCAATACAAAACAAGATATTTTTAACAAGGAAGCCGGCACGAAAACCGAAGCTTTTTTGAAAAACGAATTTATGCCTGCCGTTATTGCCGATTTGAAAAACGAGCTTGGCTGTAATGTGAATTGTTACATAGAGGACGACGATCCGCAGACCGTTGTGTTCGCCTATAACCGTAGCTTTGATGACACTGCCATCCTGCCGGTTATCCGTCTTGAAATCGGTGCACTTGCGGCGTGGACTCCTGCCGCCGAAAAAACGATAACTCCCTATGCCGCCGAGCAATACGGCAGACTGTTCAAGCAACCGTGCACCGAAATCTTGACCGTTTTACCGAAGCGAACATTTTGGGAAAAGGTTACAATTTTGCATAGAGAGGCATACCGTCCCGAAAACAGCACGGTACCTGCAAGGTATTCCCGCCATTATTATGATCTTTATTGTATGGCAAATTCGTCTGTAAAAACAGAAGCCTTTGCCGATTTAGATTTACTCGACAAGGTTGTGCGCTTCAAGGATAAATTTTATCGCTGCTCTTGGGCAAAGTACGGTGAGGCGAAGCCCGGTACTATGAAATTGATTCCTTCAGAGAAAAACATCAAAGTTCTGAAAGACGATTACGAACATATGAAAAATATGATTTACGGTGAAAAGCCGGACTTCGGTGTTATCTTGGAAGCAGTAAAGAAGCTTGAAGATGAGATTAATGCTCTGTGAGTTCGTTTTATGGGACATAGAATGTGAGATATTAGTTAAATAAGAGGAATGTTATGGTTTACAATTGTATGATAAAATGCCAAGTTTGCGGTGCAGTCACACGTGTTCGCCTTCAGGTAGGATTTCAACAAAAACATCCTATTGTCGTTGTCTGCGGAAGGTGTGGAACATCACTTAACGGAAGAGTAGCAATAAGCCAAACACACACCGGATTGTCATTCAAGTTTGAGAACGCAGATGTTATTCCCGGGATAGATAAGTCTGATTATGTTGTTGAATGTTCTGGAGAGTTCACTGTCCGAAAATTCAGACGGGATGACGAAGGTAAAGTTGATCTCTCTCCTTTCATGAGAAACATGAGCAGAATGGGAAGCAAACGATATGATGAATATTGTCGGACTATCTCAAAGCTCAATAATTTCAGCGAACAATGGACTAAATACAAAAGAATCATTGATCTTTTTGATAAAAACGATCGCACATACTTGTTAAACGAGATATGGAATGTTCTACCAAAGGAACAATTTCCTTGTCGCAATGAATTTGAAATTGCCCGAGCGATCCATATGATAGAAGTAATATATTTTATCGAACCATTGCGTCCGGAAATAATTACTGATTTAGAACTAAGCACCAGTGTAACAAAACTTGATATTCAACAAATGAATTTATTCATTGATTTTCTTAATTCCCATGAAGGTTATTCTTTAAAGGAATTACGATCTTCAGTCTATAAAATTTATGATGAGTTTGTCTCTGCATATCCGTACCTTGTCCCGGCCATTTCATTACAATACTGTGATGAAAGTTCTATTGATTTCGAGTGCGAAGGTACCACAACAAGTTCATTTGACTCTGTAAAACAATTCTCGTTAGACGCATATGAAACATTAGGAAATCTTCTTATTATTCCTATTGGCTTAAACAATATTTTTTTGAGGAAAGATTATTCAAAATGTGCTGAAAAAGATTGTCAATCCATTACATTAGATGATTTCATCAAAAAAACTAAAGCTGTACGGTTCCACTATTGCGATAAGTGTGAAAAATATACCGGTGTTCTGAATGTTACCGTTAATCAAAAGTTGAGAAACGCAATTGGGCACAATGATGCATTTTATGATTGTTTAACTCAAGAGATAGCATATGTTCCAGATCCGAAAAATAGATCAAAGAAAGAAAAAACATATTTGCTTGAATTTGAGAATGAAGCAGTTCATCTGTTTCAGGCAATCACCGTCATTTCCGAATATTTGTACCGGATTGGTGAAATTGATATGATAAAAAACGGTCATGTTCCATTGCCGTTAGACCAAGGTTTAGCACAATTCAAAAAAGTTGGCCGCAATGCACCTTGCCCTTGTGGAAGTGGATTGAAGTATAAAAAATGTCATGGAAGATAACACTACTTACTATTTTACAAAATATAGGAGAATCAAAATGCCGACCATTTCAAAATATGCTTTGATATTTAAAAATAGATTACAATCATTTGAGGAAGACCTTGAAATAGTTGATATCTTTTGCAAGGCAATAAATCAAGGTGATTTATTGCCAGACCCAGATAATCTATTCAAATATATGAATCCCTCTATACATAAGTGTATCGCCTTACGCAGTAATAATCAAACAAGTAAAAAAATCGTAATTAATCATTTAAGAAGGACAATATATGTTTCCTATGTAAAAGATGTTTATGAAGAACTCTCACTTTATTTAAAAAGTTTTGTTACACAGGCTGCTTTGAAAAGTAAGGATAAAGAATCTGCATGTAGACTTCTTGGTGACCAAAAAATATCTTTAAACGCGAAAGATATTTTGCAATATCATGACATAAATGATTTAGCAAAGAGTATTGCAGAACAAATCGTTCAAGATCTTGAAAAAGAACGAAGTACAAAATCACTAATTATAAAAATATGTAAAAAGACGGGAATTTCTGTTGAACAGCAAATAATCGATGAAGCAATACCATATTTGGAAATTCGTCACAAATTCGTCCATACAGATGGAATTGTAGATGAGCAATTTAAAATTGATTATCCAATGTTCTCTTATGATAAAGATAATTATATCACACTAAATAGAAACGTACTGACACAAATGAAAAACAAAGTAAACAAACTCGTAGTTGCGATAGATACATCCGCTATTAGTCAAGGAATACTAAGTTCAAACACTTAAAAGGAGAACAAAGATGTCAGCGATAAATGATTTGATTTCGCAGATTCAAGATGAATCCTTGCGTGATAGAATACAAAACGAAGTTAACAAGATGGCAAAGCAAAAGAAGTTCGGTCTTGTGTTTGAGGAGCATCTGCCGGAGTGTACTCCGCTGTATGATGTTCTCGTCAAGCGAGGCTCTTTGGTTGTACTGAAAGGCGGAGATATCAATAATAAATACATAGTCGGCAGTATTGTGAACGGGATCGCCAAGTGTATGAACAAGGTTACCGAAGAGGTGGAGGAAATACCGGTTGAAAACCTTGTGACGGTTGCCGAATTCGGCGAGCCGATCTATCCGTATCTAAAACCTATCGACTCCATTTGTAACGCGCTGGACAGCGACCTTTGGCATACGCTGATTGAGGCGGACAACTATCATGCTTTGCAACTTCTTGAATATCTCTATGCCGGCAAGGTAGACTGCATTTACATTGATCCGCCTTATAATACCGGAGCCAAGGATTGGAAGTACAACAATGACTATGTGGACGGCAATGACCAGTATCGCCACAGCAAATGGCTTTCTATGATGCAGAAGCGTCTGAAAATTGCCAAGAAACTGCTCAATCCCAAAGATTCTGTTTTGATTGTAACTATTGATGAAAAAGAGTATTTGCATTTGGGATGTTTGTTGGAAGAGATGTTCTCTGAAGCAAGGATGCAGATGGTTACCAGCGTAATCAACCCCAAGGGCAACAGACGAGACAATGAATTTTCGAGGTGCGAAGAGTATATCTTTATAGTTTATCTCGGTAATGCTTGCATTACATCAAATGGATCTAATATGTTAAAAGAGTCCAATGATGAAGCAGAACAAGAAGATAAATCGGTAAGATTGAGAGCGTTGCTTAGACAGGCAAGCAATCACGGCAAAAGAACAGACCGCCCCAATCTATTCTATCCATTACTATTTGATAAAGAGTCTGGAAAATTTGTTGGGCATGGGCGTGTTCCGAACATTGACGAAAACAAAGATGATTATATCCCACCCAAAGGAACGGTTGCAATGTGGCCTATAGGTTCCAACGGAACAGAATTGACATGGAATTTACAACCCGAAACCCTCATGGAAAAACATCGTCAACATTTTCTTAGTTTTGGAAAATGGGACGGTGAAAAGCGCACAGGGTATTATCTGTCGGAAGGTCAAGAAGAAAACTTCAAGAATGGTTTATACAATGTTGTCGGACAGGATGATGATGGTGCGTATATCATCGAATTAAAATCTACTGACGATAGAGATGTAAGACCTTTTACGATATGGAATAAAAAATCTCACTCCGCAAGTGAGTATGGTACATCACTATTGAATATTATTTTTGGTGGACGAATTTTCTCCTTCCCCAAATCTGTATATGCAGTACAAGACACTGTTAGATTTTTTGTTGCCAATAAGCCGAACGCCTTGATAATTGACTTTTTTGCAGGTTCCGGTACTACGCTTCATGCAGTAAATCTGCTCAATGCAGAGGACGGTGGCAATCGTCGTTGTATTATGGTCACAAATAATGAGGTGTCTGCGGATGAGGCAAAAGTGCTTTCGGATAGCGGCTATCATCCCGGTGATGAAGAATGGGAAAAGCTTGGCATTGCCCACTATGTCACATGGCCTCGCACCGTTTGCTCTATCAAGGGCGAAAATATCAAAGGTGAGCCATTGAAGGGAAACTACATAGGTAGCGATATCCCAATGTCAGACGGTTTCAAAGCAAACGCCGCATTCTTTAAACTTGGTTTTCTCGATAAAACATCTGTTGCTCTTGGAAGACAGTTCAAAGAAATGCTCCCTACGCTGTGGATGAAGGCGGGCGCATACGGACCGTGTCCTGCAATCGGAGAAAACGACGATCCGGATATGCTGATACTGCCAGACAACAAAATGGCTATTCTTGCAGAGGAATGTTCGTTCCCGAAATTTGAAGCAGAAGTGCTGAAATATCCCGAAATCAAAACCGTATTCATCGTAACCGACAGCGAATCCGGTTACCGCGAAATGATAAAAGGATTTGACGGAATAGAAACATTCCAGCTTTACCGTGACTATCTTGATAATTTCCGTATTAACACCGGGAGGAACTGAAAATGAAAGTTGAATTATTCCCGTTTCAAAGAACGGCAGTTGACAGTTTAAGACTAAGCGCCGCTATGGCACTGAATAACTACCGTATGGCTCATGTGCCGCAGGTGGTTTCCTTCACTGCGCCCACAGGCTCCGGTAAAACCATTATTATGGCGGCGCTTATTGAAGATATCTTCTTCGGAACAGAGAAATTTGAAGAGCAACCGGAGGCTATCTTTGTTTGGCTTTCCGACTCCCCACAGCTCAATGAGCAGTCAAAGCAAAAAATAGACTTAAAGGCAGATAAAATCCGCCTTGACCAATGTGTAACCATTGACGACGATTCCTTTGACAGAGAGATGCTTGAAGACGGACACATTTATTTTCTGAATACGCAAAAAGTCGGAAAAGCCGGAAACTTGACGCGACATTCGGACACCCGTCAGTACACGATTTGGGAAACACTCGAAAATACATTAAAAGAAAAGTCTGACCGCCTGTACTTTATTATTGACGAAGCACACAGAGGTATGCAGGGACGCGAAGCCGGAAGAGCGACATCCATTATGCAAAAATTCTTAAAAGGTAGTCCGGCGGACAAGCTGAGCCCTATGCCGGTTGTTTTCGGAATGAGTGCAACAACTGCAAGATTTAATCGGCTCGTTGAAGGAATAAAAACCACAACCGTTCATAAGGTTGAAGTTACCGCCGCCGAGGTACGCGCGTCCGGGCTCCTGAAAGACAGAATTATCATTACATATCCCGAAGATTATACAGCGCACAACGATATGGCGATTCTTCAAGCAGCTACCGACGAATGGAAGGACAAGTGCGTTCACTGGTATCAGTATTCTTATGAGCAGCACTATGCACAGGTTCATCCTGTATTTGTAATTCAAGTTAAAAACGGTAGCGGCAATAAAATATCGGATACTAATCTCGATGACTGCCTTGCAAAAATTGAGGAAAGAATCAACTACCGTTTTGCCGAAAATGAAGTTGTCCACACCTTCGGTCAAACGGGCACGATTACCGTAAACGGATTGAATGTCCCGCATGTTGAGGCTTCTGATATCACAGAAGACAAGAAGATAAAGATTGTTTTCTTTAAGGAAAACCTTTCTACCGGGTGGGACTGCCCGAGAGCAGAAACAATGATGTCCTTCCGCCGTGCGGAGGATGCAACATGGATTGCACAGCTTCTCGGCAGAATGGTGAGAACCCCGTTGCAAAACCGTGTCCTTGTAGATGAATCTCTCAACGATGTTCATCTTTATTTGCCGTATTTTGATGAAGATACAGTAAAAGAAGTTATCGACAGCTTACAAGAGGCCGAAGGCGGAGATATTCCGACCGTTCTTGAAGGCGAATCCTATGAGAACCCGAATTATACAACCTGGACGATCAGACCGACAAGACGCCCGAGCACAAAAACTACTGTACCGGCAGAAGGCCAGATGAGTTTGTTTGGTGAGCCTATTGACCCATTCCATTTACCAAAAACGGAGGGAGCAGAGGAAAGCGAAAAGCTTCCCGAATATATTCCTCACTCGGAGACTGACTATGCAACCGCAGAACCGGAAGCAATTTCATCTGCTGCACAGTTTGTATCGCACAGCGAAAATGTCAATGACGAAACCGCAAATACCGAGGTAAAGCAACTATCCATGTCCGGTGTCTCCATCAATCGAGATGAAATTGTAAAGTTCATTAACGATGCGGGACTACTGACTTATGAAGTAAAGCCGATCAAGATTTACAGTTATCTAACCTCCATGCTGAAGCTGGCAAGATTGCTTTCTCAGGCAGATATTTCTTCCGATGCACTGAAACAGATCCAAAAAGACCTGGTAGATATGATTCATTCTTATGTTGAGGATTTGAAGTCTTCCGGTAAGTATGACGAGTATGCCGGTCAGGTTTTGCAATTTAAGCTGGCAACACAGGTTTTTGATGTTTTTGGAGAGACAGTGGACAACTATGCAATTCACAGTCTTTTCACTACAACAGATACCGATCTCGATCGTCAATTGAGAAATGCGGACATAAAGCTCGGCAATTTTGGTATTTCTTATGAGTATGGCAGAAAGTATTACGACGATGATAACCCCAACAGCTTTAAAATTGATGTCATACTGTTCGCTGCCGATGATGACTGTATAGCGAAACTCAATAGGTATTCGGAAGACACTTTTCACAGGTTGAATGATGAAAACCGTAAGTATGTAAATAAGTTGTCAGAAAGATTCCGTAAACAGTATCACGACATTATTGCTGATGGTGACCCCGTAAGCAAACACAGTTTTCGTTTGCCGGAAATATTACGCGCGCGACAGGACAGAGACGGAAAAGCATATGATAACCACTTGTTTGTCGATGAAAAAACCGGTACTGCAACAATTAAGCTGAACGGTTGGGAAGAAGGCGTTCTTGAAGAAGAAGCCAAACAAAACGACTTTGTGTGCTGGATTCGTAATCTCCCGCAAGATAGAACACACGCAACCTGCTCACTTTGTATACCCTATGAAATGAACGATGAAATCAAACCCACATTTCCGGATTTCATTGTTATTCGTTCAGACCCGAAACTTGATTATTTGATTGATATTCTTGAACCGCACAATCCCGATTATAAGGATAATCTCGGAAAAGCAAAAGGATTTGCCAAATATGCCGAAGAAAATCTCGGTATCGGACGAATTCAGCTTATTCGCATGGGCAAAGATGCAGCCGGCAAGAATCGTTTCAAGCGGCTTGATATGTCTCTTGGATCTGTTCGTCAGAAAGTCCTCCATTCACAGAATAACGATGAACTTGACCACATATTTGATACGGATGGATTCTTCATGTGATTATTATTCGAAAGGAGTTTTATTGAATGGGACGACCTAAAAAGAAAGTTGAAGTCATAGAGAAAGTAGCTCCGCATACAATTAAGAAATGCGAGTTAATAGAACATTATGTTGATGAATGGGCAAGGAAAATTCTTGGTTTTAATGGTATGAACGGACGAGATGGCTCCAAAGGAATCATTTACATTGATTGCATGTCTAACAGTGGCTTATATTATGATTCCGACGACAATTTGGTTGATGGCACAGCGCTTCGAGTTGCAAAACGTTTGAATGAAATTCTTCCGAATTATCCGGGTAAGATGGGTTATGTCATGTTCAACGATATTTCTCAAGAGAAAATAGATCGCTTAAAAAAAGAACTCGATGGATTGAAACTTTCCAATATTACAGTTAGGTTTAACTGCGGCGATGGAAACGAGTTTATTAAAGAACTCGACATCAAAGAGTTGCAGAAGCAATGTGGTACATTATTACTGTATGATCCATATCAAGCAGCCATTGATTGGGATGCAATAACTCCGTACTTAAATACTTGGGGCGAAGTAATAATAAATCATATGGTATCAGATACAAACAGAGGTGCAGCACACGCAACCAGAGAAAAAGCAATTCAAAAATACCAAGAAACATATCAGCGAGATATTGCATCCATTATTGCCATGAGCAGTAAAACAGATTTGAATAAGGCAATACTTGCAATAATCAGAAAAAGAACAGAGTCCTCAAGAAATAAAAGATATATTGCTTCTTTCCCGTTTTTTAACAGGACAAATGGATTAGTATATAATTTAATTCATGTTTCCGGAAATATTGAAGGGTTGAAATTGTTTAAGAAAGTTGCATGGAAAGCATTCGGTGACAAATCTTCTTTAAAAAACACGCATGGCGAAGAAAATCAGCTGAAATTGGATTTTGATGGCAACGGTTTGTTCTCTACAGCAACAGACGACGAATGTTACTATGTAAAAGATATTGCAAAAGATATATTTGAGCAATTTGGATCCAGAGGCAGTGTTAAATTAAGTGAAATATATCATTATTTAGACGAACATCCTGTGTTTCCAAGTGAAGGATATAAAAACGAAATTAAGCGTGAATTAAAACCATATACAACAACAATACCGAAAGGGTTGGATGATTATGTGGTTTTTGTTAAAAACTAAAACAAGGGTGCTATATGAAAACAATTAAACGACAATCCATGCTCTATAAAACCGGTGTAGAGTATGGAGATTATACATTAAACCATGTACAAGGCTGTTCACACGGATGTAAATATCCGTGCTATGCTATGCAGATGGCAAAGCGTTTTGGCAAAGTAAAAACATACGAGGATTGGTGCGAACCGAAACTTGCAGAAAACGCCTTGGAAATCCTCGATAAAGAAATCCCGAAACTCAGAGAAAAAATTAATTCTGTTCATCTATGTTTTACGACTGATCCATTTATGGTAGGATATCCCGAAATATCTCAAATGAGCATTGAAATAATAAGAAAACTCAATGATGCCGGTATCAAATGTTCCACGTTGACAAAAGGTGTTTCCCCTATTGAACTGTCTCAGCTTTCAAAGAAAAACGAGTATGGTATTACCCTCGTTTCATTAGATGAAGATTTTAGAGAAAAATTTGAGCCTAATACAACTCATTTTGCCGAAAGAATTGCTGCATTACGTAATTTACACGATGCGGGGTGTTATACATGGGTGAGTATTGAACCATACCCTTCTCCGAATATAATAGAGCAAAATCTTGAAGATATTCTCGAAGCAGTTGGATTCGTTGATAAAATCATTTTTGGCAGAATGCATTATAATAAACTTGTTACAGAATACAAACAAAACAAAGAGTTCTTTAACAGATGCGCCAATATTGTAATTGAGTTTTGCAGCAAAAACAATATCTCTTATCACATAAAAAAAGGTACGAAAAGCAATACATGAAGTGGTGAAACTATGAAAGAGAAAATCAAATTCACTCCTGAGCAATTAAACGAACTCCAAACATTTTTTCAGCAAAATGATTTTACAGCTAATATGACGCTAAATCGCGAATACGATTTTGACGGTGAACGATCTGAGATTTTTGTTCGTGCCAAAAAGATTTTCGGGAAATATTGGCTCGGGAATTTGCGCCCGCTCGGTGTAAACCGAAAGATGAAAAACTTTTCAAAGGACTATCCGGTAAACTTTTTGGAGAATGCCGACGCGGACTATTTTTCCGAAGAGATTTCAAAAATCTATACAAACCCCGAAATGCTGAACGAGTGCATAGACCGATTTTTTGAAATGTATGAAGAACCGGTTATGGCGGGGCTTGATTGTTATGCAAAATCTGTCGGCAAAGAGGTTGACAGTCTTACGGATGAGGAAATACATAATGTTGTGGAAAAGGTCGCCGGAGTGATTGACGAGACGCTGATTGAAACGGTTATGCAAGGTCAACAGGTTTCGGAAATTTTCGGCATCTCAAAAAAGATTCCGCAGCACGAAGATTTTTCGGAGCAGTTAAACCAAGACAAAATTAACTTCTACAACAAGTGGACCCATTGCAAAACCAAGCTCGGCGCACCGCTCTTTTTCAGCGAGTTATCGGAGGACGAAATGACCGATATTGAAGGCGCAAAAATGTTTTTCGCAAATAACCCCGAGGAAGAACGGCGGTATATATTCCTGCGTGATGAGTTCGCCAAAACGCTGAACAGCACCGACAAAGAGATATATTATCTTTCGGAAAAAGGACTTACTCAAAAAGAAATTGCCGATCGGCTCGGTTACAAAACCCACAGCGCGGTCAGCAAACGAATGAAAATAATGAATAAGGATTTCAAAAAATTCATAGGCTTTGAAAACTGAATAAGTAAAAATCTACGGCGGTGTTCCCGAAAAAAGGAGCACCGCCGTTTTTTATATCCGAAAATATTTTTAAAAAGCCTAAAAAATTTTTTCAAAACACAGGAACATTTTTTATTTTTCGCTTTGTACTGTATATGGATAGAAAGATATTTTAACCGGGAGGAAACCAAATTGAACGAAACCAGACAAAGAACAGAAAAGAAATTTTCGGAAGCAGCTTCCGAAAACAAGAAGAAACGCGGAAGACCTACTGTTTACAAGCGTGACCACATGGAAGGCATAGGCAGAGATTTAGAAATATTTGACGGGCGCACGCACAGAACTCATGTCAACCAATACTACCGTGCCGCTGTATTCGGAATTTTAGAGGAACACAAAGAAATACCCTATCTTGAAGAAATTTTTAAGATAGGTCAGTGCTTATGTATTCAAAAGGATGAAATTATAGAGCAGCTCGGACGAATGTATGCACAGGATGGATATAGCGAAGAAACCATCGTGGAGGCGGCAACGCTGGCAGCAAGATTTTATCACAACGGCAACACCGTGAAAGAAATAGCGGCATATTTGCGGCGCGTCAGAAAAGCAAAAAGCTGGGATGTTTAATGTATTTCGGAAACCGCTTCCGAAAAGGAATAATATCGGATCGGCTGAAAAGTCGGTCTTTTATTATATAAAATTTCAGAAAAGAGGTAATGCCTATGAGGGGATCAAAAAGCAAAACTATCATTAAAGATTAAGGTGTGTCTCACATCTTAGCAAGCAGGGACTTTGTGTGCCGCGAAAGTCCCAATCACAGCCGCAATCGGCTGACTCTTTGGGGTGCAGCCCCCAATCCCCCGTGAGAAAGGAGCTGATACTATACGGGAAAAGATATACGAATATCCGTAAGAGTTACGGATAAAGAAAAGCGGAAAATCAAGGCAACAGCAAAAAAGTGCGGGATATCCACAACCGAGTATGTAAGACAAAGAGCGTTAGGCTACGAACCGAAAACGGTTCCGCCGGATGCTCTTTTTGTTTTGCTTGAAAAAGTCGGCCGATTGGAGGATAAATCCACTTCTTCAAAACTAAATAACCAAATTAACAATCTACTAAAAGAAATATCCGAAACTTTGCTATTGCCCGGAAAGGAGCGTGATGAAATATGGCAGTCACCGGATTCTGGCCGGTCTACGGAAACTTAAAGGCTACGCTGGACTACGCCGATAACCCCGATAAAACCACACCGAAAGAATGTCTTGACAAGGATTTATATTCCGCCTTACGCTACGCAGAAAACGATAATAAAACGGACAGACGGGTTTTTGTCGGTGGTATCAACTGCTCAAAGCAAAACGCCTATACTGAGATGATAGCCGTACAGCGGCGGTTTGGTATGAAAGGTAAGGTTGTTGCCTATCACGGAATACAGAGTTTTAAGGCGAACGAAGTCACACCTGAAGAAGCATTTGAAATCGGCAAGAAAACCGCAAGAAAGATGTGGGGAGATAGATACCAAGTACTTGTGACTGTCCACTTGAACACGGATAACCTGCATTGTCACTTCGTCGTAAACCCCTGTTCATTCAAGAACGGCGCAAAATTTAAGAATAAAATCGGTGATCATTTGGAGCTGCGAAAGGTATCTGATGAGGTTTGCCGAGAGCACGGTTTATCTGTTCTTGTAAACAGCAACTTTTACAGCAAAGGGCAAAAGAAAGAATATTGGGCGCACAAAAACGGGCAAGTGACGCACCGTGATATGTTGAAAAAGGATATTGACTATTGCTTACAGTATTCATCGAACGGCTCGGAATTTGAGCGGCAGTTATTGGGACTCGGCTACTCTGTCGACTGGCGACGGTTATCTATTAAGCATAAGGGTTGGGACAGAGCCGTGCGGCTGAAAAGCATCGGGATTACGGAAACAACCCTTGAGGCGTGCTTCTCTAAAAACAAAGACAATTATCACTTCTATGACGAATGGAACACTCATTTACCGTATAAGGCAAAGCAAGCACCCATTATCAAACTGATAAACCAACTTGATTTTACCGTAGACCACGCCAAAGATCCGTCGAAGGTACTTGTCAGCGCGGTAATTTATATCATCCTATCATTGTTTGAAATAGCAAGGACAGTAAAAGATTTTGCTATTGCAGATGTTGAATTGCGGCATGAAGTACGCAATGTAAAGAAGTATGTTAGCGAATACCGCTTTTTGCAAGCTGAAAAGCTCAATACAATGACGGATATCAAAAATTATATTGACACAACTAAAGCGGAAATAAACAAATTTGAACGCAGCCGCGCCCTTACCGATAACAAGCGCCGTCGAGCAAAAACACCGGAAGAAAAGCAACAGTACAAGGATGAGCGCAAGACCATAACCGAGCGCATTACGCCGTTACGCAAGAAGCTTAAACAGGCGGAGCAGATTTATAATAAGTCGCCCCGCCTAATTGATTTACTTGACAGGGAATATCAAATTGAAAGAAAAACTTATGAAAGGACGAAATAGTATATTGTTTACCGGCTTATGTATTCGCGGACCTTAACGTGCAATTAACACCCACAAACAAATTCTTTGAAAGGCAGTAATTATGAAACAAACGAACTACGCTGCCGTTTCAATCATATTTTTATATATACAATTTTCTACAACAGAAACGGCAGACAAAAAGAAATTAAAATCAGGAGGAGAAACCTTATGAAAGAAACGAAAACGTCTGCCGAAAAGGTAGTAAAAGAACCTAAACCGAAGCTTATGAGCATTAAGCTTGAAAAGCTTCATCCTTTTGAGGATCACCCCTACAAGGTGCTGGATGATGAGTCAATGACGGAGTTAACCGAAAGTATAAAAGAATACGGATTTCTAAACCGCATTATCGTCCGTCCGCTCGAGGACAAGCCTGACGAATACGAAATTATATCGGGACACCGCAGAGTGCGCGCCGCCGAGCTTCTTGAAATGAAAGAAGTTCCGGTGGTTGTTCATTTTATCGACCGTGACCAAGCCACGATTTTGATGGTAGATTCAAACTGTCAGCGTGAAAATCTATCCCTTATGGAAAAAGCGCGGTCTTATAGAATGAAGCTTGATGCGATTAAGCACCAAGGCACTTCTCGACAGAATGTCGAGAAGTCAGAAGTGAGTGCGGAGCTGATTTCAGAAAATGACAGCGGAAGAACTGTGCAGCGCCTAATCCGTTTGACCTATCTCGTTCCCGAACTTCAAGAATATGTAGATAGCGGCAAAATGAAAATGCTGCCTGCTTACGAATTGTCTTTTCTAAATGAAGAAGCACAGAGAGATGTCATTGACCGTATTGATGAAACGGAAAGTTTTCCGTCCCACGCACAAGCCCGCCGTATGCGAAAAGCGTTTGAGGAAGGCAAATTAAATTACAATACCGTTACCGAGATCATGGCAGAGGTCAAGCCGAATCAGGTGGAAAAACTGAAAATTCCAATGAACGATATCAAGAAATATGCACCTGATTGCTCCACACCTAAGGAACTTTCCGAGCTTATCATAAAACTGTTGAAGCAGAATTATGAGCGCAAACACCGTGACCGCGATGACTGTCGCTAATCGCACATTTGCAAGGAGAAAAACGGATGGGTAAAATAATGTCGAACGATCCTAAAATGTGCTATGCGGCACTCAAATTGATTGAGCAATTATACAAGGACGGTCACATTCCGGTATATATGTACCGCAACATTCTAAATGATTATGCCGAAATCGTTGACCTTTCAAAATTTACGGTAGCAAAGGAGGAAAATGAATGTACGAAATAAACCCAACACCCAAACGGGTTGTGATTTATGCCCGCGTTTCTACGGAACATGAGGCACAAATCAATGCTCTTGAAAATCAGCTTGACTGGTACAAGCCTATTTTGGAGATGCACAAGGAATGGCAGGTTGTGAATTGGTACGTTGACAAAGGCATTACCGGCACATCCGCTGAAAAACGGCCGCAGTTTATGCAGATGATATTTGACGCCAAATGCGGTAAGTTTGATATGATTATCACCCGTGAGGTATCCCGTTTTGCGAGAAACACCGTTGATACGCTCAACTACACACGACTTTTGAAAACTCATAAGGTTGATGTCTACTTTATTAACGATAACATCAAAACTTCGGACGGAGACGGAGAATTTCGACTGACCATTATGGCATCGCTTTCGCAGGACGAAAGCCGAAAGACCTCCGTTCGTGTAAAAGCCGGACAGCAAACCTCTATGGATAACGGCGTTTTCTATGGAAGCGGAAACATTCTCGGTTATAGGCGAAAAGAAACCATAGACGATAACAATAAAAAGCATGTGGATTTTCTTGTTGAGCCGAAACAAGCCGAAACCGTAAAAATGATTTTCAGTATGTATCTTGACGGTCATGGGTTAATGCAAATCAAGAATGAATTGGAACGGCAAGGACGGCTGACGGCTATGGGAAAAACAAATTGGCATTGCACGGTAATTTCCCATGTCCTAAAAAACTCATTCTACTGCGGAATTATCACTTACCACAAAGAATATGTGCCGGACTTTCTCGTTCAAAAGAAAGTCAAAAATTACGGTGAGGTCGAATTGACACAGGTAAAAGGCAGACACGAGCCGATTATAACGGTTGAACAATATGAAAGGGTGCAAGCAATTATGAAAAGCAAAACAAAAGAGCCGAAAATCACACCCAACGGACGAAATTGTACCGGCAAAACTCTACCGAAGGATATATGGGGCAAACTTCTTGTCTGCTCCTGCGGTCACGGCGTAAACCGTGTTCATTGGTCGGGCTCGGGAAAGACGATGAAAATAGCATACCGTTGTCGCTCGGTAACTCAAAACGGGACACCGGAAAATCGCAAAAAGAAGGGATTGCCCTATGAGGGGTATTGCAATTCTCCGATGGTTCCTCGTTGGAAGCTTGAAATGATGGCAATGTATATTTTCAGAGAATTTCTTAATAATCGCGATGAGGTATTGGCGCTTGCCACATCAATGCTTGAATCACACATTGACGATGTGCCCGAAAGCGACAGTATGACAAGATATGCTTTGGAGTCAAAGCAAGCCGGGCTTGATAAAATGCAAAAGCGAATTGACCGACTAATGGATATGCGAATGGACGGAGAAATTACCGCAGATGTGTTCATGAAGCAAAGCACAGAAACGCAGATGAAGATTGACTCCTTAAAAGATGAAATCGAAGCACTGATGCCGAAAAAGGAAGACACTGTCACAAATTACAGCGAGAAGATGGAAATGCTCCGTTTTGCTCTTTCTCAATACAATGCTCCTGAGTACTTTGAAAACGGAATCCCCGAAAGTGTTATTGATGCCTATGTTGAGAAAATCGTTGTTTTTGAAGACCATTTTGAATGGTATCTGCGATTCGGCGGGAATGACCCGCTTAAATGCCGTGTGAACGGCAAGAAAGATGCAAACCCCGAGGTAATCTTCGGGGACTCTCCCTCATCACTAACCGAATTAGAGAAACACAGGCAGCTATCAAGAAGCACAACGCGTAAATCTAAATCAAAAGCTCCGTCCGGTTCTCCGGGCGGAGCTTTTTGTTTAATTCAGTAAATACAATACCCGCCCAAAAATTGAAAAAATTTTTTGAAAAAAAGTGTAACCTTTTTCATTTTCGCAGACTATATATGTAGGATAGTTGATAACAAAAAATCTCTTTTTTCGCATGTTTTATCTATACTTTTGCATCGGCGGCTACATAGAACGCAGTTTTGCATTATAATTTATCCCGAAAAGGCGGGCGTATGGCAAAATATATTGCCGCCTGTTCCGCATATTCGCGGCTTGAAAATGACAACCACCTCTCTACTCCTATGTAAGCGCAGCGGCAGAGGACATGCCCTCTGCCCGCTGTGCGACATTACGGCGCGGGAGATAAATACATAAAAACAAAAGCAGGTTAGAGAAAATTTTTTATATGTGCAATTTTAAAGTAAAGGACGTGATTCCGATGGGCTAAGAAACTTTTGGCGGAACAAAAATCAATCGTGCGGTACATGAAAAAATAATTTGGAGGAAACGAAAATGAATCCGTTGAATATGAACCCGTTTGAGCAGGCATTTTGGCTGGTCATTTTTTCGGGCATATGGGCACTCGGCTTTTGCGGAATAACAGTCATCGGAGTATTAGGCAAAATAATCGAGTGGTTTGCCTGACAAAAACTGTGCAATCAAATTTCCGGGCGACCCGGAATATAACAACAAGCTTTAGCATTGGGCTCGGTGCGCGCTGCGAGGTGCGAAGCATCGTACCGACCGAAAGAGAGAAAATAAAATTTTGAGAAGATGCAAATGACAATCGGCGATGGTTCAGGGCTATAATATCTTCTCTGTTGCGAACCGATGATTCTTCTGACGCTTTTCGGAAGTATCGGACAGGAAATGATATATAAATAATGGACTTGCTGTAATTCAGATGCCGAAAGCTCCGTCCGATTGTTCGGGCGGAGTTTTTATATACGGCAAACTTGCGCGCCCGTCTGCGCAAAGTGTCAATTTTTGCGATTGTTATTGATAAGAGAATTATTTGCTGTTATACTTATAATCAAGGACAGAGACTGAAAAGAGTAAGGTGATAAATAAATGATACTTCCTTTAGATGAAATAGGGCAGTTCCCTATAAGCCTTATAATAATTGCAATTATCATAAACGGAATTTATAATCATTCGATATATAAATTTATTGTGACCTTTTTATTTGAGAAGGGTTTGACAAACCGACAAAAGCGTGCGTGGCGAAAAGAGAAATATTTCAAAAGAAAAACCATGCGCTACATAAGAGCGGCGATAAAGAGCCTTCCGGAGCAGAATTTTAGCCCCAATATCGAGAAGTATCATCTTGCGGATGTGGTTTCAATTGTTGTTTCTATAATAACTTTTGCGATAGTGAGCATGGCTTATTATCTTACAAGAGAAATTAACTGGGCTATTATAGTAACTTTCGCAATTCACGAAGCAACTACGATTGCGACGGCCATTTTTTATTCTTCGCATATAACATCGCGCGATAAAAAAGGACGATTTGTTGGTTTCTTTTGGGGAGAGTTTACATTTAAATAAAACTGAACAAATTAACGCTGGTTTGTCATAAAGCCGAGTGAAAAACCAGGAAACTTAAATTTAATTCAGTGTGCGTGAATGGCGTGGCGGGTAATTATATTGAAAACGTCCGTGCTTATTAAAACATTGGCTCGGTAATAATGAAATTAAGGTTGAAAAATAATGTTTAAAATCATCAGGCTACTATTTTCTCTTGCCGTAATTGTTGCGGTTGTATTGATAATCAAAAAAAGTAATGGCAGGAAAAAATGGCTTACGATAATTGTTGGCGTTTTAGTCTTTGCTATAGGCTCGATATTTATGTCGGAGTTCCCACCTGAGAAATTTTTGCGAACATTCTCGTCGCCGCAAGAGGTATTTAACTATTCTCAGCAGGGTGAGATTGTGAAAGTTATAGATGGCGAGAAGTCGGCAATGGTGCTGTATACGGATGAAGGCGAAAAGGGTCAGTGCCTTATACCTAAAGGGGAAAATGGCTGGCAGTTAGAAACGTTATCGACATTTAAAACGGTTTATTTCAAAAGATCTGAAAATACAAAATGTACGATAACAATTTTTAGAGTAAAAGGAACAGATGATTATTACGTTAATGTTAACAGCAACTTTCTTGATAATGAGATTAAGGTTTCGGACAGCAGGAATTCTGATTTCTTTTGCATAGAAACACCTGCGCCGGGAACGGAGATGTGTGCATATACATTTTATACTTATGTCCCGAGGATTCAAAACGGATATGAGATAAAAATTAATGAGGAAGTATTTCGTATTTCTTTGACGAAGTGATGAACGGTTGTGAAAAGCTTCGCAAAAGTCCGCAGGAGTTCGAAACGATTGCGAGAAAGATTATTAAAGATTTACATAGAAGAAACCTGTTTTAATTGGTGATGATTGTATGAAAATATATTTATCAAACTATTGGAGAAAAAGCAGCATATTTATAGTATGCCTTTCTGCAATTATTACTGTTGCAACTGCTGTATTTTGCATCCAAAGTTATGATGAAGAAGATTATATTTTAATAATTGGAGCATTATTTTTTGTTATACTTTCTTTCTGCTTGCAATTAAACGCATTGAAGCTTCTTGACTATGTTGAAGTAAGCAACAATCAATTTATTATGTGTTCTGTTAGTGGAAAGCGAAAGTGTACTATCAATTCCGATACTCTTATTTACTATCAAATTGTATCACTAATTGAAGGAACATTTTCAAGAACTGACTTTATAGTGTTATCTGATCAAAGCTTTCCCTGTTATCAAAACGGCAATGGACTTGCTAAAGTTTGCAAAGAGATAAATGCTAAGGGAAATCAAATTATTATGCCTTACAATAAAATGTCAAAACCGTTATTGAGTCTTAGGGACTGGCATAAGATTAATTAATTCGTGTTATTCGAGCAAACGTCTACGATAGACTACTACTTTGTCTGCAACTGGCGCGGAGAGATGTTATTCGCATTTACGACGGCACAGGTGCGGTTGTTGCCAACTACAACTATGACGCTTGGGGCAATGTGATTTCTGTTACCGATGCCAATGGTGCTGCGATTACAGATTCAAACCACATCGCCAATGTTAACTCGCTTCGCTATCGTGGATATTATTATGACTCTGAGACAGGACTCTACTATGTATCCAGCCGTTATTACGATCCTGAGATCGGGCGATGGATAAATGCGGATTCGTCTGACACATTAACGGCAAATTTTGAAAACTTTGCACAATACAATGTGTTTGCATACTGCTTTAACAATTCTGTTAATATGTGTGACTTAGATGGTTTCTGGGTTTTTGCAATTGCGGGGGGCGGATATTTAGCAACAGCAGGAACAATTGGAGTCGCAAACGCATGGAATCCTGTTGGGTGGGTTATAGTTGGAACTGTCGCTATTGCAACGGTAACTATGGTTGGTGTAATCGTATATACATCAACTGTAAGAAAAAACGAACCTGATCCGTATGCTCGCCCGGGGCAGAAAAAGCAAGGGCGTGAGCACAAAAACAAAGCCCGGAAAAATAAAAATTGGAAACTAAGGTCTACGCCTAAACCTCCCCAAAAACACACGCCGGGCAGAGATCATAGGAAGTATTAAAAATGCATATTTGGACACTTACCAATTGGCAAAAGAATCTTGACAGCGAAGTCAAAAGACGAACCGGAATCCGTTTTAGATATGAAAGCTCGGTTGACCCTGAGGTAAAAAGAGCATGTACACAGTTTGCACGGTGGTTGCGAGCCGAGTATTATTTTCCGTTGAGAGTTCCTGTTTATGTTAAAGGAAGCAAGACCGTCCGAACACAGGATGGTGAAACAGCAGTAGGCAGTTTTTTTGAACCATTTTCATATTATACAGAGCCGTACATAAAAATTGCAACTGGCGATTATGATGATTTACAAAGCCGAAATGGTAAAGACAATGCACTTGCAACAATTCTTGCAACATTAGCCCATGAGTTAACACATTACTATCAATGGATAAATGATATTCAGCTTACTCCAAAAGGCAGAGAACAACAGGCGACAAGATATTCAAATTATATAATCGATGAATATTCTATGACGTGTGACCACCCTTGAAAAAATGGAAATAAAAACATCAAAATTTACGACGATGCAGGTGCGGTTGTTGCCAACTACAACTATGACGCTTGGGACAATGTAATTTCTGTTACCGATGCCAACGGTGCGGCGATTACAGATTCAAACCACATCGCCAATGTTAACCCGCTTCGCTATCGTGGATATTATTATGACTCTGAGACGGGGCTGTATTATCTCCAGAGCAGATATTATGATCCGGCAGTTAAGAGATTTATCAATGCGGATGATTCAAATATTTTGCTTGATGATCAGGGTAATATCTTGCAGTATAATTTATTTGCGTATTGTTTCGATAATCCTGTAAATATGTACGATGAGGATGGCCATTATGCTGCGTCCTTGACTAAACGGGCACTTTCGTTAGGAGTAACAATGTCAACTCTCTTACTTGCTTTGAAGTTGTTAGGTCTGTCTAATGCATGGAATGTTGCAGGTTGGGTTATTTTGGGAGCTGTTGCAGCTATTACTGTTGGTGTAGTAGGATATAAAATATATAAAAGCTCCAAATCTAAAAAACAAAGAAAACTGCAAAAAAAGTGGAAAAGAAAAGGCGAATGATGCTCCGGACTGGGCAAAAAGGCAGAGGTATGATCCTAACAAGTCGGCAGACAGAAATGCTCGGGATGTGCTTGATAAGAAATATGGGAAGGGGAACTATAAGACTGGGCCAAACTCAGAACATAGCAAAATTAAAAAGTGGCTACAGCGCGACAAAGGCTATAAGTGATGGGGTGATTTAATGAAAAAGGTATATAAATTGGTTCACAAAAGATTTATTGAATTTTCCGCAGATACAAATGAAAAAGTATACTGCACAAAATTGCTGGGATTTTTTTCCTCTAAACAAAAGTGCAGGGATATGATCAATTGTTACTTGCAAAAACCGGGCTTTAAGGATTTCCCGAACGATTTTCAAGAAGAGATAGTGCATGCCGACACGGACGACTTTAACGGTTCAATAGGCGAATTTAGAGGGTCTGTGTTTTATTTGGCGCATGAATATTTTGACGGCGAGTATGACAATGTATCGGATCTTGGGTATTATTCAACCTATGAAAATGCAGAAAAAAGTCTGTCGGAGTATCGTGAGAATCCGGAATTTATTAACTACCCTGATGGGTTCTCCATTGACGAATATGAAATAGATAAGCCGGAATGGACTGAGGGATTCTTTACTTTTTAGTACAACTAAAACAAAAGGCGCTTAAAATGCATGATTGAATTTAGGGAACATGTATTCGCATGAGGACCTTGTCAACAACCAGCGTTTCCTGTATACTTATGATTTAACAGGCAGACTTGTTCGACAGAGCATTAACAAAGCTTTTAAAAATCGAAGGAGACAATCGTTTAAAGGTGAGGCCGCGAAGACGATAAAGTATTACTCCAAGAGCACCGCTGCGTATAGAAAGGCAGTAAAAAATTATATTAAAGATGGGCTGAATTCAGAAGAATTTGCTAAAAAAGCTATTGGCCGATTTTTGAAATGGTTGGGTTGGTGATAAATAAATGCTACTTCCTTTAGATGATTTAGATGAAATGAGACAGTTACCTATAAGTCTTATAATAATTACAATTATCATAAACGGAATTTATAATCATTCGAAATATAAATTTATTGTAACTTTTTTATTTGAGAAGGGTTTGACTAACCGACAAAAGCGTGCGTGGCGAAAAGAGAAATATTTCAAAAGACAAACCATGCGCTACATAAGAACGACGATAAAGAGTCTTCCCGAGCAGGATTTTAGCCCCAATATCGAGAAGTATCATCTTGTAGATGTGGTTTTAATTGTTGTTTTTATAATAACTCTTGCGATAGTGAGCGTAACTTATTATCTTGCGAGAGAAATTAACTGGGTTATTATAGTAACTTACGCAATTCATGAAGCAACAGTTATTGCAACGACTTTCTTTTTCCTTTCGCATATAACATCGCGCGATAAAAAAGGACGATTTGTTGGTTTCTTTTGGGGAGAGTATACATTTAAATAAAACTAAAATAGTCATTACATCTTAGCTCCTGAACTCGACTCTTAGACAGCAGCTTTTGGTGAGAAAATAACTGGGAGACTCCAACCACTTCCAGTTGTCCTTATCAAATACATTTGGAAATGCAGACTTGTTCGACAGAGCGTGCTTAACGGCAGCAAAAAGCGCATCTATGACGCTGAGTACGGATATGACATGAACAACAACGTGTCAAAGTTCACTTCATCTGCGGGCGGAGTGAGCATGACCGAAAGGTTTGATTACACGATAAGCTTATCGAAGCCTGCGCGCAGAAGAAAATATAAAGTACAAAACGCCGTCCTTTGTGGCGGCGTTTTCTGCGCTTGAAACGGAGGGAAAAATATATTATAATCTAATTGAAATCTATAACCGGGAGGTCTTTGATGAACATACTCGTAACGCTTGACGCCAATTATATCCGGCCGCTGTCCGTGATGCTCCATTCGCTCGTTCGCGCGGACGACTGCCCGAAGTTCGATTTATACATAGCCCACTCGTCGCTGACCGACGAGAATATCGACAGCATATTCCGCGGCATCGACCGCAGCCGCTTCAATGTCCATTCCATCCGCCTCTCCCACGAGCTCAATGCCGACGCTCCGACGGAGGACAGGATAACCAAAGAGACATATTATCGACTCACCGCGCACGAATTTCTACCCGCAGAGCTCGACAGAATACTTTATATCGACCCGGACACGCTGATTCTCAACTCTATATCCGATCTCTATAACATGGATCTCGACTGCTTCTGCTTCGCCGGGGCGAGCCATACTTTCGGCGTGGTCGAGGATATCAATCATATCCGCCTGGGTATGCCTGAGGGCTCACGATATATCAATGCGGGCATACTTATGATGAATCTCGACGAGCTCAGGCGCAGCTACACATCAAAGGAGCTTTTTGATTATATAGATAAAAACGCGGACAAGCTCTATCTCGGCGACCAGGATGTTATAAACGCGCTCTACTGCACCAAAACGCGCTATGTCTCGCCGGAGATATATAACCTCGACGAAAAGACCGCGCTCCACAGCCTCAAGACCCACGAGTGGATTGAGAAGAACTGCTCTATTGTTCACTATAACGGCAAATACAAGCCGTGGAAAGAGGGCTACATCGGCACGCTCGCATATCTCTGGCACAGGGAGGAAGAGAGCCTGCTCGACGATGCACAGAGAGAGCTTTGAGAGCGAGTGCCGCTTTGCACTTGTAAACTTTGCGGAATGTTGGTATAATTAGAATACTTTAAGGAATCAGGGAGGATACACAAGAATGGCATTTTGCACCAACTGCGGCTCAAAGATAGATAACGAGGCGCGCTTCTGCCCAGACTGCGGCGCACCCGTTGTGCCCGAAGCGCCTAAGGCAGAGCCGTGGGAAGAGGAAAAGAAGGATTTCGGAACAAAAATCAATGAGCTCAATAACACGCCCGACACAACGTCCGAGTTCGACCAAAACGACATTCAGTCGAACAAGGTTATGGCGGTACTCGCTTATTTGGGAATACTCGTGCTTGTTCCGCTCTTTGCCGCAAGGGAATCGAGATATGCGCGCTTCCACACGAATCAGGGACTTGTCCTCGCGATAGCCCAGTTCGCATGGACGTTCGTTAGCAGAATAATAGTCAGCGCTGTCGGAGCCGTCAACGAAACCGTTTCTCTTATTATCGGCGGCGTGTGCAGCTTGGTTAACATCGCGTTTGCGGTGCTTACGGTAATCGGAATCATCAATGCCGCCAAGGGCACTGCAAAGGAGCTGCCGATTATCGGAAATATAAAGATTCTCAAGTAAGGAGATATTTTTATGCAGACAATAGTTGCGGTTGTTTCAATCGTAGTGGAAAAAGAGGAGTCCGTCGAGTCCCTTAACGCGCTTCTGCACGATTTCGGCGAACACATAATCGGCAGGATGGGAATACCTTACCGCGCAAAGGGCGTGAATATAGTTTCCGTCGCCCTCGATGCGCCGCTCGAGACTATCTCTTCGCTTGCCGAAAAGCTCGGAACCGTTCCGGGGCTCAGCGTGACTACCGCATATTCAAACGTAGTCGGCGAGGAATAAACGAGAGCTACGCACGGCATAGAAAGCAAAAAGGTCATGGTTTACGGATCATGATCTTTTTTATTTACATTCGACTTTTTAAATATTCACTCCTGTTGAAAAATTCCGACGAAAGTAATATAATTTTAAAAGACTCAACTGCGGAGGTATTATATGAAACTTCTCATTGTTCGCCACGGCGATCCGGACTATTCGATAGATTCCCTGACCCCCAAGGGCTGGCACGAGGCAGAACTGCTCAAAAACAGGCTGACGAAGCTCGATGTTGCGGCGTTCTACTGCTCGCCGCTCGGCAGGGCGAAGGACACTTCAAAAGCGACGCTCAACGCGCTCGGCAGAACGGCGGAGATATTCGACTGGCTTCGCGAGTTCGACGGCTATGTCATAGACCCGGAGAGCGGGGAGCGCACCTATTCCTGGGACAGAACGCCTGCGTTTCTGAGCGAAAACGACGACTATTACGACAAGGACAAGTGGATATCTACCCCGTTTTACAGCAGCGGAGACGTGCCCGAAAAATACAAAACCGTCTGCGACGGCATAGACGAGCTGCTTGCGCGCCACGGCTATGTCCATGACGGCAAGATATACAGAGTCGAGCGGGAGAACAGCGACACCGTGGTGCTCTTCTGCCATTTCGGCGTGGAGTGCGTCCTGCTCTCGCATATTTTAAAGATATCGCCCGTTGTGCTCTGGCATAATTTCGTTGCACTGCCGACCTCGGTGACGACGCTGATAACCGAGGAGCGCGAGCAGGGGAAAGCTGTTTTCAGATGCAACGCATTCGGCGATATCTCGCACCTCTATGCAGGAGATGAACCCGCGTCGTTCCAGGCGCGCTTCTGCGAGACATATTCGAATTTTGACGAGAGACACTGAAAAATAAAAAATTACAGCACCGTTTCAATTTTTAGAAACGGTGCTGTCTTTTGTTTTACCGCGCGGCTATTTTTTGTCAACAACCGCAATGTCCTTGATGCGCAGCTCGTTGCCTGTCACGAGATAGGTGTTGTCGCTGCCGCAGTGCGGGCATTTTTTTGCGTATTCCGTGGTCTTATAGGTCTTTTTGCAGTCTTTGCAGTAGGAGACGCCCTCGAGAATAATCATTTCAAGCTCGGTATCCTGCATATATTCCGTCTTCTTCTTCGCCCACTCGAAGCAGTCCGAAAAATACGACGGAACTATCGACGACACTTCGCCGACCTCAAGCGTGAGGCGGGTCACCTTGCTGACATTGTTTTCCTTGGCGAGCTCCTCCACCTGATCTATGACATGGAGAACTATGCCTAATTCATGCATGAAATCAATCCTTGTTCTGCTGAGCCTGCTTATAGGCCTTGCGCTTTTTCGCCATCTCCTTCGCCTCGTCCGAGCCTAAGTGACCCAGAATCTTGAAGGCGCGCTTGACGGAATATTTCAGAAGTCCGCCGACCTTGTCCTCGGCAACGCACATCTTCGAGCATTCCGGATGGTCGCGCACGAGGTGGATAGCGTCAAATTCGCACTTCGTCGTGCAGAGGCCACAGCCGATGCACTTGTTGTAGTCGACATATGATGCGCCGCATCCGAGGCAGCGTCCGGTCTCAATCTTGACCTGCCCTTCGGTCAGATCCAGATGCGCGTCCTTGAAGGACATCTTCGCATCTATCGACTCGTCCATACCGGCCTCCTGACGGCCTGCCGTGTCATAGGACGGGAATTTGATATCGTCTTTGTTCAGCGGAGTGAAGCTGCGGCGGTCGCGTCCGATGGTCATGGAAGCGTCCGGGCGGGCGTGGCGGTGCAGGCTCTCTGCTGCCTCATGACCGGCGGCAATAGCGTCAATAACAAAGCGCGGACCTGTGTAAACATCGCCGCCGACGAAGATATCGGGATCCTCGGTCTGATAGGTGAACTTGTCTGCGACGGGATAGTTGCCGTGCCAGAAAGTGACCTTAGTGCCCTCAAGCAGGTTGCCCCACTCGATAGCCTGACCGATAGCGAAGACGATCTTGTCTGCCTTGACCTCGATAGTCTCGTTCTCGTCATATACGGGCGAGAAGCGCTTGGTCTCGGGGTCGATTGTGCGCACGCACTTCTTGAGCACGATGCCGGTGACCTTGCCGCTCTCGTCGACGAGGACTTCCTTGGGACCCCAGGAGGGATTGACCTTGATGTTCTCCTCTTCGGCTTCTGCGACTTCTTCGCGGCTCGCAGGCATCTCATCGCGCGACTCGAGGCAGAACATGCTGACCTCGGAAGCGCCGAGACGATGAGCGTTTCTTGCGCAGTCGATAGCGACATTGCCGCCGCCGATGACAACTACGCTGCCGTCAAATGTATCCTCGCGGTGCTCGAAGCAGTGGCGCAGATACTCAACAGCGATATGTGTGCCGGATGCGTCGTCGTTCTTGACTCCGGGGCGTCTGCCGCCCTGGCAGCCGATGGCGATATAGAACGCCTTGTAGCCCTGCTCTTTGAGCTGAGCTATTGTGATATCCTTGCCGACCTCAACGCCGCACTTGATTTCGGCGCCGAGCTCTTTGATAATATCAATCTCTGCGGCGATGACATCCTTTTCAAGCTTGTAGCTGGGGATGCCATAGGTGAGCATACCGCCGGGGATCGGGTTCTTTTCGAAAACGGTGGGCTTGTAACCCATCTGTGCGAGATAGTATGCCGCGCTCAGACCGGCAGGACCGCCGCCGATGATGGCAATCTTCTCGTCAAATTCGCCGTGAGTCGACTGGACGATTTTTTCGGGCACGAATCTGCCCTCAGCGTTGAGGTCGAGATCGGCGACGAACTTCTTGACCGCATCTATCGAAACGGGAGCGTCAATCTTGCCGCGGGTGCACTCGGATTCGCATCTCTTGTTGCAGACGCGTCCGCAGACAGCCGGGAACGGGTTCTCGGTCTTTATCATCGCGAGAGCCTCGCAGTACTTGCCCTCGTGGGCGAGGCGCAGATAAGCCTGAACGGGCACGTGCGCGGGACATGCCGCCTTGCACGGAGCGGAGCCGCTGGCATATGTGTTGGACATACGCGCGGTGTCGCGGTAGTCCTCATCCCATGCATAGGGTCCCCAGATGTTGTTGTCCGGCAGGGGAGCATGAGGATATTTGACCTCGGAGCCGTCCTTGCGGCAGAGCTTCTGACCCATCTTGACGGCGCCCGCCGGGCAGGTCTCAACGCACTTGCCGCAGGCTACGCACTTCTCCTTCTCGACCTTTGCAGTATAGGAGCTACGCGAAAGATAGGGCGTATTGAACAGCAGAGAAGTACGCAGAGCGTTGCAGATCTTGACATTGCAGTTGCAGATGTCAAAAATCTTGTTCTCGCCGTCGATGTTGGTTATCTGGTGAACATAGCCGTTCTTCTCGGCAAGCTCGAGTATCTCGAGAGCGCGCTCTTTGGTTATGTAGTGCGCGCGTCCGGTCTCAACGGTGTAGTCCGCCATGTCGCCGAGCTGGATGCACCAATCGTCAAAATCATCGGTGCAGCCGTCGCCGAGCACTGCGCGCGAAGCGCGGCAGGAGCAGATACCTGCGGAGATGTGACCCTCGTATTTCTTGAGCCAATATGAGATGTGCTCAAGGTCTATCGACTTGCTCTCGGCGTCGATAGCTTTCTCGACCGGGATGACGTGCATTCCGATTCCGTCGCCTCCGGGCGGGACCATCTGAGTGATGCCCGCAAGGGGGATGAAAGTCATGCGCTCGAAGAACGAGGCAACTGCGGGGTTCTTTGCGATCCTGTCGACCGAGGAGTTGAACAGCTCAGCGGAGCCGGGGACATAGAACGGCAGTCTATAGCGTCTGATGCGCGGGCGATCCTTGAGCTCGTGAGTGTGGTCGTAGTTGTCGCCGTAGTCATACTCAAGGATGCCTATGTAAGCCATCTCATCGAGTATCTTCTGCAGATCGATAGCTTCGTAGTCGCGGTTCATCTCGAGCAGCTGCTCAAAAGTGTAGTGCTGGCGGAGCTTCATCTTGTTGGCGATATCGCACATCTCGGGAGTAAGGACTTCTCTGAGTCCCCAATACTCCGGGTCGTCGGATGTCACTCCGGAGATTTTATGTCCCATAGCGTCGGTTATCTTTCTGCCGAGCTTGAGATAGCGCTCGTCGGGGTTTTTGTCGCCCTGATATTTGCTGATTATTTTCTCATTCTGTTCCGGCATGATTTTACCTCTTCAATTAAAAGAATCTTCTTGCAAGGTCGCGGCTGTATTCAACGGTCTCTTCCATGTCGCCGAATGCCATGACCTCGCCTGCATAGTAGGTGTTGTCCTTACCCTGCATAGCTTCGACCTTCTCATACCAGCCGTCGGCGTAATCCTTGCTGCCGACATGCGGGAAATAATACCAGTCGTCGATACGCTCGATCTTGTCGACCTTCAGGCCGCACTTCTCCATGTCTGCAAGGGTAGTCGCTTTTGCATCCTCAAACGGAACATCCTCCATACCCTCGTGGTTGCGCAGGGTGAATGTAACGAGCGGCTGATCGGTGACGCCGTCGGACCAGCGATGATAGAACACCATAAGATGTCCGCGGGTCTCGTTGGTCATGTTCTCGAAGAAATAGTAGGAGATGTCAGGCGCGTTGCCCTCTTCGGGACGGACAGCCATGGTGAAATACTCCTTGTGGACTATCTTGGAGAACAGCTCTTTCTCTTCCGGGCGGGGATCGCCGTAGCCGAGGAACAGCTCGAGCGGGGTGCAGATGATAAGCTTGTCAAACTCTTCGGTCTTGCCGTTTACGGTGACATAGACCTTGTCGTTTTCACGCTTGATGTCAGTGACTTCGGAGTTGAGCAGAGCGGGATGCTTCAGGTGGCTGTTGACGCCTTCCCAGATGCTCTGGGTGCCGTTGTACCAAGTCCACAGTTTGCCGGTGGAAAGGAACTGCTTGACAGTGAAGGCATCAAGATACTTGAGAACATAAGCTGCTGGGATCTCGTCGAAGTAGCCGTAGCCGAAGGAAGTGAACGGACCCTTCCAGACAAGCTCTGCGTCCTCGCAGTGGTTGAGCTTGAGGAACTCGGAGAAGGGCATCGAAAGATCCTTCAGGTTCGGGTTCTCGCCCTCGATGTGAGCAAGCTTCATCTCGGGAGACGGGCAGGGACCCTCATAACGACCCTCGGACACACCTCTGTGACCGTTGACATCGTAGCCCTTGTACTTCGTCTCGAGGAGTTTCGAGAGCTTTCTCATCTTCATGATCTTCTTGAGCAGTGCGAGGGGAGAAGACTTCTGGGGCGTGCCGTCGACATTCATAAATCTTCTGCCCATGGGCGGTCCGTCGAGATGGGTCGTGCCGCCGAACTCTTCGCACTCGTGAACTGCGAAGTAAGTGTCGCAGCCCATGACCGCGCCCATTTCAATGGTGCGGTCCTCCCATTTGCCCTGCGCGTTTTTGACCTTCATCATGGGTGAAAATGCCTTGCCGCCGATTTTGCCGGACTTCTCATAGATGACATAGTTGTCATAGCCCTTTTTCTCCAGGTACATAGCCATGCTCGTACCTGCGGGGCCGCCGCCGATGATGCAGATGCGCTGATTCTTGTTTTCCATGGATAGATCTTCCTCTCCTTGATGGTTGGTGTAGCAATCTCTCTTCCTTAAAACAGTGGGAAATTTGCTGCATCGGGTGTCTTTTTTAACATCAATGTCATTATATTACCTTGTTTTTTGTGAGTCAATAGCAAGAATGCACAAAAAAGTATTCTCTTATCGAATCGTGAACCGTCATTTTATAATTTTAATAATTGCTTCTTTTGAGTAATAATAACGAGCCCCAATAGTTGAAAAATATTTGCTTTGGTGGTAATATATAGATGAAAACCGCGGAGGCGATAAAATGACAAATCAGGAAATAGCGCTGGAGATAACGAAGATATTGAAGCCCGATATCGATCACTATACGCGCAACCACAACGACGGCGACAGGTTCGAGACAAGAAAGCGCGTCTATGCCGAGACTTATCTTTATTTTCTCAACAAATTCAACGAGAACGACAAAGCCGAAGGCAAAACAGAGGAAGAATAAAAAGCAGGGTGTTCATAAAACAGCTTCAATCCCGGCAGGAATGTCTGCCGGGACTTTTTCTGCGTATATCGAAGCCGCATGATGCGATAAACGGAGCGGAAATGTTAGATTCACCGTAGAATCTATTTAAGGCTCACCTGCAAGGGGAACTGGCTCGGCGTAAATCGAGACTGAGGGGGTTGTTTCGCTTCGCTTATGGTCATGCGGTAGGGGCGGATATTATCCGCCCGCGAAATTTGAACCAATTTATTGAGACGAAACCTGCAGGGACAGCCCTTGCGGCTGTCCGCTATCGGCGATAGCGATACGAATTTATAGTAATTGCGGATTGTTGATAATTAGCTACTACCTTTGCGCCCCACAATAATCAAACGATATACACTTTCCGCGTTTCGGCATTTTCTTTTTATTTGAAAAAGAAAACGCCTGCAAAAGAAAAACAAACGAGCCGTTCCCGCCCGACACCCGCAACGCCGCGCCCCAGTATATAGCTCACGGCTCTCAGTCGGCAGCTCGGCACATTCGCCCGCAAACGCGTCGGAGCTTGAACGAGTGCGTGCT